>Ga0187864_10002680_pt1 | contig 15242 bp, 17 predicted proteins | sample June2016WEW_11_4_FD_132985 | JGI IMG/M metagenome (GOLD analysis project Ga0187864, IMG submission 132985) | Peatland microbial communities from SPRUCE experiment site at the Marcell Experimental Forest, Minnesota, USA - June2016WEW_11_40 | ecosystem: Environmental > Terrestrial > Soil >... | reverse complement strand
GCCTTGGAGCCGGTCAGAAACATCCAGCGGTTGAAGTCCGCGCCAAAACGTTCGCCGTATTTTTTCATCACCGGCGGCGTGTCAAAATCAGGGTCGGTCGTCAGCGTCACCAGTTTGGCCCGGCTCGTTTCCGGCAGGGCGTCCTGAAGCGACTTCATCTGTTGCGACATGATGGGGCACGGTCCGGCACAGCGCGTGAAAATGATGTCGGCGATCCAGACATGGTTGCTCAAGTCGGCGAGGGTCGTGGCCCGGCCGTCCTGATTCATGAGCGTGAAGTCGGCGACCGGGTTGAGCACGGGCAACGCGCGTTGATGAGCGCGATTCAATTCCATCAGCGAAAGCGCATACGCCATGCAAAGCACGACGAGGAGCAGGCCGATGCCGACCCACAGCGTTCGGGGCAATTGTTGAGGAGATTCAGCCATGCCGGTTGGCAATGATACGCTCAAAAAAATTAGCCGCAAGCCAAGTCCACAGGCGCTCCGGAATCATTTTGGGATGGACGACCGGGGTGGAGTGGCGTTTGAATCTGGCGGTGATTGACATCAACCAATTCAAGAACTTCCGGCTTCAGGGTGGGTTCATCATCACCGACATTGAATTGACGGATGATCCAATCGTGGATGCAATCGGACGCGAAGCCATCGCGCAAACGCAAACCATCGCCGGCAGATTTCGATTGTTCATCCGCTCCGGCTTGAGTGAGGAGGAATTGTCCATCACGCTCTATCACGAAATTCTCGAAGCCGCTTCCGTCGCCATTGCCAACCCGCCGGCCGGCGTGATGGATTTCAACGAGGCGGATTTTGAACGGGCCGCCCATGACGCGCATAAGCGATGGGGAAACGCCTCTCCGGCCAATCTCGATCTCCTGTTGCATTTTCACGGTTTTCGCGGACAATAAGGTTATGGTTGATCGCGATAAAATCCAGTTCGACCTCATCAAATTGCTGAACGGCGAGCGCCTCCTTCGCCTCACCGAGCCGCAATCCGGCCTGGCTTTGGAAAAGAAGCTGGCCCCGTCGGACGCGGTCGTCCGGCAAAAGGAAAAACTTCTCGGTGCCTTCCAAGCCGCCCTAGCCTTGGTGGAATTGTCGGCGGTCTAAAAACAAAGAAAGAAAAGCCCGTAGGGCTGGCATCTTTGTAGCAACACAGCGTGGAAATTCAAAAGCTCCGTTCAGGAGCGGCATCTTCTGAATATACCGCCCCGCCGGGGCTGTGTCCCTCGCCCATCGGATGGGAGAGGGTGACCGCAGGCCGGGTGAGGGTTTCGGTTTTGTGGTTCTACAAAATGGACGGCGGAGTGTGGCCGCCTGCTCGCGATTTATCGAAGTCCCCGGCCACAGCAATGCACGAACGGCGACGCGCTTTGGTCAAACCGATGCCAGCCGGCTTTGCCACGTTGCTGCGCCCGGGGACGGGCGCACTCCGGCTGCCGGGGGAAACTTCCGCGCCGGGCGAAGAAAACCGCCGCTGCCAAAATCATTTTGGGATGGACGAAGCCGCTCTTGACCGCAGGTATTGAATCCAAAGCAGGTTATTCAAAGCTCGTGGCGGCGCCGCTCTTGGACTTGATCCATTTATCGAAGTCCGCCTGGCTTTCGACGGTGAGAAAACCGCCAGACATGGCGGAATGGCCGTTGCCGCAAAGCTGGGCGCAGTTGATCTGGTAGCGGCCAATTTTCGTGGGCGTGAACCAGACCGGCACGCGCAGGCCGGGAATGGCGTCCTGACAAACCCGCATGGCGATAATTTTCAGCGAGTGAACCACGTCCTTGGAACTGAGGTAAATAAGGACCGGCTTGTTGACGGGCACGTGAATTTCGTTGAGCAGTTGAATGTCGTCCTTGCCGTTCGGGTCGGACGGATCAACGCCGAAGACATTGGTCGAACTGACAAACTTCATGTCCTGCTTGCCGAACACGCCGTCGGGGCCGGCGTAGCGGACGTTCCACGCAAACTGCTGCGCAGCGACCTGGATGACGGTGGATTCGCCGGGCGACGGCAATTGGCTCACGTTGCGCGCCCAGATTGGCACGGCCACGAAAATCAACAGCACCGCTTCGACGAGGGCAACGCCGACTTCAAGGTAATTCGAGGCGTGGCTGCGGACGCCGTGATAATCGGCCTTGGGATGGCGCGAACTGCGAAACCGGCGGAGCGCGTAAAGAAAATAAATGGTCCAGCCGATGAACAGCGCGAGCATCAGCCAGTGGACGTAAATGATCAAATCATCCACGCCGCGGCCGTTCGAGGACGCGAGCTGCGGCAGGCCGAGAATCTTTTCACCAAACCATTCTTTCATGCGTCGGGGGGATTTTGGGGTGTCGTGTCGTTGGACGCCGTTTCCTCATTGCGGATGACGTGGACGAAGAAAACCAGCACGCCGCTCAACACGGTCAGCACGACGCCGAGCAGCGTGAAGATGCCCCAGTTCATGGCCACCGCCAGCGGCGAATCGGTTCTGCCGGTGCACGCCGCGCAGGCCCACAGTCGCGCCGGGGAGAACGCAAGGCATAGGAGCAGGGCGGCCCGAAATCCGAAATCCGAAATCCGAAATCCGAAAGAACTCCGAAACCTGAAACCCGAAAGGCAGTTGGGCCGGAGTTTCCTGCTTCCCACCGTTCCTGCCTGCGGGTGACCAACGGCTTCGGGCTTCGGGCTTCGGGCATCTTTCGGGTTTCGCCACTTCGGGCTTCGGATTTCTTTCAGCTCGCTTTGTCTCATAAATATCCCACGTCCTTGGTTTTCTTCAGGAAATAACACTCATAAACAATCAATCCGATGCCCGCGCCGAACGAGAGCAGGGCGGAAAGCAGATTCACCACGCCGCCGCCGGAAAAGTAATTCTTCGCCAGCCAGACGCCGAACCCGAACACGAGCAGAATCGCGGCGGTGATGAAAACCAGATGGAAGGCCTTGAGCGACATAATCAGTGGGTGACGGTCGTCGGTGGAAAATCGTGCATCGCGTAAAGGGTCAAAAACATCAGACTGAGGAAGAAGAACGCCGTGAAACCCATCACGTTGTAGATCATTTTGCGCTCGGAAATCAGGTGCATGAAATAGCCGGCCACCAGAAACGCCTTCACCCCGGCGATCAGCAGCGCGACGGCAATGTTGATTTCACGGCTGCCAAAGGGGATGAACGACGCCCAGACGGTCAGCCCGGTTCCCGCCAGCAGCGCAAAATAAATAAACAAATACCCGCGCACGGAATGCGCTGATTCAGGCGAATGGTCGCTATTCATTGTCATACTGTTGTTCATTACTAAAGCAAATATAGCACAGGGAACAGGAAAATCCACACCAAATCTACAAAGTGCCAGAACAGGCCGGACACCTCGACGCGGTTGGTGAAGCGTTCCGGGTCGGTTTTCCACATGCGGCTGCCCGGCCCCCAGAGAAAGCCGATGACGAGCGCGCCGCCGATGACATGCAGGGCGTGCAGGCCGGTCAACGTGAAATAAATCGCCGTGTAGGTGTTATGCCACGGGCCGTAGTTTCCCATCTTCTTGATTTCCACGGCGGGGATGGTGATTTCCTCGCGTTGGATGTGCCGGGCTTCGGGCCGGTGCAAATCCATCAGCTCCACCTCCTGGTCCACCTCGTAGCCGTGAATGGTCACACTGCCGGTCTTTTTTTCGAGGTCAAAGTCCTTTGATTTCCGTATCAGATGACCGTCGGCGAATTTGCCGTTGGCCAGTGTGATTTCATAGTGCGTGAACTTGTCGTGATATTCGAAGGATTTGATTCCGAGGAAAATCAGCGCGCACGCCAGCGTGATGGCGTGAAACAGTTTGAAGCGGCTGAACTGTTTGTTTTTCAGGGACACCCACGCCAGCACGGTGGTGATGCTGGAGGTGATGAGCACGAACGTGTTGGCGGTGCCCAGAGGGATGTTCAGCCAGCCGTGCGGCCATTCGTCGGCGCCAACGCGCAGCAGCACGTAGGCGGAGAATAAACCGCCGAACAACATCACTTCGGACGCCAGAAACAGCCAGATGCCCATCTTGGCGTTGTAAACGCCGGTGTCGGGCCGCGGCTGAACGATGTAGGGAAGGTCCATTTTAATGGTTGGTCATCAGTGAAGTGGATAAATCCGAAACCCGAAATCCGAAGCCCGAAAGAATTCCGAAACCCGAAATCCGAAAAGAAAGCTGTTCCAACGCATAATCGTTTTGAATCGAGAAGCCGGATTTCACGCCTTCGGGTTTCGGCATTCGGGCTTCGGGCTTCTTTCGGTTTTCGGCCTTCGGATTTCGGTTTTTCATTTCTCCGGTTCGTTTTGCGGAACAAAATCGCCGGCGTGGCCCGGCACACTGTATTCGTACGGGCCGCGATAAACCCGCGGCGGCGCGGCAAAATTCCCGTGCGGCGGCGGGGTGGGTGTCTGCCATTCGAGCGTCGTCGCCTGCCACGGATTGTCGCTATTCACCCTCTCGCCGTGCCCGATGCTCCAGAACAAATTGATGATGAACGGGATTTGCGCCAGCCCCAGCGCCATCGCGGCCCAGAGAATCCACGTGTGCAGTTCCATGATGGATTGCGGCAGGGTGTCAATCACCCCGGGCACGCGCGCGGCAGAGTAGTTCGCGCCACCGTCGGCCATCCGCCGCAGCATTCCCTTCATGCCCTGAGCAAACATCGGCAGGAAAACGATGTTCATGAAAACGAACGAACACCAGAAATGCACCCGGCCCCAGAATTCATTCATCTGCCGTCCGGTCATTTTCGGGAACCAATAATATATTCCCGCGAACAGCGCGAAGATGGTCCCCGGCGCGACGACATAGTGGAAATGCGCGATGACGTAATACGTGTCGTGCAGATGAATGTCGCTCGGCGCCAGCCCCAGCGGCAAACCGGTCAGGCCGCCCATGCCGAACATCGGCAGGAACCCCAGCGCGAACAGCATCGGCGTGTTGAACCGGATCGAACCGCCCCACAACGAAATCAACAGGCACGTCAGAATGATTACCGACGGAATCGAAATGATCATCGTTGTCGCCTGGAAGAATGTGGCGATTTTCTGGCCCATGCCGGTGAGATACATGTGGTGCGCCCAGACGAGGAACGAGAGGAACCCGACCACCAGCGCCGAATAGACCAGGGATTTGTAGCCCCAGATGGGTTTGCGCGTGTTGTTGGCGATGATTTCGCAGACGATGCCCATCGCCGGCAGAATCAGCACATACACTTCCGGGTGGCCGAGGAACCAGAACAAATGCTGCCAGAGAAGCGGGCTGCCGCCGCCGCTGACGTTTGCCAGTTGCCCGCCAATCGCCAGTCCCGTCGGCAGAAAGAAGCTCGTGTGCGCCACCTTGTCCATCAATTGCATGATGGCCGCGGCTTCCAGCGGCGGAAACGCCAGCAGCAGCAGGAACCCCGTCACGAACTGCGCCCAGACAAAAAACGGCAGCCGCATCCACGTCATGCCCGGCGCGCGCAATTGAATGATGGTGGCGATGAAATTCACCGCGCTGAGCAGCGACGACGTGATGATCAGTGCCATGCCGATGATCCAGAAGGTTTGCCCGTCCGTGGGAATGGACGTCGCCAGCGGCGAATAGGAGGTCCAGCCCGCCTGCGCCGCGCCGCCGGGAATGAAAAAGCTCACCAGCATCACGATGCCGCCGAGCACGTAGCACTGGTAGCTCGCCATGTTCACGCGGGGAAACGCCATATCCGGCGCGCCGATCATCAGCGGCACGACGTAATTGCCGAACGCCGCGAACGCCAGCGGCACAACTCCCAAAAACACCATGATCGTTCCGTGCATCGCGCCGAAGGAATTGTAAAGGTCGGCCGACATGGCGCCCCCGGCTGCGACCTGGCCGAGGGTTTTTTCCATCAGCCATCCGACGAACGGAACCGGCTGGCCCGGATGCGCCATCTGCCAGCGCATCAGCAGCATCAGGAAAAATCCGAACAACATGAAGCACAGCGCGCCCAGACCGTATTGAATGCCAATGACCTTGTGGTCGGTTGAAAAAATGTAGGTGCGCCAGAAGCCGGGGTCGTGATGCGCGTGGTCGTCATGGCCGTGCCCAGCCTCGTGCTCGCACTGCGGCGGAAAGGTATGAACCAATTTTTCCATGTTATTTCACCTTGTCCAAAACCATCACCGCCAGCAGCAGCGGCAGATAAATGATGGACGCCAGAAACAATTGCCGCGCGCGCACCAGGGCCAGTTCCGCTCGCGCGAAGCGGAGTTGCCGCGAAAATTGAATCGCACACCACAAATAACCCGCGCCCAAAATCACCGCGCCGGCGAGATAAATTGTTCCCGTCATTTTGAAAATGAACGGACTCAGACTCACGACCAGCAGCGCCAGCGTGTGGCTCACGACTTGTTGTCCCGTGCGCTGGCCGTGCGGGTCAACGACCGGCAGCATTTTGAAACCAGCCTTCGCGTATTCGTCGCGATAAATCCACGCAATCGAAAAAAAGTGCGGCATCTGCCAGAACGCCAGAATGGCAAACAGCGCCCAGCTTTCACCGCTCAATTCACCGCGGGCGGCGGTCCAGCCCATCACCGGCGGCAGTGCGCCCGGCACTGCGCCGATGGCCGTGTTCAGCCAGGTCACCCGCTTCAGCGGCGTGTAAATGAACAGGTAACTGACGAGTGTGACCGCCCCAATGACGCTCGTGATGAGGTTCACCGCCAGCGCCAGGTAAATCAAACCCGCGGTCGCGCACACGCCGCCGAAAATCATCACCGTCGCCGGCTGTAAACGGCCGGACGGCAGCGGACGATTTTGCGTGCGGCGCATTTTGGCGTCGTATTCGCATTCCAGCAACTGGTTCAACGCCGCCGCGCCTGCCGCGACCAGCGCCGTGCCCGCCAGGGCGTGAAACATCAGCGCGAAATTCATCGCGCCGCGCCAGCCGACGTAAAATCCAACGAGCGTCGTCAGCAGCACGAGCGTCGTCAGTCGCGCCTTGATCAAATCCACGAAGACTGCCGTCCGACTTTTTTCCGCGACGACTGTCGCGCTTAAAACTTCCGCCGTGGCCTTCATCTCATTTGTTTGCGGTCACTGCCGGTTGCGCGCCAATGGTAGCGGCACTCTGTGAGCGCCGGGCTTCCGTTCGGCGGTCATAGACCGCCGCTGCAGTTTGGCGAAAGGCAATCGCGCACCACAACGCGCCAATCGTCAGCGCCAGCGCGCCGACCAGCACGTGCGCCGTCGCCACATCGGCGGCCTTGTTCGTCCAAATCGTCGCTGCACCCAGCCCGACCTGAAAAAGAGCCAGTCCCAGCCAAAACAATGAAAGTCGTTGATATATTGGAGCGCCGAGCACCGTCTCGGCGGGTTTGGCGTTGTTGCCCATTCGAGCCGGGGCGGTGCCCGGCGCTCCGATCCCTCGCGCCCGCCAAGCACAAACAGCGACCAAAATCAAAATGGCCAGCGCCACGACGCGATGCGCCATTTGCAATTCGATTTGAAAAGCGGTGATGGGATTCTCGGCGTTGATGGAAACCCGCTGCGTGTTGTAGCGCGCGACGGCTTCGGCGCCCGTGTCCGGCCAGAGCTTGCCGTAGGCGAGCGGGAAGTCGGAAATCGCCAGCCAGGCGTGCTGGTGCCGCATGGCGGCGGCGATGATCAACTGGACGAAAATCAGCAGTGTGGTCGCCAGCACGAGCCAGCGCAGATTTTTGTGGCGGCGGTCGGCGACCGTCGCATTCATTCCTGAATTCTGGCGGCGGTCATAGACCGCCGCTACAGGGCTCAAATTTACCCACCACCGGCTGGTGAACAGCGCGAGCGCGCAGGTCAGCACGAAAAACAGTTGCGCAATCGTCGCGTGATAAATGCCCAGCGAATCCATGTGCAGGGTCACGCGCAATCCGCCGAGCACGCCCTGCGCCACGACGAGGAGAAACGCGGCCACGCCAAGCCAGTGCATCCATGGGCGCGAATCCTTGAGCCAGAGCCAGACGGCGAGAATTGTCGTCATCAGGCCGACGAACGAAGCGAGCAGCCGGTGGGAGTGCTCGTAAAAAATCCCGCCCAGCCATTTATTGATCGGGAACAGAAACATGTTGTAACCGTAGGTTGTCGGCCAGTCGGGCACGGACAGGCCGGCCTCGTGGCTGGTCACCAGGCCGCCGATGCCAATCAACGCCAGCGTCGCCAGCGCCGTCAGCACGGCAAACCAGTACAACCATGGATTGGTTTGGATTGCAGCGTTTGCCTTCATAAATGTTTGGTCTCCGGCGACACGTTGTGCCGGGGCCGCCCCAATTGCAAAGTTATTTGATTGCAAAGGCAAAGTTCGCGGTCACATCGCCGTCTTTCACTTCCACGTCCTGTGTCTGAATACCAAGCTTGCGGTGCGCCGCCTCGACCGTGTATTTGCCGGGCGGCACGTTTTTGATGACGAATTTGCCGTCCGAACCGCTGACGCAAAAGTAAGGGCTGTCAAACACGCTGACCCACGCGAACATCCACGGATGCACATCGCACTTGAAACGCAGAAACATTTCCGGCTGGGCATACACAAAGTTCAAGTCCGCGCCGCCGGGCATCTGCACCTGGTTGGATTCGGGATTGCCCGGCACGGCCGGCGTCGCGTGAACGTTGTGAACGCAGGGATCAGAATTTTTGACGACGAGTTTTTGGCCCGTCTGAATCGCCAAAATCGTGGGAGTGTAAAGGCAACCCTTTTGGTCGAGCACGACGGGCGGCGCGCTCGCGCCGGTGGATTTGCCGGTGACACCCTTCAAGGAGACGACCACGTCGGCCAGTTCGCCCTTCGCGCCGACCACGTAAAAATGTGTCGTGGGCGTGGTGGTGTGCATTTTGGCGCAATCCGGGTTTTCCATGAGCGGCGTGATTTCCTTTTCCGCCGGCGGCGTGCCTTTGAGCGTGATGACGCCGGTGATGTCCGCCGCCGAGGCGATTGACCCGGCACCAATCAGGCCGGCGACTATAAATAAAACTGTCTTTTCCAAAGCACGACCAGACTTCATAAGTAAATATTCTAAGTTTTAGTATAACGTTATCGAATTAACCCCGCAAGTGGTTTGCGAAACTTTTTTTGTAGTGTTGCGAGTTTTGTGTAAAAGGTTTAAGAGGGTGTTGATCTTGGCAGGTATTTATACGGTCAAAAACGCTATAAAGGATGCGTTCACCACCGCTCCGGGTGATGAACGCACCCAGCCAATTCCATTGCCGGTCACGGCGGCATTGACGGCTTGTCCAGAATTTCCGCAAACTCATTTCGCGGGCAGCTTCGCGGTGCACCGATTCGCTGACTGCATCCAGGATGGGCAACAACACTGAAATCGTTCTGTTGTCGCGCAACGCGCGGCAGGTGCTCCGCTTTTTGAAGATGAGTTATGGCATCTACCGCGATGACCCGCATTGGGTGGCTCCGCTGTTGATGGACTTGAAGAAGGTTTTCACCGACGAGAACCCGCTGTTCGAGCACGCGGAAATGGCGTTGTGGGTGGCGACGCGCGACGGGCGGGACGTGGGGCGCATCGCAGGCATTCTCGACCGGAACCACAATCGGATACAGAAGGACAACGCCGCGTTCTTCGGCTTTTTCGAGTGCGTGAATGACGCGGCGGTCAGCCGGCAGTTGTTCGATGCGATGTTCGCCTGGGCCCGGCAGCAAGGCGCGCGGCGTGTGATGGGGCCGATGAATCCGACGACGAACGACGAGTGCGGCCTGTTGGCCGACGGCTTCGATTCGTCGCCGGTTTTCATGATGCCCTACAATCCGGCTTACTACCTGGATCTGGTGGCGGCGGAGGGGTTTCGCAAGGCAAAGGACCTGCTGGCATTTCACATTGACGTCGCGAAGTGCCCGCTTGACCGGCTGGCGCGCATCGCGGACAAGACCCGGCAGCGACATCCCGGAGTGACGTTCACGCCGGTGCGCAAGGCCACGCTCACGCGGGACCTGGCCAAGGTCAAAGAGGTTTACAATGCCGCGTGGCAGGCAAACTGGGGGTTTGTGCCGATGACGGACGCAGAGATTGATTTCATGGCGTCCCGGTTGAAGCCGCTCCTGCTGGAAGGACTGGTGTGGGTGGCGGAGACGCCGGCGGAACCGGCCGGGTTCATGCTGGCGTTGCCGGATTACAACCTGGCGCTCAAGCCGCTGCGCGGCCACGTGCTCACCCCGAAACTGCTCGGCTTCCTGCCCTACCTGCTCGGTTGGAAATGCCCGCCACGGTGCCGGGTCATTACGCTGGGCGTGAAGGAGAAGTATCGCAACCGCGGCTTTGAAGCCGTGATGCTCACGGAGGGTTTCAAGACGGGCATCAAGGCCGGTATCAAGGACGCGGAGGCCTCGTGGATTCTCGAAGACAACGTGATGATGCGCCGGTTGCTCGAAGTTTTCGGCGGGAAAATATACAAGACTTACCGGATTTATGAGCGGGAAGTGTAGCGGATGTCAAAGTGCGAATTCCGGGCTGCAACCGGGCGGGCTTTCGTTCGTCACCCGGAATTCGCCGGCGGGAACTTGAAGAAGAGCCAATTACCCAGCGGAATGAGCAACGCCGCCGTCAGCGCGCCGGCCACCACATCCACGACGTAGTGGTAGCGGCCATAGACGGTGGAAAGGCAGAGCAGGAGTGCAACGGTCAGATGCGCCCAGCGAATGGGCCGCAGGTAAAGGAAGGAGAAATATACCGTGCAGATGGCGACGGCGACGTGGCTGCTGGGAAAGGCCGCGCCGGGCGTTTCGAAGTGCTCATAAATCCACGCCATGATCCGGAAAAACACACCGGCCCCGACTGATTCCGGCGTGACGGGTGTCGTCGCCGGCATCACATCCGGCGGCAATTGCGCGGCGACGATGCCGCGGCACAGAATTTGCGGGCCGGCCACCGGCGTGAAAATGTAGATCAGGAAGCAAAAGTAAAATACCAACGAGACGACGGAGACGAAGTGCGCAAACTGCCGCCGGTCGCAGAGCAGCAGGGTCAGGCCGACACCACCGACCATCAGATAATAGGAGAAGTAGGAGGCGTAGAGAACTTCGCTCAACAGGCGCGAGGGGAAGCGTTCCATGAGTTCCAGGCCCGGCTGCCAGCCGAACAACCATTTTTCCAGACGCAGGAAATGCGGGTCGAGGTAGCCGGTGTGAAGCATTTGGTTGAGCAGGCCGGTTTCGCAGTAGAACCCGGTGTAAAACAAGATCGGGTAGTAGTGCCGGAGAAAATCGAAGAGGCGGTTGGCAGGGCGCCGGCTGTGGAAGTGAATCATCAAGTGGACCAAAACGAGACCGGTTCCGTGTGCCATCAGCAGCAACGGCCAGAACGGGACACGCGGGCTGTGAACGAACACGATGATCAGTCCCACCACCGCGATGTAGCCCTGGGTCGCGTAGTCAATCAAGGCGTAGTGGCGGAATAACGGATGGCGGATGGCGGATGGCGAATGCGCCGGCCCGGCAGGGCGCGCTTTTCCGGCCTTCGGGTTTTGGGTTTCCGGTATCACTTGAAATTTGTCATTCGGCTCACAGCCATCCCTGCTGCCGATACCAGGCCAGGGTTTCGGCGATTCCGTCTTTAAGCCTGGTGGCGCAGACGAGACCCAGTTCCTGTCGCAACCGTGCGGGGTCGCACACCCAGCCCGGCGCGCGCAGTTCGGCATATTTCTGCCGGCTTAACACGGCCGGCCGGCCAGTGAGCCTTGAGATTGCTTCCTGCATTTGACACAGAGGCCACAGCGCGGCAGTTGGCAAAGGAATCGTCAGCGTCCACGTTTTCATTTGCGAGGCGATTTCGTCGGTCAGCGCATGTGCCTTCGTGATTTCGGGCGAAGCGGCGTAGAACGTTTTCCCGCCGGCTGCCGGGTGCGTCAAACAGGCCACGGTGGTTTCAGCCAGATCCTTCACGAAAACGAAACTCAGCGCCAGCCGGCCACTGCCGAAGCGCGGTAGAATGTGCGCTTTGATGGCTTTGAAAAACGGCCGGAACGCATCGTCGCGCGGTCCGTAAACGGCGGGCGGCCGAAGAATCACATGTTCCGACTCGCAGTTCCGCACTTCCTGTTCGCCGGCGAGTTTGCTCCTGCCGTATTCCGAGACGGGGTGTGGAGGGTCCTCTTCGCGCGCGGGCCGGCCAGGAACCGCCGGTCCACCAGCAGCCAGGCTGGAAATGTGAACGAGCCGTTGAATCCGCCCTTGTTGCCGATTGACCGCCTCGACGACATTCCGCGTGCCCAGGTGATTGACTTTGTAAAATTCCGAAAGGTGCAGCGCCTTGGTGCAACCGGCGCAGTGAATGACATGGGTAATGTCCTGCATGGCGGCGCCAAGGCTTTGCGGGTCACTGATGGAGCCGATGCACACGTCGAGCTGCGGCAGGTGCGCATTAATGAAACGTTGGTTGCTGGTGGGCCGGAGCAGCACTGCCGTGGGGATGCCATGCGCGCGAAGGCTGTCCAAAATGTGGCTGCCGACGAATCCGCTCGCGCCTGTAAGGAGAACCTTCATTGACTCGCTGGGGAAAAATCCTTCGCGTTGGGCCGGAACCCGGTTCCGGGGGACAGGTCAACCCCGTTCACACAACACCAAACTCCCGGCCGGCTTTGCCCAGTTTGTCCAGCGCGAAATCGATCTGGCGGTCCGTATGCGTGGCCATGAGGCTGATGCGAATCAACTCGCTGCCCGGCGCCACCGCCGGCGACACCACCGGGTTGACGAACACGCCTTCTTCCTCCAGCCGCTTGCAGAGCTTGAACGCGACGATCAAATCCCGGCAGTAAACCGGAAGAATCGGCGTCTCGGAAGCGCCAAGGTCGAACCCCAGTGAAATCAGCCCTTGTTTCATGCGCTGGGTATTTCGCCAGAGCTGCTCGGTGCGCTCGGGTTCCGAGACCATGATCTCAACTGCGGCCATGGCGGCAGCCGTGTTGGCGGGGCTCATGCTGGCGCTGAAAATCTGCACTCGCGAGTTGTGCTTCAGATAATCAATGGTTGCAGCGTCGGAGGCGATGAACCCGCCCAGGCTCGCCAGCGATTTGCTGAACGTGCCCATGATGAGCTGCACCTGGTCGGTCAGGCCGAAATGGCTTGCCGTGCCGGCCCCATTCCTGCCCAGCACGCCGATGGCGTGGGCGTCGTCCACCATGACCGCCGCGCCGTACTGGTCGGCGAGACGACAAACTTCCGGCAGTTGAATGATGTCGCCCTCCATGCTGAACACGCCATCCACGACGATGAGTTTGCCTGCTTCCGGATCAATTTTCTGAAGGCGGTTTTCCAGCGCGGTCATGTCCTTGTGCGCGAACCGGACGAATTCGCCCAGGGAAAGCCGGCAACCCTCGACGATGCTTGCATGATCACTTTTATCGGCCAGAACATAATCGCCTTTTCCCACCAGCGCGCTGATGACGCCGAGATTGACCTGAAAACCGGTGCTGTAAAGCAACACCGCTTCCTTGTTCACCAGCCGTGCGAGCGCCTGTTCCAGTTCGAGGTGGATGTCGAGTGTGCCGTTCAGGAAACGCGAACCCGCGCAGCCCGTTCCGTATTTCTCGACCGCGGTTGTGGCGGCTTCCTTGATTTTCGGATGATTGGTCAGGCCGAGATAACTGTTCGAGCCGAGCATCAGGACTTTTTTGCCGTTAATGATGACTTCGCTGTCCTGCGCCGAGGAAATGGTGCGGAAGTAAGGGTACAGCCCCAAGGCGCGAACCTGGGCGGCGCTCTTGTAATTCCTGACTTTGTCGAACAGGGCCAGCGGGAATGGCCGGCTCTTTGCTCTCAGCGGCTTTTTTCGGTTGTTGACGACCTCCGCGCGCGCTGGGCGCGACGTAGCGTATGTCAGAAGTTCACTATTCCTTCCGTGTTTAAACGTTTGCATCTTCTACTGGTAAACCATGCTGCCAAATCTGCATTCCGAATCCAAGTTAAATTGTTGGCCGGCCATTGGCAGCTTTTGCAGCAACTATTTTGCTCAATGTCGCTTGCAAAACGTTTTTACGAGGTCACGATTTGCGGAGCATCCGGGAAATCGTGATGCCAGGCAAAAGTCCGGCCTGGCCGGGCAGGCATCCCAGCCAGCCCCAACGAAATGCGAATAAAGTCATTGCGGAAATCACCACCGACAAACAAGTCCACACCAAACTGGATTCATTCTCGAATTCAGCCGCGCGATGAAAGAAAATCGCGCATGCCACCATCAACAAGATCGATAAATATGGCATCGTTCAGCCTTCGGATTGGGTCCCGTCCACCGCCAGCTTTTCAGCCGCGCAATTTTTCCATCACGTGCGCCATCGCCATCGCCGCTTGCGCCGCTTCCGTGCCGCGATTGTGCTTGGGATTCAGACAGCGCGCGCGCGCCTGCTCGACGTTTTCCAGCAGCAGCACCTCGTGAATGATGGGAATTTCGTGCGCGAGCTGGATTTGCATCAATGCGTGATTCACGGCTTCGCCGATGTGCGCGGCGTGAACCGTCTGGCCGCGCAAAATCACGCCCAGACAGATGATGGCGGACAAACCGGGCGAAGTCCGCGCCAGCCGTTTGGCCACGACGGGAATTTCATACGCGCCCGGCACGCGGACGATTTGGATTCTTGAAACATCGGCGCGCCACAACTCCGCTTTGGCCGCCCGCAACATCGCGTCCACGTAACGCGCGTTGTAACGCGACGCGACGATGGCGAACGAGCCGCCATGCGACTGATTTTTTTTGGGCTGTATCTTGCGAAGCATCGCGGGGAATTAAACCACGAAGGGGCGCGAGTGAACACAAAGAATTTTGCCTTCCGGAAAATCCGCGCCGCCCGCGTCACTTTGGCGTGCTTGCCGCCGACGGCGGATTGCCGCTCATGGCTGCCCGCGCGGCTTTTATCTGGTCGGCGGAAACCGCGCCGTTTTTGTTGCCCCACGATTCGCGGATGCAGGTCAACACGGCGGAAAGATCGGCATCCGACAACGACGCGCCCATCGCTGCCATGGACAGATTCCAATCGCGACCTTTGACCTGAATCGGGCCGTTGAGACCAGTCAGCGGAATGCGTGCCAGCGACGTGATGTCCTTGGCGACCCATTCGGAGCCGGCCAGTGGCGGCGCCTGGGCGGGTTTGCCGAGACCGTCGCTGCCGTGGCACAGGCCGCAATAAGTTTCATAGACCGCCTTGCCATGCGTCAGCATCGAGGCTTCGCCGGATTTGGGCTGGTATGAGGCCAATTCGTCGGCGGACGTGTAAGGCGCATAAACCTGCTTGTCGAACCAGCCGCTGTGGTGGTCGAAATACACCG
>Ga0187864_10002676_pt1 | contig 15261 bp, 8 predicted proteins | sample June2016WEW_11_4_FD_132985 | JGI IMG/M metagenome (GOLD analysis project Ga0187864, IMG submission 132985) | Peatland microbial communities from SPRUCE experiment site at the Marcell Experimental Forest, Minnesota, USA - June2016WEW_11_40 | ecosystem: Environmental > Terrestrial > Soil >... | reverse complement strand
TGCGGGAATTTGAAGCATTTGCGACCACCCGTGTCCGGGTCGGCGGCGGCAATCTCGACCGCTCCACCGGCAACGTCGTGACCGCCTTGTTCACGCACGATACCTCCCGCGCCCTTGACCCCCACTTGCATACGCACTGCATCGTTTTCAACGCGACGTTTGACCCGGTGGAGCAACGCTGGAAGGCGCTGCAAAATTACGAGCTGCTGCGGGCGCGAAAATTTGCCGAGAACGTCTATTACCACGAACTGGCCCGCCAACTGCGGGGTTTCGGTTATCAAATTCGCAATCAGGCGCGCGGCGATTTTCGGATTGAGGGCGTTTCGGAATCAATTTGCGAACGCTTTTCCAAACGGGACGCACAGATTGACCAGGCATTGGCGGCATTGCTGGCCGACAAGCCGGAGCTTGCCGGAGCCAACCTCAAGGAATTGCGCGCAAAACTGGCGGTCAAAACACGGGCACGAAAACAAAAGAATTTGGGCCGGGCAGAATTGCGGACTGTATGGGACGCACAGTTGAGTGAAGCCGAACGTGGTTCCCTGCGGCAACTCACGAACCATTCGGCAAAGGTCGCCATTGCGAATGAGCGCATCGCCCTCGGTGAGGCGGTGCAATGGGCCGAGGATCATTTGTTTGACCGGAACTCGGTCGTGCTGGAATGCCAGTTATGGCAGCAAGCTTTGGAGCGGGCGCGTGGCGAAAATTTCACGCTGGATGAACTCAAGGAATTCACGCGCCAGCGCGATTACATTCGCAATTCTGAACACCCAAACGAAGTGACATTGCGTGATGTGCTGTTGCGCGAGTTGGAAATTGTCCAGTGTGTCAAAGATGGCACCGGCACTTGCGGCCCATTGGTGGACAATCCCTCCTTGGCAAATCCGAAGTTGGATGATGAACAGCACAAAGCCCTGGCCGCCTTGTTCGGTTCAACCAATGCGGTGTCACTTTTCCGGGGCGGTGCCGGCACCGGCAAAAGTTTCGTCCTGCGCGAACTGGTCGAACAAGTCCGGCAATCTGGCAAGAGCGTGGTCGTCCTCGCGCCGCAGCGCCAGCAGGTCGTGGACATGGAAGGCGCGGGATTCCTGTCGCCAACGACGGTCGCCAATTTTCTGCTCAAGGGTGAATTGTCCGCTGGCGCGGTCGTGGTCGTGGATGAGGCCGGTCAAATCGGCGGTCGCCAGATGCACCAGTTGTTGCGGCTGGCGCGTGAACGTAATGCGCGGGTGATTCTGTCCGGCGATACGCGCCAGCACGGAGCCGTCGAGGCATCCGATGCGCTGTTGGCCATTGAGCGGTATTCCGGCGTCAAGCCGGTTGAGTTGCACACGGTTCGACGGCAGGACCCGGCGCTGGCCCGCAATCAGAATGAGCGGGCGCGTATCAAACAGTATCGCAAAGCCGTCGAAGCGGCGGCGGCGGGCAGGTTGGTGGAGTCATTCAAACGGCTCGACCAAATGGGGGCGATTGTTTCGTGCGGCCTGGGTGAACAGGCTGACAAGCTGGCGGATGAGTACCTCCGGCTGGCAGAGCAAAAGGCGTCTGCCGTGGTTGTGTCGCAGACCTGGGTGGAAGTCCACCGGGTCAATTCAAAGGTGCGCGATGCGCTTAAAGGCAAAGGATTGCTCGGCGCGAATGACGTGACGGTTCAGGCATTGGAAAAATTGGATTTGACCAGCGCGCAGAAACGCGATGAGCGGTTCTATCCAAAGGATGCGGTGATTGTGTTCAACCAGAAGGTGCGCCAGGCCGCGCCGGGGGCAACGGGAAAGCTGATGGGCATCGTCAAGGCCGGGGTGCTGGCCGAAGTGAATGGCCGGTGCGTCATCGTTTCAAACAAAGTGCTGGATAAAATCACCGTCAGCCTGCCGCGTGATATTCCAGTGGCGGAAGGGGAGCGGTTGCATCTCAAAGCCAATCGCAAACTGGCTTCCGGCACGCGTGTCACCAATGGCGAACTGGTGACGGTGAAATCCGTCCGCGCCGATGGCCGGATCGAACTGGCCGACGGCCGGGTTTTGGAAAAAAGTTTCCGCGAGTTCCTTCCCGGTTACGCCGTCACGTCCTATGGCTCGCAGGGCAAGACCGTGGATCATGTTCTTTTTTCCGATTCCACCATCAAGGCCGCAACCAACGCCCAGCAATGGTATGTCACCATCTCGCGCGGTCGCCGCGGCATCCGCATTTTCACGCCGGACAAAATTCAACTGCGTGAAAATCTGGTTCGCTCCGGTCACAGGCCGCTGGCACTGGAATTGGCACCCGGCTTTCGCCCGCGCTACCGCAACCGGCTTTGGGACCGGCTGCATGGCTGTCTTCTCCGTTTCGGCCAGCGGGCCGCCGACACGTTTTGCCGTTTAAAAATATCCCGCCGTCATCAACACCAACAAAAATATGAGCACAAAATCACCCGAATGTTACACCACTGAACCACAGGCACGTTGTTTGCGCGTTGAAATTTCACCCGGACGCGCGCTCCTGCTGCCGCTGGATCAATTCGCGTTTGCCGAAATCACCAATGACGAAAAGGAGCAATTGCTCCATTTGTCGTTTGCATCGCATGAAGTCATGGTGCGCGGACGCGCGCTCCGGCGCATTGAAACCGCCCTGCACAAACTGGAATTGTCGTTCCTGACGGCGCTGCCTGCGAAATATCATTCGCTGGTTCCCGACGGCCAGCCCAAGATTCGGGAAATTGTGGTGACGGAAAATAAACCGTCCGACGTTCAATCACAGGCATCTCTAAATTGAGCAGCATCACACGGTTGTTGCCGTGCAAGACATCTTTGAAAATGATCATTGTCAGGAAACGTCACGTCAATAATCTCTCACTGCATCACCGCCCGGTAAAACTGCTGATTCACATTCGTGGCCATTGGGATGCTGAAATTGTAAAAAAACGACGCATTCGTGCTGGAATAAAACATAATCGGCTGCCAGTTGGTGGGGCTGGAAAGGTCGGATGAAGCCTCAATCAGATAATTTCCAGCCGGGCCTTGCAGTGCCACATTCAAGCCGTTCGTCGTCAAAGCCGGAGTTGAACCGAGATTCAGCGCCACCGGCGGCGCGGGCACGACATAATTTCCCGCCAGAACCTGTCCCGTCCCCCCATTGATGCTCAAAGAACCCGTCAGCGAGTATGCGCCAGCCGACAAAGAGCCGGGCAAGGTGAAACTTAAATTCGTGCCGTCCGAACCGTCCAGAGAAAATGATTCCAAAAAATTCGTGACCGGATTTCCCGACGAATCGGTAAGCGTAACCGTCAAAGAACCCGACTGACTTGTGCCGGTCAAATTCGTTACCGCGACGAGCATGGTTGAATCAACACCCAAAACGCCGGCAGGAATTGAACTACTGACTTGAATTGGAAATAATCCGCTAAAACTTGACGCAATGCCTTGAAGCGACAAACTGTTCGCGTTTGTATCCGAAAAAACTACTGTAGGCGGTGGCAAATTTGTTTGAACGCCTGGTGTTACTGAAAGGCTAAACGTAAAACTGTTTTCTACTGAATTGCTTGGAGCAATGCAATTTGTCCAAACAATCGAAGAACCCTGGAGCGTTCCATTCGTGGATAAATCAGAAACCGTTGCTCCATCTGGAATCGCTTGTGTAACCGTAGCAGTGAGAGGGATAAAAAACGGATTTTCGACCCAAATCTGAGCCTGATAAGTTTGATTGCTCGGATTTTGATTTACATAGCATCTTATTGGGTTCCCTATAGGAAAAACATTTGTGCTTGAATCGGATGGATTGTCCAATGGTTTAACTTTGGCAGACGAGGAAGATGAACCTACGGTGAGTGTTGTTGAATCTACGTAGAATATTCCTGAACTATTGTAGCCAAGCACCCAAATGTTCACAGGGCTGATGGTGAACGGATCGCCGCCGTTGTTGTTACCAAAATAGTCAATTGGAACATCTACACTGGTTCCGGCGTTAATATATTCTTGAAAGGCAATCACCTGTTGGACGGGACCAATCGAATTCAAACCGCTGACATTACAACTAAAAAAGGCGAATACCATGTATGAAGCTCCACTCGTTCCTGTGTTTGTAATTTGCATATCGGAAACCACATCATAAGTTGCCGGAACCGTTACGCTTGTGACGGTATCATCTCCCGACCAAGAACCTGGCACTGTTCCTGATGAGCTAATGGTTGTTACGCCATTGCCAACAGGTTTTATGCTTGGATTCAATATTGCGCCGGTAATCTGACTTGCTGGTGTGCCAGTGCATTGGGCTATTTCCTGAAAAGCTGAATTCACATTATTCGATATTGCCCAAGCACTGCTCGAAACAGACCAAATAGCATTCCCAACGGCATAGTTTTCATCGAGATAATTGTTCTCGTTATTGTAGTCATTCCATTCCTCTTGAATAAACTGAAACGCATCCACCCCAACATCAGGGGTCTCCTCGGCTTGCTCAACTGCAGAAAGCAGCGTAGAACCTCCTGCAATCGTGGTGGTTTCAAGCAAGGTTGTTGGCAGTCCGCCTTGTGATTCAGGTGCGCTTGCAGCATTTGCAACGGCGGTAAAATATGCGTATTCCTGACTTTGGTATTTCTGTAAAACTTGATTCGCTTCCAAGCGTGACTGTAGGTCATTAACGATGGCATTGCTTACCGAATTGGCGGTCGGTGGCACACCAACAAGTATTGATTGCTCCTGATTGTATAAGGCCAGTTGAATACTATTGCAGATATTTGCAACATTCTGTCCCCTTGTTACAAGAATACCGCTGGAACTAGATTTATTCTCTTGCACGGAAGTGTTAATAAGTGAATCAATTCCTAATTGTGATATGCTATACCCTTCATTCTGTAAAAATGACCCCAAGATATTTTTTACAGTCTGTTCTGCGCTATCAACGATTATCTGTCCATCACCGCCGATTAAAGAAGTAGCGGCGTAAAATATCGCCCCAACAATAGTTTGAGCGCCGGCACCTTCCGCTAAGTTCCAAAAAACTGGCCCCAAGTTACCTTCACCGGCGGCTATGGTGGTAAAATTATTGCCTGTCAGTGGAGTCCCATTGAGTATTTGTGCAGACCCTTGATACAAAGATTGAATTTCGCTTTGTAGATCAGCGTTTGGAGAAACAAATTGTTGTGTGAAAGTTGCCGTTGCTGATGCAATGAGATTAACATTCACGGGATCAATTAAACAAATTGTGCTTGTGCCCGGCGTGGTGGCTGTGATGGTCGTGGTTGCCACTCCATTGCTGTCCGTTGTGACTGTTGAATTGGCAATTTTGACGGTGGCTTGTCCCGCCGCGCTAAATTGAATCGTCCTGTTGGTGACAGGACTATCATTAACGTCCCGCAATGTCGCCGTCACGGTAATCTGGCTCGAACCATCCGCCGGTTGTGAACTTGGCGCGAGTGTGAGTTTTGAATATGTGGGACTGATAACCGGAAGTGGCGTTCCGCCCAATGAAGTCGTAAAATTTGTGTCTGCTCCGTAAGCCGTCCCTGCGCTGCTGCTGGCGACCAAACGGAAATGATAGGTGGTATTTGGAGTGAGGCCGCTCACGTTTGGCACGCTCACGCCTGTTGTGCTTGTGCCATTGAGCAAGGACGAAACTGGTGCCGTGTTATTGTAATTTGTGCTCGTGCCATATTGAAAATACGCGGTCGTCGCTAATCCGTTCGGATTGACGCTGCCATTTAACGTCGCTGAATTCGCAGTGACGCTGCTGGCCGAGGCGGTGGTCACAATTGGAGCCAGCGCGGAAAAACTCGCAGTTATCGTGCCGTTGCCGTCAACAACAGCGCCAACTGAAAGCGTATTTGTTGATCCGAAGTTAAACCATATATCGGAAGACGCAGACCATCCAGAAAAAGAATACCCTGGACTTGGGTTTGCTGTGAGCGGACCTCCGACCTCTGGAGCTTGTTGAAGAGTTACAGACCCTCCAGAGGACACAGTGCCCGACGCTACGCTTCCTTGATATGAAACTGAGCCTCCCTGCTCTGCACTAATCGTCCAAGCATAGCAGCCTGACAGAATGCCAGGTCCGACATTGTTTGTTTGTAGTATGAAATCACTAGATCCATCGCTGTTATATGCCGTTACTTGAAGAATATATTGGCCTGCCGATGAATATGTGTGCGTGTTTGGAAATCCGCCAGATATTTGATAGCCATCGCCCCAATTCCAAACGAGGTTCGTTATTGTTGATCCTGGATCGGTGGCTCCATTTACATCCACTTGAAAGCCGTTAATACATTGCGGAAGGAGGTAAAAATTGTTTGTCGGTGCTGGCCCGCTCGATTCCGTGGTAAAGGTCTGGTCGGCACCATCGGCGGTAATATTTGCGAAGGCGGTTATGTAGGTCACCATTTTATAATGATAGAGGGTGTTGGGGCTGAGGCCGGTCAGCGTGTATGCAAGAGGGACGGTGCTGCTGCCACTCTCAGTCCAAGCAGGGATCGGCTCGGTGCTCCCATAGGACGTGGTCGGGCCATACTCAAAATACGCGGTGATTCCCCAACCGTTTGGGTTCACACTGCCGTTCACTGTTTCTGAGGTGGGAGAAACCGGGGTGGCTGTTCCGGTCGTCGCGGTTTGATTAACCGTGGTGAAATTGGTGTCACTGCCGTAGTTGGTGCCTCCACTGTTGTAAGCCACCATCTGATAATGATAAGTGATTTCAGGAGTGATGGGGGACAAAGATGCGCTAAAAGGTAAGGTGGTTGTGCCGCTGCCCTCTGCAACGGGAGTAGTTGTGAAGCCGTATCCCGTGCTCGTGCCCCAATTAAAATAGCAGTAGGTTGTGGAACCGTTCGGGTTAAAAGTGCCGTTTGCAGTGACTGAACTACCGTTGCCAGTGACACCAGTGGTCGTCACAGTGGGTTTCGGAACACTTGTGGTAATAAAATTGCTGTCACTTCCATAGGAAATCAGAGAAGGATTGCCAAATACATAGCTGACGATTTGATAGTAATATTTGGTGTTCGGGCTAAGACTGCTCAACGGGATGCTGACCGGAATGCTGCTGCTGCCGCTTTCGTTCAAACCTGATGTTAAATTAACAAGGAGGTTGTTGTTGGTTCCCCATTGGAAATACACCACAACATTTGAGCCATTCGGATTGACGGTGCCATTCAACGTTGCCGATGTGGAAGCAATGGAACTGGCCGCGCCAGTCTTCACAGTCGGCGACGATGCGCGTGCCGTGCTTGCCAGCGAGAGAATGGCAAGCATCAGCCACAAAAAAGGTAAGTTCTTGTAAAATTTCATAGATTTCACTTTCCTTAATTCAAACTGCTCGTTTTTCCGACCACAAAGCAAAGGGGCGCGAACCTAACGCGCCCTCACGAAAGGCACCGCGAAGCGCCCAACAGAGAAACACGCCAAGCCGCGCCCGATGGGGCGCGCACTCGGTCGGCTCTCTGTATGAAAATTCGCGGTTTTCTCGTGAGACCGTAGCCGAAGCCACGACAAATCTGTTTTGTTAAATTTGGTTACATAAGTTTTTTCCGAACGAATCCGGTTTTATGACTTTGGCCAAAAATTGGCAACAGCTTTTATGTAACATTCAGTTCACACTTGTTGAGCAGTTTTACTTCAAACGCAGATAATAAATTCTGGTTGCCGAGTTTTGATTTTGCTTCGGCCTGCAGTTCGGCGAACGGGAAAGTGGAGTGGAGGCGGAGAGCCGGCGGGAACGAAGCCGGAGCGAAACGGCCGTCGCCGGGCCGCAGGCGGAAGCGCGCCGACATTCGGCATATTACAGATGCCGCTCGTGACGAGCACGAGCTTTGCGAAGCGGAACGGGCATGGTCGAGCGGGGAAAGGGGCCGACCGAAAGCCCGTGCAGCGAAGCAAAGAACGTGTTGGTTACGGCGGATTCGTGGAACAATTCACCCAACCTTACCAGCAACTTGGGGGAAGTTGTTTACTAAAAACTGTCGCAGTTGGGAAGCCTTGGTGACCAACAGCCCCTCCGGGTTCTTTCGCCACTCAATCAGAACCCCAACCAGTTTAAAATCAGGAGCTGGACCATCGGCGGTGCCCAACACGTCATACCTCCGATAGCGCCAGAGTCCGCCGCCACTCATACCCTGTGGGTTAGGAGCCTGAATTCGCAAGCCTTCATTGCTTTTTGAATGTTTCTTTTGAAAATGCACCAACAGATTTTGTTCTTTATCCAAGCGATGTTTTTGGAAGTGCTCTGGAGGCGATTTCTGAAGACTGTACACAATTGGGCTGGGGATGATTTTGTCCTCTGGTCGTCTCCATTTCAGCTTGTTTCTTGTTTCAGGGTAACCCAGCGCGCAATACAAGCTCGTGTATGAACCGGCATCCCGAATATCGAGTTGATCAAAAGTGAGAAATCTATCCCGCCCAATTTGCTTAACATTCGCTGGTTCAAGCTTCATCAAGCCAAGATCAATTAAATCCTTTTTCCGCTCTGGGTCGTCGGTTGCTTTTGGCGTCCGAATTGTGGATTCTCTAAGTATCACCGTCGCCCCCTGCCCAAAAGTTGCCAGTTCACATCTTCCATCGCAAAGTTCCTTAGCCGAGTCGAAACCATCAAAAACATGGGCTGCTGAGCACAAAAAATAATTTTCATCCACGCAAAAAAGAATTCCAGTGCCAAGCAGAGAAAAAACCTCGCTTGGTTTCATTATGTATAGCGGACGAATATGCTTCAAAATATTCTGTTTTACTTGACCTTCCACCTGATTTTCCGCATCAAAAATCATTCGTTTCACCATTGCGGTGAATCCTTCCTGAGATACTTTGGAATTTTGTGTCACGTCAGGCATGACTTGGAAGTGTGCTTTTCGGTGGTATTTCGTTTGCCGCCTTTACCATTTCATCAAGGAGTTTTCTAAATTCTTCCAGGCCGGTTGATGGAATAATAATGGTGTCGCGGCGACCACCGGCGTCTTCGCTAATGCGCAGAAACCGTCCGCGCGGATTTTCCTTGAGCGTGAAGACGAAGGTCTTGCGCTCAATCTGTACCTGGTCCGATTTGAGCGTGTCCTCGTTGACTGACGGCTTGGGCGAAAAATGGGGATGGCGACTGAAAGGAGATGGTCGTTCGTTTGAAATCATAAAATTTGTGCAACAGTTCTGATGTATGCCAGCATGACAAATTCCGGTTTTATTTTCAATGCCTCAAGCATCTCCATTTCCTCAATCGTAGAAGGGCCAAGTCAGTCGAGTTGGACGCCCGAGAGATTCCTGCTCGAAGGGAATTCGTCCGGCCCGCATGTGGAGCGGGTGAAAGTCGAGTCCAGAGGTTTCCCGCAGCACGCGAAGAATTTCAAAGCCGGCCTCGTCACTGTCACCGAAATGCCAGCACTCGATTTTTGGCGGTAGGCGTAGTAGCAATGCTACAGTGGCGCTGCCTGGATAGCTGGTGCAAACGAGCAGTTCGCCGCTCTGAAGTTTGGCCAATTCGTGAAACGTGGTCTCATTCTCAATTGTCAGGCAACGCAGAGATGCGGTCTCGATTGATTCGGCGCGTGCAATATCTGTTTGAGACAAACGAAACGGGCCGCGCAAAACCCCCAAATCCAGCCATGCACCATCCAAGCGAAGTTTTAACGGGCCGTGAACGAGAACGGAGCGCGGGTTCGGAATAATTCCAACATCGTCGAGAGAGCGAATGGCGCTGCCGGTGATGTCATCGAGCAAACGCCCCAGCTTTCCGCGTAATTGACCGGAAAATTCACCATCGCGCTCAAGTGCGGCAAATTGTTCGAGTTGCTTGGAGTTGCCACAAAGAACGCAGCTTGCGAATCGCACGAGAGAATCGCCCTCCCAAGCCAGCAACTTCGGCAGGAGGGCAATCAATTCCGTATTAGCTGCGGTGGGTTCGCGATCAAATGGAACGATAGAACTTCCAGCCAATGCGGCCTGCCGCATCCGTTCGCACCAAGTTGTCCAGTTTTCCCGCCAGCGTGTTGGGATATCGGCAGATGCTGCCGCTTTGAATTGTTCAGCCACCGCCGCACGAAGTTCAGTAGGTGACGGACGGCCCAAGCGTGCGTAAAGGGTGGATTCGTTGGCCGGTGAAAAGCGAATTTGATGAATGTGGGAGCGGTCGCGCTTATGAACCGGGACACGCGTGAGAATTCCGGCGGCTTCAGCCTCAGCAAGCTGTTGCTCAGCCACGGCGCGCTTTTCTCCTTCGCTGCAACCAGCCTCCGCTAGAAGCTCTGCCAGCGACAGCAGCACATCCCGGCTTGCTTCGCCGGTGCGTCCCGCCTGACTCCGTTCGTATCGGCGGGCGATGACTTCGAGGACTGGTGAAGGCATTTTCATGCGTGGAGCAACTACGATCCCATCAAGCGCCGGGCGTCTTCTGAATCCCTCGCCAGACTTACAGGAACATTTGTAATCTCGGTGCGCTTGCCGTGACGACGCTCATCCTTCGACACGACTACCAGCCAGTCACAGTGCTCGAAGGCATAAGGAATGTTGCCCGTGCTCATTGAAAACACGCCTTGAAGACCGAATGCTTTGAGTGCCGTGATGCAATCCTTGATGCGCTCGCCGCTCAACTTCGAGAACGCCTCGTCAATCGGCACAAGCCCAAGTGATGGTTCGGTTTTACGGGTGCTGTAACGACGATAAGCACGCAAATAGCTCGCGAGGATCGCGATGAAATACGGCGACTGGTTTTCGCCGCCACTGAATTTACCAGAGTGACGGTCCACGCTGGTTTTTCGTCCGTCCGCCTCCACCACCTCCATGTCGTATTCGTAGTAGTGGCGATAGTCGAGCAACCGCACTGCTTCTGCGCTGTCCGGTTGTTCCGTGAGTGTTTTCAGGAAGTGTGCAATAGCATCGCGGAAACGCGGTTCGGCAGAGGCAAAAAATAAATCATCTTCGCGCGCAATGGCGCTGGCTTGAAGTAAATCATGGTAAAGTTGGTAATCTCGATTGCGCCAGTATCGAAGCTCGTAGGTGTTTGTGCCGATGGGCCGTTTCTTCAACGACGTGTTGAGCAGCATCACCAAATTGACCACTTCATTCAGTGCGTTGTGCAGTTTTTCCAAAATCTGCGTTCGGAACAGGTGCTCCCAATTTTTCCGCTCGCGTTCAGCTTTGCCACGATAGTCGGGGATGTCGCTTTGTTCCAGTTTGGCAAGCTGTTTGTCGTGTGCATCGTTTGTTTCCGTTTCGGTTGGCAAATCGTCGAACTTGGAATGAGCCATTGCGAGTTCGCGACGCTTGGCTTTCAACTGTTCCCAAGTCCCGGTCGCTTGCGTGCTAAGTTCATGGAACTGGTCGTTGAAACGGCTGGCCGCGGCGTCCTTCACGGGGAACTGGCCAAGCACTTCGGAACGAAGTTCGTCCAAACGCTTCAACCACGGTGACACGTCAACTTCATTGCGAACTTGGTCAAACTTTTCAGCAAGTGAAGTGACCGCATTCCGCTGCGCGGCAATTTGCTTTTCAAGCTGGCGAAGCTCTGCGCGTTTCTCGCTACGGTCGAGCGCGCGTTGCTCATCTTCCAATTTTTTGAGGTCAGCTTCCAGCCTAGTTTGCTGCGTTGCCAGTTCGTCAAACTTTGCCCGGTCAATTGTTTTGAGTTTGGCGATGTTGTCTTTCAATTCTGCCTGCAACCCGGGTAATTGCCGGACGCTCGCAAGTTCGTCGCTCAAATTCGTGGCTTGTTCAAAATGCTCACGCCAGCCATCGCCGACGGTTTTGACTGCCCGCTCGACAGGCATCAATTTGCGCTCCTCGGCTTCGAGGTCGCCAACCAGCTTTTGTTTCCAGGCAAGTTGCTGCTCCAAACCCTTCTCGCCGACAAACGGATTGCCGTCATAGAAACGCGGGCGTTCGACAAATGCGCCGCGTGTCATAAAACCGTCCGGGAGAATGCCGTTCTGGTCTGGAGGCAACGCACGCAATTGTGCGAGCGATTCCACGCACATCAGGTCGCCGAACAGGTGGCTCACAACGGCTTCAGCGACAGGATGATTGGTCTTCAGTTTCTCCGCCAGCGAACCAGACCGAACGGTTTTCTTGAGCTTGAGTGCTTTTGCCGGATTGATGAGCGATTCGCGGCCTGTCTCATTGCCAAACTCGGACGCTTTCAATCCATGGAAAATTTTCTCCGCCTGCTCGTAGTGTTCCTGGGAAACCGTGATGGCGAACTTGCGGGCAAAGGCGATTTCGACGGCCGGACGCCACCGCTCGTCAGTTACTTCGCATAACGCGCGGAGATGCTGCGCCGGCAAATGTGAACCACGCGAAAGCAAACTGTTGTTGAGCGCATCAAGCAATCGAGTTGGAAATGGCAGCTTGCCAATTTTGAGAGCGGCAACTTCGTCTCGCAGTTGGCCGAGTTGCTGGCGCAGTTCAGAGAGGCGTTTGTACGTTGGAGCAGCCGCACGGCTTGCTTCAGCGGCAGCACGCTGGGCCGTGTTACCGAGCGTGCGCAAGGTTTCGCCCGCTTTCAAAACTCCACCTTGTTCAATTGCGTGGATCGCTCGCTCGACGGAAACGGCTGGCGCACCGTCCATATCCAGCGGCAAAGCACGGAGTTCTTTGAGCCATGACCTGGCATTGCGAACGCGGCTGGCGAGTGCTTGTTCCAGCGTCGTGCCGATTTCGGTGAGTTGACTAATTTGGTGGGTCAACTTTTCGTTGCGTGATTTCAGTTCGCTGTAAAGTCGGCCTTCGGGTGTTTCATTTACGCTCGCTTTGATGCCGTCAATCCGCTGCTTGAGATTTGGGATGGCTTCCTCCAGGTGTTTTAATCGCGCTTCCTCGGTTGCGTATTCTTCCTTGAGCTTGGAGAGTCGGGATTCATCAGACTGAAGTAGTTCGGCGGCGTGTTCGCTGCGAAGTTGAGCTTCAAGGTAACGCGCCAATATACGATCACGGCGGAGTTCGGTGAACCGGATGAACGTGTCGTGGACGACCTTCAGTTTTTCAAGCTGGTCGTTCAAGTTGTTCAGATCGTGCTCATAACTCAAAAACGTCCGATAGCTCGCGGTCACGTCATTTACATCGAGCTTGTCGGCGGGGAGAATAAATTGGCGTGCAAACTCATTAAAACTTTTCAGGAAGGTGAATGACATTGCCGTGGGCAAAAGCGAGCGCAGGACATTCTTATCGAAATTGAGATGCACCGGCTGCGCCATGTCGCGCAGGTAAGCTTCGATGCCCTCCGGGTAAATCCGTCCCTTGCGACCTTCCGCGAATGCCTTGAACGCGGTGTAATCAAGCGGGCACTTCTCGGCATCCAGAAAATCGCCGCGAGCAAGCGATTCAGGAACGAAGAATGGTGTGATTTTGCCGTGTGCTTCCGCCGCGCTGGCAAACTCAACGCGAATGCCCCAAGTTTCGGATTTTTTGCCATTCGGCCAGGTGAACTCCAATGCCACATAAGTGATGGCTCTGCTCCGCATGTATTGTGTGACGCCATTTTCCTCCTCCTTGGTGTCACCGAGACAGTAACCCTTGAGCGAACGGTCGGAACGGTCGCCAGTGGCGGACTGGTTGAAGCGGACGAGGCGTTGGTCGCCTACGAGGACGAACTGAATCAAATCCATAAGGATGGATTTGCCAGAACCAGTCACACCCGCCAGTAACATGTTGCCCTCGACCGGAATGGTGTCTTTGTAGCCATACCAGTTGAGCGCATGGATGCGAGTGAGGCAGATGGTGGGGTTCATTCTTCCTTTTCGGCATCTTCGCTGTCCTCAACATCAACTTCTCCAGTTGGTGTTTCTTTGACGGAAGCCAAATATCGGTCCGCGTTCTTGTTCCACTCTTCGATGTTCTGGAAGGGAATGACCCGCTTCAAAGTTGGCAAAATTTCAATCTGCGAACGCTCCAACGTCACATCAAAAGTGACATGAACGAGGTTTTTTCGCCGCGCCAGCGAAAGGATTTCGCGCAGCCGTGTCGGGCTGGGTAGATGTTTGCGCAGCGGCTCGAACTTTGCAGCCAGTGAATCGTTGAGTTGTTGCGCGGTAAGGCGGACGGGTGGCGTTTCGCCACGGTCGCGCACGGCTGTGTCAAACTCATACCACAAAGTGAGCAGCACCAGCGTGGCGTCAAGTTTGAGGTGCAAAAGGAAGGCGGCGCTCTGCGGAATAGCCTGCACCGTTCTATCCTGGTGTTCCCAGTGAAGTTTGAGATCGAGCAATCCGGCCAGCTCATCCACCCAGGCGCGATTTTGATAACACCAGTGGTAAAGGTCGGTTTGCGCGGGTTCGAGGCCGAGAATTGAACCGTGCGCCAGCAACCGCCGCAAAGCTTCACCAAGCCGCTCGCGATCATTGGCGGACAGCTTCGCCAGCAAGCCGGTGGAAATTGCAGATGTGCCGTCGGTCGTCATTTCTTGAGCAGGGTAAAGCGCTCGATGCGGTATTGTAGTTTGGTGTCGAAGTCGCCGGCGTCGGCCTCGGTTTCGCGCCGGGGGACTTGAATTTCAAATTGCGCATCCGCCGACCGTGCGTGCAGCAAACAGGCGATAAGATCGGCCACGTCTTCGTCATTGCGAACGTGTTCGCGGAGCAACACGGATGAATCAATCCGAGCGCCCTTCCTGCCGGGCAATGCGGCGACAAAGTGATTGGCCCGACTAACAGTCAGGGAATCGCGCATCGTGCTCTCAAGTTGCGCCAGTGCGCGGTCTTGTTGGCCCGGATCGGCATCTTCCAACGGTTCGATCTCGCCAGCCGCACGGCGAAGGCGGGGCGTATAGAGCGATTCCATGCCGCCAACAATCCGGGTGTCGTGCAGCAACAAAGCCGGAAATTCGATGCCAAACTCATCCAGTTCACTGATGCGGCGACCGGCAAAATGGCGGTTTAGCGTCTCAAAAAACTCCTGAACGCGGGAACGGTTTTCGCTGGTTGTCTCCTGGAGGTAGCGGAATCGCGCTTGCGAACGACGGGTGAATTCTGCGGTGCGCCGGTCAATCGCGTCGGCCAATGGTTCAACGTGTTCCAGTAGTTCTGCCAGTTCATGTAGCCGTAACCGGACATGAGCCATTGCGGCTTCGGGCGAAAGTGCCGGATCACGCCGCATTACTTCAGTCTGTATTTTGGTAAGGAGGTCGGCGTTGGTTTCCAACTCGTCAATCGCGCGCCGGGCATCAGCGAGCTTTGAAGGCAAACGCGCGTGAACCAGTTGCGCGTAACAGGTTCGCCCGATGCGCTCGGCAAACTGGTCAAACAGCACCGCGAGATTTTCTTTGAGTGTCGAAGCGGCAAGTTGCTGCTTTGTGTGGCGTTCAATGGACTTCTGCATCCCGTGCAGTTCG
>Ga0187864_10002671_pt1 | contig 15278 bp, 9 predicted proteins | sample June2016WEW_11_4_FD_132985 | JGI IMG/M metagenome (GOLD analysis project Ga0187864, IMG submission 132985) | Peatland microbial communities from SPRUCE experiment site at the Marcell Experimental Forest, Minnesota, USA - June2016WEW_11_40 | ecosystem: Environmental > Terrestrial > Soil >... | reverse complement strand
GGTTTCCCTCAACGCTCTCGTCGTGGAGACACTTCAGGAAGCGTTGAAGGATCACGAATCGGACGACAAGACAAGCAAGCGACTGCTCGCCCATAGCACATAGGGGCGGGGCCGTCATCGCCATGGCGACCTTCGCCGACCTCGATATCCGCTTCCACCTCTCCCAAGGTCCCGACCACCGAGGCGTGAGATTACGTCATGCCCGTCCACGGCTGGTCTTGCCTACCTGCCCGAATCGCCGCAGCGCCTCGGCGACACGGCAGCGTGCCGCCTTGACCAGCCGCTCGTCGGACTCGCAACCGACAAACCGCCTGCCCCCACCGATCTCGACCGTGGCGACCGCCGTGGTGCCCGAACCCGCCAGCAAGTCGCAAACTGTCGCACCGGGGCGGGACAGCGCCTGGATCAGTGCCACCGCCTCGTCCACGGGCTGTTGCCAGAGATGGAGCGTCTTGTCCCTCCCCGTGAAATCCATGATGTCGTTCAAAGGGCTGGAGGGGCGAAACCTCCCTTTGCTGAAGATCACGATTGGAATCCACCGGTTGATTAGCATGTTCCTCTGCTGAACGGTGCTGACCTGCCTCCTTCCGACAATCGTCCATTCGTAAACCAGCCCCGTCGAACGGAACGCATCGAGGAACTGAGGCATGGGCGACTCCGGTGTAGCAGGCGAGCAGCCCATCGGGCTTGAGCAAGTGGAAGATTCTCTCGGCGAAGGGCTGCCGAAGGGAGGCAAACTCGTTCCCCCAGGGTGGGTCGCAAAGGGCGAGATCAACCGAGATGGCGGCGATCTTGTTCCCGATCTGCCGGAAATCGCAGTGGTGGATTTGATACTCCTTGCCGAGCTTTGGACTGTCCCGGCTAATCTTATCCAGGGCGTCCGCCCGCTCTCTGGCGTTCCTGATCCTGCGGAGCTTCTTTACATTGAGCGGTCCATCAGGCACCTGATCGCCAAGTTCCCCGAGCAGGCGCTGGGCTTCGACAGCCTGGGCGTTGCTGGTCGTGAACACGATCGGCTTGCGGTAGGACTTGCCGTCGAGCCCGCTACGAGTATCCAGGTGAGGAATCTCCTCACCTGCCTCTAGTCGCCGTCTGACGCCTGCCACCGTCTTGTTATCGACTCCGATCTTCCGCCCCACGGCACGGTCACTGGTTTGTGGTTGTCGCCGCAGTTCCCAGGCTATGAGTTCCCGGACTTGAGCTTGCGTTAGTTGGCGGCGGAAGAGATTGAGCGCTAACCGGATGTTGGCACGTTCGTCCTGCTTGAGTCGCCCAATGACGACTTTGGGGATTTCCGCCGAGGACAAGCCAAGCTCTTCGGCGATGGAGAGACGGAGCAACCCGTCGAGGCACTGACCGTCATGGGTCAGGAGGATGGGCACCAGGATGCCCCGCTGTCTGATGTCTTCCTTGAGCCGGTTTCGTAGCTCAGGGCTGATCGGTGGCATGTCGGGTCCGGGCATGAGTGTGGCTCGCTCTGAGACTTCGCCGTCGTTTCTGGGTGGTCGGCACTCTCAGACTATGAGTTCACCACGGTGGTCTTCCTCTCTCAAGTAGCCTCTGGCCAACAGCCTTTTCGGGAGTTATGCTAAGCGCAACCAAGGCTTTGCGTTTAACTGACAAAGGTCAACGATGATCCAGGTCAACGGCAACCACCGACCTCCCTATCAGGTCTTCCCCGACCTCCCGCCCGAAGAGTTTGAGACTCTCAAGCGGGACATTGCTGATCGGGGCATTCAGGTCGCCATCGAATTGACGCCCGAAGGCGAGATTCTGGATGGGCACCAGAGGATCAGGGCTTGTCAAGAACTCAAGGTCAAGAACTACCCACGCCGGATCATCAGCGGGCTGGACGAGGAAGGAAAGCGGCACCACGCCCTCAAGGCGAACTGCTTGAGGCGTCAGTTGACCCGCCTTCAGAAGAAGGAGTTGATCGCTTCCGAACTCAAGCGAAAACCAAGGCAGTCCAATCGTCTGCTTGCTGAAGTCTTCGGCGTTGATGACAAAACTATTGCCGCTTATAGACATGAGCTAGAGTTGACTGCGGAAATTCCGCAGTTGGAGAGTTTCGTCGGGAAAAATGGCAAGACCTACCGCCCGTCGAGCATGTTCGCTGCCACTCCCGCCGCTGCTCGGATGGCTCAAACCCTCTTGTCAGAACTGGGAGATGACGTTCCCGAGGGCAAGCATCTCAGCCCCCGTACGGCTTCGGAACTGATCAATCAGAAACGGCGAGAGCGAGCCGACTCCAGGGTCAACGGTGACCCGCTACCGAGACAGATCAAGCTCTTCAACTGCGATTTTCGGGGGGTTGGCAAGAAGATCAAAGACCATTCCGCCGACCTGATCTTCACTGATCCACCGTTCGGGCAGGAGTTCCTGCCTCTTTGGGATGACCTGGGAGCCTTCGCCGCACGGATTCTCAAGCCGGGGGCGTTGCTGATTACTTACGCCGGGCAGGCTTACTTGGGTCAGGTGATCGCCGACCTGTCCCAGCACCTCAGCTACATCTGGTGCCTGGCGATCGTCCACGCTCATCGGCAGAGCCGGATTCACCACAAGCGGGTAATCAATGCCTGGAAGCCGCTCTTGGTCTTTGGGAAGGGGGCCAGCCGGTTTCCTGAGACTGTTTGGGACATGTTTCAGGGAACAGGTGTAAACAAAGACAACCACGACTGGGAGCAAGGTCTGGACGAAGCGGTCCACTACCTCGAAGCCCTGGTCCCTGCGGGAAGCCTGGTCGTTGATCCCTGCATGGGCTCTGCGACCTGCGGAGTAGCTGCTCTGCGTTGCGGCATGAGATTCCAGGGCTGTGAGATCGATGCCGAGACATTTAAGCGAGCCCGGACTCGCATCGCTGGATTGAGAAATGAGAGAAAATCATAACGTCTATGTCAGCACCCTCAGCGGCTTCGGAAGACACTCCCGAGGCGGTGAAACGATTATGAGGTGCTTTGGTCGAAATACTGAACCCAGGAACACTGAATGCCTGCAATTTGAACGCATTTAGTGTACAAGCAGAAGGGCAAAGAGCATGGCGTCGGCAACGATCCCTCTTCACTCGAAGTCCCTATCCATACCCTCGGAGGTCTGCCACTGGTCCACAGACAGGCTGGCTGACGAGGCGGTGCGTGCGATCCAGACGTGTCGGAAACACGGGCAGGCGGCGGCGCAGTCTGCCTGGCGTGCAGGGGCATACCTGTCACTCCTCCACGCCCGACTGATTAAGGGACGGAAGTGGGCAACCTGGCTGCGCCAGCAGAAAGAGATCGTCACTGAACACACTGCCCGCCGTTACATCTTGCTTTACGAGCGAACTGGAGGTCGGGCGACTGAGTTAAACGGGATGACGTTGACCGAGGCATACGCCGCCTTCGGGATCACGAGGTTCACCGAGATTGCTTCATCGAACAAGAGTGAGCCGAGCAGCAATGGGGTACATAAGCTCGCCTCGATACCAACTGGGAATCAGGTCCGAGACTATCTGGACCCCGACGATGAAGATGGGATTCTCCGGGCGGCTACCGTAATTCGCCAGCAGCGCAACGAGGAGCGGACCCGGGAGCAGTTCGAGAAGGAAGAGGCGGCTCGGGCAAAGCTCAACGGCAAGCGGACCTGGACCCTGACCGATGACCCCAAGGTCGTCCGCTGCGATTTTCTGATTGCCGACCCGCCCTTTGGTCTCACGGATGAGCCGTGGGAGCCAGAGGATGTCGAGGGGTTCAACCGGGAGTGGAGCAGGCGGTGGGCGGCGTGCGGGGCGGATTTCGTGGCGATCTTCTGGTGCCAGCCGAAGCTCCTGGAAGGCAGGAAGTGGTTCGACGAGTCTCTCAAGGGCTACGAGTTCCAGCAGATGCTCGTCTGGCACGCCAACAACCAGTGCGGTCCCAAGAGCCGCAGCTTGCTCAAACAGACGTGGTATCCGATCTTCCTGTACCGCAGAAAGGGGTCGAGCCGGAAGGTGATCACGGACAGCAAAACGTGGTCTACCGAGTGCCACCAGCTTGACTGCCATGTCGCTGCCGTGCCGCAAACCGGCTACCGGGGCGAGGACTTGAAACAGCACCCCTGCCAGAAGTCGAGTTCGGCGATGCGGTGGCTCATCAACGCCTTCTCTGACCCCGGTGCGGTGGTCTGCTCCCTGTTCTGCGGTGTGGCTCCGTGCGGCGTGGCTGCGGTCCAACTGGGTCGCAGGTATCGGGGGATCGAGCAGTCCCCTGAGTACCGGAAGATCGCCGAGGGCAGGATCGCCGCCTACAAGGACCAGCCACAGCAAGAGGATCAGGACGAGGAGGCCATCCTCCAGGCTGCGGCTGAGATCCGGCAGCGGCGGGTCGCAGAACGGCTCAAGGAGATCCAGGAGCGGCGGCAACAATCATGTCCGGTGCGAATCAAGAAGCGTGGCGGTCCCGTCCTGCACGGCGATTGCCTTGACCTGATCCCTACGCTGGAAGATGGGTCTGTGAGCCTGGTCGTGACCTCGCCACCGTATGCAGAGCAGCGTGCTGGTCACTACGAGGGCATCCCCGAGGAGGACTATCCCGACTTTACGGTGCAATGGATGACCGCCCTTGTACCCAAAATGACACCGGATGGGTCAGTTCTAATCGTTATTCGTCCTCATCTTCGTGATGGCGTAATCTCTGACTATGTGCTCAGAAGTCGGCTGGCGTTGAGAGAGGCTGGCTGGTACGAGTGCGAGGAACTCATCTGGTACAAGTCCGCTGCCCCACCCCTAGGCTCCAGGTTGCGCCCAAGACGTGCGTGGGAATCGATCTTGTGGTTCAGCCGGTGTGCTCAGCCCTATGCCGACCTGAAGGCGTGTGGCAGGGAATCAAACAGACTGGGATTCGAGGGCTCTCCCAGATTTTCAGAGGACGGCATCAGCACCAAGACGGGTTGGCATCCACCAATCGAGTCTGTTGGGCTCGCATCTGGCACTGCCCGTATTACCGATGTCCTGATCGCTTCGGTCGGCAGCAAAGAGCCGGGTCTTGATCACCCTGCGGTCTTCCCGCTCGCCCTAGCCGAGCAACTGATCAGGACGTTCAGCCAGTCTTGCGATCTGGTCTTGGACCCCTTCGCCGGTTCCGGTCAAACGCTTCTGGCTGCGAAGGGATGCGGGCGTCGTTACCTGGGGATCGAGAGGGAGGCGAAGTACGTCAGGATCGCCCTGGGGCGGCTGCGATAGGGTGATTCAGCAACCGCTGACCTTGCCCACCCGCATGAACAAATCCCAGGTGACCTGCCGCTCCTCCCGTGGGTCGCCCCACGCCCCCGCCAGTTCATCACGGATTTCGTCCGTCGGTTCTCGCCCGGTCTGCGTGCGGTAGCGGTTCGACGCAGACCAAGTTCCCAGAAACCCCATGAGCTGGTCCAGATTCCACTCATGGGTCATCCGAAACGGCGGCGTGGCGATCTCGTCAAAGGGGAACGGGATCGTTCGATAAGCCTCCACAGCCAGCCTTGTCTCCGGGAACCAGAAATGACGAAGAACCTCGGCATCCAGGCGTTGAATTACGGCATCGACTTCCGGGGTGACGCTTGGCACTTTGTAGCCCCAACAGGCGAGGATGCCATGCGGTTTAGCGACTCGCCGAACTTCGTAGTAGAACCTCGGAAAATCAAGCCAGTGGAATGCCGTCGCCACGGTCACCAGGTTTACCGAGCCGTCCGGGAGAGGCGTCCTTTCGGCGGGAGCGACGAAGTAGGTGACCTTGGGGTGGGGATGAGCCTGGGCGATCTGGCGGGGGCTGGCGTCGGTGGCGACGACGGCACGGAAGTGCGGCGTCAGCCCGAGGGCTGCCTGCCCGTTCCCAGTGGCGCAGTCCCAGGCGAGGTCGTGAGCGGGAACCAGCGAGGTGAGGTAGGCGAAGAGGGAGTCAGGGTACGTGGGGCGGTATGCCTCGTAACGGTGTGCGTGGTCAGAGAAATGGTCAGGGAAGGTCATTTCAGATGGACCAGGCTTCATGTTCGTAGCCTCGATACGCTTAACCATCATTGCCCAAGGCGGAGGATCTTGCCATAACATCTTCTTCTCGCTGGGTCAGCATGGGTAGACTCACATGGTGGTCTGTCGCAGGAAGACTGAGGCTTCGGTACGCACATCGCCGTCAGATTAGTGTGCCGACCAACCGTCACGAAGCGAGATCGACAATGGCAGCCGAGTGGTATTTTCGAGTGATGGGGGCAGAGTTCGGGCCAGTCTCGGCAACCGAGTTGGTCGAGCAAGCTGCGGACGGGAAGATCAGACCCGACACCGAGGTCCGAAAGGGAGAGGGAGGCTGGATACCGGCGTCAAGGGTTGCGGGGCTATTCGACAAAGCCTCCCAAGGTAAGGTCACCACAGCCAAGACAGTCGTGCCTCCGCCCCTTCCCAACGAAGATGCCAGCGTGTTCGTCCCCGCACCGTTCCCTTCCACCCCCTCGTTGAGCAAAATCGAAGTCCTCGATACGGCTGAGGACGACCGGTTCCGGGTGGAGATACTAGCATATTCAAGCCTTGGGGGTGCGAAGGACCACCAGACCGCCGCCACGGTCTACTTCGCCAATCAGGCGGGCATTCGGCTCAAGCAGGTCCGCATCACCCTGCGGAACGGGGAAGCGATCGCCGAGTCGGGAGCCCTGCATTTCATGCTCGGCCAGATCCAGATGGAGAGCAAGATCGGTGGCGTCTCGGGGCTCGGCAAGGCGATGATGAACAAGTTCGTCACCAAGGAGGCGGCGATTATGCCCAGATACCGGGGCACCGGGCAGATCTATCTCGAACCCTCGTTCAGCCACTTCCTGATCTACCGGCTCATGGGCGAGGAGGTCATCGCCGACAAGGGGATGTTCTACTGCGGACAGGGGACGCTCGATATCGGCTCGGCGTTACAGAGAAACGTGTCATCGGCCCTTTTCGGTGGGGAAGGGCTGTTCCAGACCCGGATCAAGGGCAAGGGGATTTGCGTGTTTGAGTCCCCGGTTCCCGTCGATGAAGTAATGCGGATCGATCTAAAAGACGAGACGTTGCAGGTGGACGGCAATTTCGCCTTGATGCGGACGGGGCGGATTGAGTTCTCAGTGGAGAAGTCAACAAGAAGTTTGCTCAGCACGCTGACCAGCGGCGAGGGACTTCTTCAGACATTCCGTGGGACCGGTTCCGTATGGCTTGCCCCGACTCAAGACATCTACCAGAGGTTGCAGTCGGGAGGTATCGCCTCGATGGCAGCCGCACCCAGATCGTCGAACACGGCGACCTGAGTCCATAATATGGCGCTCCCAGAGCAGACTGTGAACGGACAGGGAGGACACCCATGGCGATCCCCGACTTCCAGACCGTGATGCTCCCCCTGGTCAAGATCCTCGGCGACGGGCAAGAACGGACCATGCGGGAGGTGACCGATCTGTTGGCTGAATCCTTCCATCTGACCGACCAAGAGAGGGAGGAACTGCTTCCCAGCGGGCAGCAGAGCCTCTTCAACAACCGGGTGGGGTGGGCAAAGTCGCATCTAAAAGCGGCGGGGCTGCTTGAGAACCCACTTCGTGGGCGAGTTCGGATCTCTGACCTTGGTCGCCAGGTGCTTGCCGAGAAACCACAAGCGATCAACGTCAAGTTCTTGAAGCGGTTCCCCGCTTATTGCGACTTCATAGGCAAAGCTTCCCCGACGCATGATGATGCGGTTTCAGGCGAGACAGCGCCAGTCGAAGAACGCAGAACCCCGCTCGAACTGATCGACGCCGCTTACAAATCGCTTCGGCAGGCGACCGCCGAGGATCTATTGTCCAAGCTCAAAGCCTGCTCCCCGGCGTTCTTCGAGTCAGTGGTCGTTCGGCTCCTCATGGCGATGGGCTACGGCGGCGTGGCGGGACAAGGAACGGTCACGGGCAAGTCGGGTGATGGCGGCATCGACGGCGTGATCAAGCAGGACAAGTTGGGGCTGGACGTGGTTTGTATCCAGGCAAAGCGATGGGAAGGACCGGTCGGTCGTCCCGTGATCCAGGGCTTCGTCGGCAGCATGGACTACATCCGAGCCAGGAAGGGGTTATCCTGACGACTTCCAGCTTCACGAAGGACGCCGTTGACTACGTGGAACGAATCGAGGGCAAGAAAGTCGTTCTCATCAATGGCTACCAGCTTGCGGACCTGATGATCGACCACGGACTCGGAGTGACGACAACCAAGACCTACGAGATCAGGGAGGTGTCGAACGACTTCTTCGATGAGAGCGAGGGGTGATCCAAGCAACCACAAGATTGAGCTAGAGAGCCCAGCAGCCTGCTTCTGGCAAGTTGAATACACCATATAAAATTGTGAGAGTATTTCAAGTTTCTTGCCCAAGCCCTTGAGTTCCGGTAAACTGCTTAATTAGCCAGCCATCTTCTCGAAGCGGAGCATCGACAATGCCTGCCTGGGTTAAATCGGCTTGACCGATCAGACAAAGACGGGTCTGAGGTTAGAACATGGGAAGCAGCGCCGCTCCTCACATCCCCGAACTCGGTCAAGCGGTTCGTGTCCGCAACCGGCTGGCGACGGTACGTGCTGTCGAGCCCTACCCGGAAGACAACCGCACCGGTTTGCCACGGCAGCACATCGTCGAGGTCGAATACCTCGACGATTGGCGATACCCGGAGGCTGAGCAGTTGCTCTGGGAGGTCGAAGCCTCCGCAACTGTCCTCGGGACGACCTCGCTGCCAAGCGTCGATGCCAACCGACCCGACAGCCCCCATGCGTTGCAGGCGTTCGTGAACGCCCATCGCTGGACACGGCTGAACCGCCTGCGTGAGAGCGAGGACATCAAGGACGAGCCGCTCTTGGGCGTCTGGAATTCAGCCATCCAGGTCCACGCCTATCAGTTGGAGCCAGTGCTGAAAGCCCTGGCAATGCCCCGTGTGAGCTTGCTACTGGCTGATGGCGTGGGTCTTGGCAAGACGATCCAGGCGGGGCTGGTGCTCGAAGAATTGCTACTGCGACGACGAATCCGCCGAATCTTGGTGCTCTGCCCGGCGATGCTCCAGAGGCAATGGCAGTACGAGTTGCGGCGGAAGTTCAACCTCGATTTCCGTGTCATCGACTCGGACTCGACGTTCAAGCTGAGGCGGGAACTCGGCATCGACACGAACCCTTGGAAAGCCTTCCCCCGCATTATCACGTCGATGGACTACCTGCGGATGCCCGATGTCCTCCAGCAGTTCCTTCAGGCGTCTGGGGCGGGTGCCGACGCCGATAGCAATGGGAACCGAGCGACCGCACACGCCCCGTGGGATCTTCTGATCGTGGACGAAGTTCATCACTTCGCCCCTCAGAGCGGAAACCGTGCCAGTCAGCGGACTCGGATGTTGCGAGAGATCAGGTTCCTCTTCGAGCACCGCATCTTCGCTTCAGCCACGCCGCACAACGGCAAGACCGTCTGCTTCACCGGCGTGCTGGAACTGCTGGACCCCATTCGATTCCAGATGACCACCGAGATGGACGCCAGGGACAAGAAACATCTCGGTGAGGTCCGCATTCGTCGCCTGAAGGACGACATCAACAAGCAGTCGATCCGTCCTCCCTTTGCCGACCAACTTCCCCCGGTCGAGTTGAAGCTGGGGTTGTCGCCGCAGGAATCCAATCTCTATGCCGCACTTCGAGAATACCGGAAAAAGGGGCAAGCCGCCCTGGGTAACGCCACGGCTGCGGAACGATGGCTGGGGCAGTTCATCTACTCCTTGCTGACCAAGCGGCTGTTGTCGTGCCCGTTCGCCTTCGCCCGGACGTGGTGGCGGCACCTGGAGGGGGAGACGGAACCGGACGGCGGCAGCCTCTTCGATATGGCTCGGGTGTCGGCGGAAAAGGCAGAGGAACAGAGCAAGAGTGACGACGAACGGTCGGTCTTGGAAGAGGACGCCGCCCGCTATTCCGGTGCCTACTTCCGCAGCCGGGGTCGGACAACTGAATCCCTGCAACGCAGGGTGGACATGGCGTTGGAGTCGCTGGGGTACGATCGACAATCCATTGAAGACCCAGAGAAGCTGGCAGCCCTCTCAAAGAAATCGGATTCCAAGACCGAAGCCTTGGTCCGCTGGGTCAAAAAGAACCTGTTCTCCAACGGAAAGGTGCGGGACGATGAGCGGCTGATCGTCTTTACCGAATACAAGGAGACTTTGTTCTACCTGGAACAACGGCTGCTCCAGGAGGGCTTCGACAAGAACACGCTGCGACTGCTCTATGGCGGGATGAACGTCGATGACTTCGAGGCGGTAAAGTCCGAGTTTGAAGACCCCACCGCAGCCGTGAGGCTGCTTTTGGCGACCGATGCCGCCTCCGAAGGCATCAACATGCAGGAGTGCTGCCGCTGGGTCGTTCATTACGACATCCCCTGGTCGCCGTCCAAGCTCCAACAACGCAACGGTCGTGTCTCACGCCACGGTCAGGTGCGTGACGTGAGCGTGCATTATTTTCGGTGCGATCAAGAAGAGGACATGGACTTCCTCTTTTACGTCGCCCAGAAGGTCGAACAGGTCCGTCAAGACCTCGGGAGCGTCGAACGCATCTTCGACGCTGCCATCCAGCGGCACTTCCAGGGCAAGCCCACCTCGGTTGCGCAGATCAATCTCCTCGTCGAACAGGAGGTCGCCCGCAGCCCCGAGAAGAGCGAACTGGGCCAATCCTCGGTCCACGACCTTGATGACCTGACCAAGCGTGCCAGGCAACTTCTGGAGAACACCGACAGCCGCTTGGGTATCTCGCCGGAGGCCCTGATGGAGATTCTCAAAGCAGCAATCGCCGTGGAGGGACAGGGCGCACTGGAGGAGATCACGGGAAGACCGGGCTTCTATCGGCTCAAACCGCCACCCCGATGGGAGGGGCTGGCACGGCAGACGCTTACGGTTGGTCCACGCACTGACCGCATGGAACTCATCTTCGACTCGGCTCTGGTCGAAGAGGAGGTCAGCGGTCGGCGAGTGCTGCGACTCAAGAAACACCAGATACTCCTGCGGCTCGGGCACCCGATCATGCGTCAGGCGATGGCGACCCTGTGCCGCCAGCTTCATGACCCGACCGCCTACGACCCGATCTACGCTGGTCAATCGCTGCCCTTCACCGCACTGGGTTCGATGCCCTGGTGGTCTTCTATTACACGCTCACGGCGATCAACGAACTGCGGGAGCCGCTTCATGATGAGGTTTGCTGCCGGGTCTATCGTATCGTCGGGGACGAGCTTGAAGCCGTGGATCACGATTTTGAGCAGAGCATTCTGGGTAGCGAGTTCCACCTGGTCAAGTCTGCGACTAGCCGGGACGATTGGGTCAAAGCGTTCCGTGGTCGGTGGCTCACGCACCGTAGACAACTCGAAGCCTTCCTGCGTTCCCAGGAATCATCGTTGAAAGCGGACCTGCAAGCCAGAGCGGATGCCACGAAGAAGCGGGAGACCGAGGCAGTAAAGGAGAGCTACCGCTATCGACTGAAGGAATTGCAGGAACGGAGCAGTGATCGTGAGCGATCGAGGCTCGCCAAGGAGATCCTGAAGGTTGAAACTGAGATGGAAAGGTATGCCCTTCTGCCAGAAGTTCAGGAAGAACTCCAAGTCAGCCAGAAGCAACTGGATGATCAGATGGAGTTGATCCGGCAAGATGTGGAGCGGACCCGAGAACTCCTGACCAGGGAGCAAAAGCATCGGCTCGAACTCCTTTTGCCGAAGCGATTCAAGTTGCGTGAGGTCCGGGTTCTGCCCCTGGCACTCACTTACCTCGTTCCGGCGACCAAAGAGGATCTCCAGCCATGAGCCAAGTCGATACGGCACATGCCTGGTGGTCTCGCCTACGGCATCAAGGGCTGCTGCTGTCGCCCGTGGTGATGCTGGAGCGATACCCGTCCGCACCGGAAGCGGCAACCTGGGCGGCAACTGACAAGCTTCGGGACGCCCGAACCCGCTTCGCCGCCAAGATCGCCGCCGAGGGGGAACCCAATCTGGACGAAGCGTCGATCCTCGCCTGGGTCGATGCCCTGCTCGATGGCTACTTGGGTCACAAGTGGGGGCGAATCGTACGTCAAAATGCCATCCCCGAGAAGCTCACGACCGTCGTCCGTATCGGCAGCCGCTCCGAGACGATCCGCCCGCACCGTGTCGTTTATGCCGACGCCAATGCCACTGTGCTAGCCCTAATGTTGATGGCGGATATGTCGGCTCAGATCGGGCGTGGACGGGGACGCACGACGTATGCCCGGTTCCTGGAACTTCTGCGAGGCACTGGTCATCGACTCGGCTTGCTGACCAACGGTCACCAGTTCCGGCTGATCTACGCCGGGCTTGACTTCGAGTCATGGTGTGAATGGGAGTCCGACCGCTGGTTCGACGACGGCGAGGGGTCGGAGGAACTTGCCGGATTGCGGCAACTCCTTTCGTCGGATTCCCTCAACCCGGTCAAGGAGGGCGTCTCGGGGCTGCTAGCTGCCGTCGAAGAGTCTCGCAACCGCCAGGCACGGCTGTCCGACTTCCTCCAAGAGAATGTCCGTGAAGCCATCGAATTCCTGCTCGAAGACGTGTCAAAGGAGAGCCGAACTGACTCGGGTCTGTTCACGAGCCTGGTCCGTCACGGAACAGACGATCCCCTGACAGACACTCAAGCCAATGAGGCGCTCTACCAAGCGACAGTGCGGCTGATCATGCGGCTGGTGGTCTGCCTGTTCGCTGAGTCCCGCCCGGAATTGCGGTTCAACGGACCAATCTACGACCATTCCTATGGGGTTCGCACATTGTACGAGCGGCTGGAGGAAGCCGTCCGCTTCGAGGGTGGGGTTCACAGCCTGTTCAATCGGTACACAGCCTGGCCACGCCTGATGGCTCTCTTTCGACTGATCCACGACGGGTCAATCCACCCTGACCTGATCTTCCCGGAGCGGGGTGGTCTGCTGTTCCGCCCTGGTGCATCCGACAGCATCGATCCTGTCGCCAGGGCGCTGCACATCCTGGAGGCTTTGGTCCCCGTCAGTGATTCCACGATACACGCCGTCCTCCGCAAGCTGCTGCGAGCCAAGCTGCCGGTGATCCGAGGACGGACGAAGACTTGGGTGGAAGGACCAGTCGATTTCTCAGACTTACGGACCCAGGTCATCGGTCTGATCTACGAGGGGCTGTTGGACTATCGACTCAAGCGGACGGACGAGTCGCTTGGTCCGATGGTGTTCCTGAACATTGGTCGGCAGCCGGTCCTGCCTCTGCGTCGGTTGGAGGACATGCTGGCTCACGACCGAACCGGGTTGAAGAATCTACTCACCACGCTCCGCAAGGAACAGGTTACTGCCACCGCCAAGGATGAGGAGGAAGAGCCAACCGAGGAGGACGAACAGCAAGCGGAACCAGAGGAGATCGGCGAAGAAGAACCCTCTGAGGAGGGCGATTCAGTCGAACTGGAGGCATCACGAACAGGCGAGTACCTCGCCGCAGAAGAAGCCGCAAGTCGTTGGGCAAGGGATGCGGCTGTGCTTGCCGGTATGGTGGGCAAGCAAAGGGCCAGGGAGACGGACAGTGAATATCAAGCCCGCCTCGATGCTGAGGCGGCGAAGCTCATCAAGCGGGTGACCGTCCTGGGCGAGTTCTATCTCGTCCGGGCTGGGAACACCCGCAAGGGGTCGGGAACGTTCTACACCAGACCGGAACTGGCGGTGCCGACCGTCCACCGCACCCTGGAGCCGCTCTGCTACGAAAAGTCTAAGGATGGGACGCTTATCCCGAAGGAACCGGAAGTCATCCTAGCCCTGAAAGTTTGCGATATCGCTTGCGGCAGTGCCTCCTTCCTCGTGGCAGGGCTGGACTACCTGACAGATGCCCTGTTCCGGTCGTTGTGCCACCATCGCCGCCTGGACGACCCGGACATCGCCAACACGCTCACGCTGCCTCTGGGATTGCCTCGCACTGGTCGCTTGAACGAGGAGATCGTCAAGTTCCCGCCCAATGACCCCTATTACGGCGACAATTTCGAGGCGTGGGTCAAGGCTCGGCTTAGGCGTTATGTCGTTGAAAGATGCATCTATGGCGTGGACATCAATCCGCTCGCCGTGGAACTGGCTCGTGTGTCCCTTTGGATCGCCACGTTGGACCCCGGTCTGCCATTCTCCTTCCTGGATCACAAGATCAAGGTCGGCAATTCACTGGTCGGCTGCTGGCTGGACCGGGTGGAGGATTACCCGCTCAAGGCGTGGGAAAGAGAAGGGGGCGATGGCAAGAACGGTCCACGGACCCAGTGGATCGAGGAGTTTCTGAAGGGCAAAGGAGAGGGCAAGAAGCGTAGCGGCGACGGGCGCATCAAGCAGGAGATGCGGAGGCTGATCGAGACAAGGTTCCAGGGCTATCAGTCCTTCCTGGAACAGCCTGATCATCACCCACTTGATGTGGTCGCTCGGCTTCGGGAAGAGTATCAGAAGTTGCACGATCAGCCGATCCACGACCCCGGAGTGCAGGAAGCCCGCTATCGTGAGATCGAGGCAAGCGAGCCACGCCAGGCACTCAAGTGGGCGATGGACGAATGGTGTGCCGTTTGGTTCTGGCCCGCCGACGAAGAGTCGCTTCGGCACGTCCCCACACCAGAGAACTTCCACGCCAAGTCCACCGAAGCCCGCTCCTCCCTCATCCGCCAGCTTGCCAACGACCTCAAGTTCTTCCACTGGGAACTAGAGTTTCCCGACGTGTTCACACCTGATAGGAGCGGGTTCCACGCTCTCGCTGGTAATCCGCCCTGGGACGTGATGAAGCCCAAGTCTCAGGAGTTCTTCAGCGACTTCGACCCGCTCTACCGGACATACGACAAGCAAGCAGCGATCCGAAAGCAACGGGAACTCTGCGAGACTATCTCGGGTGTGAGCGAGCTTTGGGATGAGTATAACGCCCGGTTCAAGGCGATGGGCAACTGGGCAAGGAACGTGGCCGATCCTTTCGACCTGGCACTCACCAAGGGCAAGGAGGGATCGACGCTGGCAACCGTCTGGGCAAGGCGGCGGCAGGAGAGAAAAGGCTACGCTGATCCTGAGCATCCATTCCGGCTCCAGGGAAGCGCAGACCTGAACTCGTACAAGATGTTCGCAGAGGTCTTCTGGAACCTGCTTCAAGATAAGGGGCGGATCGGCGTCATCCTGCCGACAGGGATCTATTCTGACCTTGGGACGAAGGAGTTGCGGGAGACATTCTTAAATCGGGCCGGGTCGCTCCAGGGATTACTCCCTGGAGCTCCCACAGATCCGGGCGTGCACGTTAAATGCACCCGGTTCGTCACATTGTGGAATCGCTGTCCCCCACACGACTGGGTGGTTTCGCGGT
>Ga0187864_10002665_pt1 | contig 15300 bp, 15 predicted proteins | sample June2016WEW_11_4_FD_132985 | JGI IMG/M metagenome (GOLD analysis project Ga0187864, IMG submission 132985) | Peatland microbial communities from SPRUCE experiment site at the Marcell Experimental Forest, Minnesota, USA - June2016WEW_11_40 | ecosystem: Environmental > Terrestrial > Soil >... | reverse complement strand
TTGGACGATGACACTGCGAGCAAAGCGTCGAGGCAGGAACGGGAATGGCTTCCACAGTTTCATTATACTTTTGAGAAAATCGGCTAGGGCGCAATTACCGGTGTCGCAGCAGCGGTATTCGGGACTGCTTGCCAGCCTGAGAAGCCACGAGCAAAGAGGAGTATCGTACGAGAGTTAGAAAGCCCATGAAAATGTTCACCCAGAACGAACCACTGACGGACGCCGAACTTGACCGTCTCGGAGACTTCCTTAGGACTTGCAAGGGCGGCGAGTCCATGAATCTGGAAGAACTCGATGGATTCTTCGCCGCGCTCATCGCAGGGCCAGAGAACGTGATGCCGAGCGAATACTACCCCGAGGTCTTCGGCGGTGAGATGTCGGACGCCTGTGAGTTCGGCAGCCTCGACGAGGCCAACGACATCTTGGGACTCATGATGCGGCACTGGAACACAATCGCCGCAACCCTGCATAAAGGTGAGGTCTACGTCCCACTCCTGCTGGAGGATGAGAACGGTCTCACTCTCGGCAACGATTGGGCACGCGGATTTATGCGGGGCATGGACATGCGGCACGATGGCTGGGCTGAGTTGGTCGATGACGAGGAACACGGCGGCTGCGTAATCCCGATGATGGCTCTCTACCACGAGCACGACGATGACCCGGAGATGCGACCCGAGCCGATCAGCCCGGAGAAGCGAGAAGAAGTCATCGTGCACATGGCGGCGGGGCTTATAGGAGCATATCGGTACTTCAGGTCGCATCGAGAAGCCCACGGGGGAACCGCCTTTACGCCTGAGCCTCGGCGCAGCACTTCCAAGGTTGGGCGGAATGATCCCTGCCCGTGCGGCTCAGGGAAGAAGTACAAGCGTTGCTGCGGTGGGCCGACGATAAATTAATCCATGCTGTGGATTCCTGTTCCGTGAATTGTTCGCAATCGCATCGTAGATCGCCAATTCCCGAATGCAGGCGAGGGACGACATCCCGGAGACGATTTCCCTAACACTTCGCACGCCTTTCGAGTAAGCTTTTTTGCAACCAACTTGGTATGTATTGAGGCGCACATGGCGATACCGGATTACCAAACCGTGATGCTCCCGCTGCTCACAATCGCTGCCGATGGCAAGAAGCACCAAATCAGCGAGGCGACGAACATTCTCGCCGACCAATTCCGCCTGACGGATTCAGAAAGAAAAGAATTGCTCCCAAGCGGTGTCCAGAGTGTTTTTCGTAATCGGGTTGGATGGGCGCGGACGTTTCTGAAAAAAGCTGGTCTAATCGAGTACCCCAGACGGGGACATTTTGAAATCACAAAGACTGGGAGGGCTGCTCTTGGCCAACACCCGTCGCGGATTGACGTAAAGTTTCTGCAACAATTTTCCAAGTTCGCAGAATTTTATCCTTCGAAGAACACAGCAGGCGAAGAACCGGACATTGGTAACTCGGAGGAGCCCAGTGAGACCCCGGAAGATGGGCGAAGGAGAAGAGATCTCAGTCGAGTAGCGTTCTGGTGTCAATCGGAAAGGAATCAGCGAGATGAGTGTCTGGCTGTCTATCTGGGCCGCAGTCGGCCCGCTTATTGGCGTAATGCTCGGCAGCTATCTCACGGTGAGAGGCCAGCGAAGGCAGTGGATCGCCGATAATAAGAAGCAGGAATACAGCGAACTCTTGACGACATTAAGTCGGACTGGCGGCGAGGTCATTACCTACCATACGCCCCCGGTTGCCCATCCGCCGCACGACCAGCTCGTTTATGACGAATCAATAAAGAAGGCCGCGACCGTAATCATTGACCGGATATTTATTGCCCGTGAAGTTCAGAGAATGGAATTAGTGAAGCGATGGAGGGAGGCGCTGACTGATCTTGAGAACAACGACGATCTGGCGGAATTTGCAAACCGGTTTCATGGGATGTTGCAGGATATTACGGAGCACGCAATGAGAATTGTCGATTAGGGGTGCTCCTCTGGGTGTTGTAGAGATCATGCTGAACTGGCTAAAAGAGAATGCGTACTTGGCCGCGTGGCTCGCGCTTCCAGTGGCCATAGTGATCGGCTTTTTCCAAAACCAGAAACTCGGATTCGAAAAATTCGATTGGTCGCGAAACCTTCTATACGTCGCTTTCCTAGTTGCGCTGGCAGTTAAGTTTACGCCCTCGCTCGCTCAGAACATGCGAGATGAGGCGGGTTATCTGCTGATAATGCTGACAGTATTTCTAATGATCGACCGAAAGCCACGGTAGTGTCGCGGGCGAAGGAGGCTGCACATGGGCTTGCCGAAAGATCTAGGAACGTGGGCATTCATTCTCAGCCTGCTTACACTTATCTTGATGTACCCCGCCGGACTCCTTATAAACCTCACTACGCCCCTCGTCGCAAACTGGCTCGCGAAGTGGAGTAGGTCTTCGCTCGAAAAGAGGATCAGTAAACTAGAGAACAAGTTAGCCGAACTGGAAAAGAATCCCGCCATCGACCCAGTTCAAAATGAAATGCTTTGGGCGATAAAAAGCGTCAAGATCGTGGCGATCAACGTTGGCACTGGAATTTTCCTTGTGATTTATTGTGGAGTGCGGTCGGTGGTGAACCCGGATACACCATCATTCAAGGAATTCTCCGGGTTGGTGTTATTCATGGTCTTCGTCAACGTGGTACAAGTACTTGTAATGCGATACCAACGGGATTTCCGTTGGGTACGATCACCAAGCTATCGGAAAGGTCTTAAAACGACAATAGAGGGACTCAAGAAAATCCGGGACGATTGGAATTCTGAGCATCCCAACGCAGAGGGTCATTGAACCTGTTGATCAATTCCCTCGCACATATGCTTCCGATAATACCGTTCCGCTTTCTGTGCACTACACGACATGATTGTCGAGCAATGCCATTTCTTGGAATCAATCGTTGATTGCCTCACAAACGCTGAGAGCCGCACAAATTCCATGCAGCACATCTTCCCCGGTATAGGACGGGTGCGCTGCACTGGAGATATCGTCGCGGCTCTCGGGGCAGGCATTGGGGGATAGAACAAATCGGCTTCAGTGCAAAGTCGGTGGCGGGCCGCCGTCTTCAATTTGCTGACTTCTTCGCCTGTTCAACCTCTCTCGTCTGGGTGACGGGAATGCGCACCGTCCGGCCCACCACAGGACGCACCCATGCCCAAGTCCGGTCAGCCTTTTCCAGATAACCAATCCTCCAAAATCCCCCGCGCTCATCAAAGTACTGCACAGCGACAGCATTCATCGTGCGCCCCCGGAGTTTCATTTCTGGTTCCCTCGATTGCTGACCTTTGTCGCCCACCGCCGATCAATTTCACTCATGATCTCTTCAGCCCAACGGATCGAGTCGGAGATAGCACAGATGGTGGCATGCACCCGAGCCCCTCCCTCAAACTGCGCCAGCTTCCGGGCAGCGAGGATGCTGGCGGCGATCAACAGCACTCGTTTGCGACCTTCGTCCATTGAAATCGGCATCCGGGGACTCGACGGGAACCTCACGCAGGAAATCCGGAACGTCGAAGGGTGAACTATTCGCAGTTTTGCGTTATGAACCAAGATGGTCAACACCGATCCTCACGCCATCTTGTCGTCAGGTTGCAAGTGGAAGTCTATCACTTTCGCTTTTTATTCGCCATAGAGAAATGCACTGGCGCAAGGGGGCAATGGGAGTTCTGGGGAATGGTTTCAACCGTAGCCCAGAATGGACGGCAGGGTGGTGCAAAAGGCTCTGCGGGGTTTGGAACACTGGGCGGTGTGCCGAGGGGAGGGCTCAGGTGTTAGAGTCGTTCTTAGGGCGGCGGGCGAGTGTACACAAAATGTACACAGATTAGGGAATTCTAGGCATTTTCGCCTTTTTAGCCTTCCGCTAAGTTGTTAAGTCTATTATAATCAGCATGGTAAAACAGTTGGTCTTCGACCAGGAGATTGCCGCGTTCTGATGGTACGCATCCGCTTCACGACGTTCCTTGGCGAGCGAATCGGAGGCATCAGCTCGGTGGAAGTTTCCGCGACAACGGTGGGTTCCGCCTTGCGCGCGCTCACTGACCGGTACCCCGAACTGGCGCGCCTCGTCTGGACCGGGGAAGACGTGATTAACCCCATGATGGCGGTGTTCCTAAACGATCAACTGGTCGAAGCGGGCCAGTTGGGCACATCGGTGAAGACGGGCGATGAGATCGATTTGCTCGCGGCGGTTTCAGGCGGCGTTGCTTAGAGCGGTTTCCGCGAAGACGTATCCCGACACAAACTCAGACTGCCACGGCGAACTTGACCACTACCCCAGGTTAGCGCCGAACTGCGCGGCGCGGAACCTGGGGCACCCGCGCGGTTTCCGCGAAGGTGCATCCTTCGCTGCGGGCAGAGGCGGCGCACAGTAGGGCGCCCGAGGTCGTTTTGATTCAGCGATGATCGGGCTTTCTTGGCGGAACTCCCGCCAGCCGTGCCGCCATGCGGGCGATGTGGGCTGCCGCATCGGCATGCGCCAGGTGGCGCGCCGCCTCGCCGATGGCTTCCAGTCGCGGCACATCCATGATCAACGTGGAAACGGCTTCCACGAAGCGGGCGGGGCTGAGTTCGGATTCGCGGATCACCAGTGCCGCATTCCGCGCGGCCAGCGTCTCGGCGTTGCGCCGCTGATGGTCGTCGGCGGCCGTAGGTAGTGGGACGAAGATCGCCGCCTTGCCGGCCGCGGCAATCTCGGCAACGGTGCTGGCTCCGGAGCGGCAGACGATCAGGTCGGCGCAGGCAAAGGCGGAGGCCATGTCGGAGATGAACGGCGACACCTCCGCCCGGATGGAGACCTTCAGATACTCCGCCTGTATCTGTTCGTATTCGCGTTCGCCCGTCTGGTGGATGACATGAATTCCCGGAACACGCTCCGCCAACGCGGAGAGGGACTCGACCAACGCCCGGTTGAGCGCGTGCGAACCCTGGCTGCCGCCAAACAGCAGCAGAGTTGGAGTTGAGCCCGAAGCGCGCCGGGGGATATCGAAGAACTCGCGCCGAACCGGCACACCCGTCACTTCGCAGTTCTGGAACCAGCGGCAGGTCTGCTCAAAGTGAACGGCGGCGGCCTGTGCCGCAGCGGCGACCATGCGATTGGCAAATCCCGGCACAACGTTGGGTTCGAAGATGAGCGAAGCGGTGCCACGCAACGCGGCTGCGAGCATGGCCGGGCCGGAGGCGTATCCACCTACCCCGACCACCACGTCTGGCCTGAACTCCGTCATGATGCCCCAGGCGGCCGCGATGGCCATGGGCAAAGCAGTCAGCGTCCTGATGCGCGTCGCCAGACTCACACGGTTAAGCTGCCCCACATCGATCAGGCGCAGTTGGAAACCCGCTTCCGGCACCAGGCGGGTTTCGATTCCCCGCTCCGTGCCGATGAAAATGGCTTCGGCTTCGTAGTTATCCCTGAGTTGCTGGGCGATGGCGATCGCCGGGATGACGTGTCCCCCAGTCCCACCGCCGGCAAGAATTGCACGCATCATTTGTCCGTCTTTTGAATGTTATCAGAGCAGTTTCGGAATTAACGTATCCCGCGTTCACCGCCGGGCTGACTATCACCCCAGCAAACGCCAAGCGTTTGCCGGGGACCCCGCATCCCGGCTCCTTCGACGACTCCACCTACCGCTAAACTGGTCAGTCCGTTTGCTGGGTAATGTTGAGCAGCACCCCGACACTGGTAAGTGTAATGAACAAGGAGGAACCGCCGTAAGAGATAAATGGCAGCGGAATGCCCTTGGTCGGCAACAATCCGAGCACCACACTGATGTTAAAGAAGGCCTGCACTCCCACCATGGCGGTTATGCCAACCGCTAGAAAGCGGGCGAAGTAGTCGCGCGTGCGCATCGCCGTTCGCAGGCCGCGATAGCAGAATAGCGCGAACAGTGCGACGATCACCACCGATCCGATCAGTCCAAATTCCTCGGCGATGACAGCGAAAATAAAGTCGGTTTGCGGCTCGGGAAGGTAAAACAGCTTCTGCTTCCCTTCCATCAATCCCTGTCCGAATATGCCGCCCGTACCCACGGCAATCAGCGATTGGATCATGTGGAACCCGGCTCCCCGGGGATCGGCATCAGGGTTGAGAAAGGCCGTGATGCGGCGGGCACGCCACGCCGTGCGGAAGATCAGTACGTAGAGCGGCAACGTCGACGCCAGTGCGGCATAGCCAAAGTACTTCAGCTCCATTCCCGCCGTAAACAGTACCGCGGCGGAGATGCCGCAAACCGCCATGGCCGTGCCCAGGTCAGGTTCCGCCACAATCAGCGCAGTAAAGATCAAGATCGGCACAACCATCGGCAGCAAGGTGCGCCGCCAGTCGGTGATGTTCTTGTGACGCTTTTCCAGGAAATACGCCAGGAACAGGATGATAGCGGGTTTGGCCAGCTCGGAAGGCTGAAGCGAAAACCCTCCCAGGCGGATCCAGCGATGCGTGTTGGCATGGCGATCCAGGAAAAAGACCGCCAGCAGCAGCAAGGTAGTAAGGCCGAGAGCGGTGAAAACAACACTCGATGACTTCAGCCGCCGATAGTCGAAGTTCATCATCAGCACCATGGCGCCGAGCCCGGCAAGGGCCCACATGAGCTGCCTCAACAGGAAGCTGTAGGGCGAGCCCAGGCGATCCTTGGCGATGACCGCCGAGGCGCTGAAAACCATAATCAGGCCGATGAAGACCAACAGCAGCGTGACGCCGAACAGCCACTTGTCGACACTGACCCGCTTCGGCATTCAACGCCCTCCGGCGTGCGCTTGCAGCGCGCGGACTTCCGCTTTGAAGGCGCGGCCGCGTTCTTCGTAGCTGTTGAACTGGTCGAAACTCGCGCAAGCAGGCGCCAGCAGAATGATTTCGCCCGTGCGGGCGTTCCCGGAGGCATCGCGGATGGCTTCGCCCAGTGTGCCGGAACTGGTGATGGGAACGGAGCTTTCGAGCTGCGACTCAATCTTGCGGGAAGCCGCTCCGATGGTATACACGTGCCGCGCGCGCTCGCGCAGCAGGCGGTTGAGAACCCGGTAGTCGCTGCCCTTGTCCTTGCCGCCCAGGATGATGTGTATGCCGCCGGCGAAGGCCTCCAGCGCCTTGATGGTGGCGTCGACGTTGGTTGCCTTGGAGTCGTTGTAATAGTCGACACCGCCGATGGTGGCCACGTATTCCAGGCGGTGCTCAACCGCCTTGAAGTCCTTGACGGCGGTGCGAATCTTCGCCGCTTCGATACCGGCGAGCGAGCCCATGGCCACCGCCGCCAGCACGTTTTCCAGATTATGCGCGCCCTTCAGCGTAATCTCGGCGCACGACATCACCGCCCGCTCGCCGCGCTCATCGCGGAACATGATCTTGCCGCCGCGGACAAACGCGCCACGCTCCACTTCCCGCTTGCGGCTGAACCAATAGACGCCAGGCCGGAGGCCGGAGGCCAGCGCGGCCGTCGGCTCATCATCGGCGTTCAGCACCGCAAAATCGCTTGCCGTCTGATTTTCGAAGATGCGCGCCTTGGCCGCAAAATAGTTTGCCATGCTGCCGTGGCGATCGAGGTGGTCCGGCGAAAGATTCAGAATCGCGGAGATGCGCGGGCGGAAGGTCTCGATCGTCTCCAGTTGAAAGCTGGAAACCTCCAGCACCACCCAGGTATCGGCCGAAGACTGCTCGACAAAGCTGATCGCGGGTGTGCCGATGTTGCCGCCCACCAGGGTTTTGCAGCCGCCGGCCGCGATCACTTCGCCGGTCAGGCTGGTGGTCGTGGTCTTGCCGTTCGACCCGGTGATGGCGACGATCTCGCCTTGCAGGAAACGGGCCGCTAATTCGATTTCGCCAATCACCGGCGTGCCTTCGCGCCGGGCCTGCGCCAGTTGCGGCAGGCCGGTCGGCACTCCGGGGCTGACGACAATGAGGTCCTTGTTCTGGAAGGTACGTTCGCCGTGCTTGCCGGTTTCGACCGTGATGCCCTTGTCCAGCAGTACCGGAATCTCGTCTTGAAGCCGCTGTTGCGGCTTGGCATCGGAGACGGTAACGCGCGCGCCCCGAGCCTGCAAGAACAGCGCCGAGGCAACGCCCGACTTGCCTAAACCGACGACCAGAACGTTTTTCCCGTGAATGTCTGCGCTCATGACCAACTCAGGATGACACCGCCGGATCTCCAGCGAACCGGCTTTGCCTGGGCCGGCAAACCCATTCTGCCACTAATTCTCGCCGGCTACCTCAACTTCAAAGTGGTGAGTGCAAACAGAGCAAACACCAGCGAGACAATCCAGAAACGGACGATGATCTTCGACTCCGACCAGCCCATCAACTCGAAATGATGGTGCAGCGGAGCCATCTTGAAAATGCGCTTCTTGCGCAGCTTGTAGGAGCCCACCTGCAGAATCACCGAAATCCCCTCGATCACGAAGATGCCGCCGATGAAAGGCAGCAACAGCTCCTGTTTGACGATGACCGCCACGGTCGCAATCGCCCCGCCGAGCGCCAGCGATCCAACGTCGCCCATAAAAATCTCGGCCGGATGCGCGTTGTACCAGAGAAAGCCGATGGCCGAGCCAACCATGGCTCCGCAGAAAATTCCCAGTTCGCCCACACGAGGCAGATAAGTAAGCTCCAGGTAGCTGGCGAAGATGATGTGCCCGCTCACGTAGGTGAGCACGGTCAACGCCCCGGCGGCAATCACCGTGCAGCCGATCGCCAGCCCATCGAGCCCGTCGGTCAGGTTGACGGCGTTGCTGGAAAAAGTGATCACCAGCACGATGAAGATTACGAACGGCGCGAACGCAAGCGGCCAGAGATACGGATTGTGCTGCAAGCTGGAAATCACCAGGTCGGGACGGAACCTCTTGAGGAAAGGAACGATGAGGTGCGTCGAGTACCCGCCCTTGAACTGGAACATGATGAGCACGACGGCGATCACGAAACTCGATAGGCCCTGCAGCATCAGCTTGGCGCGCGCGGTCAGCCCGAGATTGCGTTTGTGGATGATCTTGAGATAGTCATCGGTAAAGCCGATGGCGCCGAAGGCGATGATCGAAAACATCGCCAGCCAGATAAAACGATTGCTCAAATCGGCCCACAGCATGGTGGGCACAACCACCGAGATCACGATCAGCACGCCGCCCATGGTCGGTGTGCCGGCTTTCTTCTGATGGGCCTGGGGGCCGTCTTCGCGGATGTACTGCCCGATCTGGAATTCGCGCAGACGGCGAATGATCGGCGGACCGATGACAAGGCCCATGAACATCGCCGTGATGCTGGCAAATGCGGTACGGAACGTCAGATATTGAAAAAGACGAAAAGGTCCGACATTAAAATGCCGGAAAACCTGTTCGTAAAAAAGCCAGTAGAGCAATTTCTCTCCGTGCTACTTCCACCCCAACTCGCGCAACCACGGCGCATGCCCGGAACCCGACGCTTCAGTCTCGCCCGGTGAACCGCCGGACAGAGACCACTATCGCATGGTCACCTGCCCGGGTCCACCGCAGAGACGGGGGCCGCATCCGCCGAGGCATCCTTGCGCGCCTTCAAGATTTCCAGGGCACGCTCCAACCGCACCCCGCGTGAAGCCTTCATCAGTACCACGTCGCCCTCGCGCAGTTCGGCGGCAATTCTCTCGCCCGCTTCCTCGGGAGTGGCAACAAACACCGCATCCACGCCTTCGGCCGCCGCCGCGCGAACCATGGCCTCCGCCAACCCACGCACGCCGATGAGGCGCTTGACGCCTTTCAGGGCCATGAAACGGCCGCACTCATGGTGCAGGCTCTCGCCGGCCGGGCCCAACTCGAGCATCTCTCCGGCCACCACCACGTGCCTACCGGCGGGCACGGAGACCAGGGCGTCGATCATGGATTTCAGGGCCTTCGGATTCGAATTGTAGCAATCATTGATGATGGTTGCGCCGCCCAGCTTGAGGATTTCTCCACGTTTTTCCGACGCCGCCAGCGTGCTAAGGCTTTCCACGGCGGTCTCGAGCGGAAGTCCCCGCTCCAGCGCCACGGCTGTGGCAGCCAAACTGTTCAGAACGTTGTGTTCGCCCACCAGCGCGACGGAAGCGCGCGCCCTGCGCCCATTCGCCACCACGTCAAAACTCGATCCCAGCAGCCCTCGGGGCTCGACATTTTCGGCGCGCACATCGGCAGGCTTGCGGATTCCGTAAGTGACCACCTTGCCCGTAAAATCGCGTCCGAATTGCGAAACGTACTCGTCATCGGCATTGAGAATCGCCGTGCCTCCAGGAGGCAACGAGGCAATCAACTCGTACTTGGCCCGCGCGATGCTCGCCAGCGAGTCGAAAAATTCCAGGTGCACGGGCGCGACGTTGGTGACCACCCCGATATCGGGCTGCGCCAAGCCGGCCAGGGCTAGAATCTCGCCCGCGTGCGACATGCCCATCTCGATGACAGCGGTCTCATGCTCACGCTCCAGGCGAAGCAGTTGCAGCGGAAGTCCAAAATGGTTGTTGAGGTTGCCAACCGATTTCAACACATTGAGCCGCGATGACAGGACGTGAGCGATGGCATCTTTCGTGGTCGTCTTACCGGTCGAACCCGTTACTCCGACTACGGTCTTTCCCCACAGCCTCCTGACCGCGGCAGCCAAAGCCTGCAATGCCGCGAGCGTGTCGTCGACGGCGATCAGTCCGGTCTTCACCGAGTAGCGCGCCAGCATGTCCTTGCGTACCACGGCCGCCACCGCACCCGCCTGCAAGGCCGCTTCGACAAATTCGTGACCGTCAACGCGCTCGCCCGCGACCGCGAAAAACACTTGGCCCGGCGTAATCGTGCGCGAATCGATCGAGTAGCCGCCGGCCACAAGATGGCCGTCAAACTCGCCGGTACCCTGCACAAACTCCTCGATACGTGCCAGCGGCAGCTTCATCACTTCCCCCCGTGGTCCTTCGGTAAATCCGCGTTGGCGAACCCGAGTGCGCGCAGTTCTTCCCGCGCCACCTCGAAATCGTCGAACGGGAATACGCCTTCGCGTGTCGTCTGCGTCTTCTCATGCCCTTTGCCGGCAATCAGCACGATGTCTCCGGCGCGCGCCTCGGCCAGCGCCAGGCGGATCGCCTCGCGCCGGTCGGGATGCGCGGCGTAGCGCGTGCCCGTCTGCCGCAGCCCCGGCAGGGCGTCGGCCATAATCGCCTCGGGATCTTCGCTGCGCGGATTGTGCGAGGTAAGCACGACGAAGTCGCTGCCCTCGCCGGCGGCCTTGCCCATCAAGGGACGCTTTGCCCGGTCGCGATCTCCGCCGCAGCCGAAGACCGTGATCACGCGCCCGACGGCCCGCGATGGCCCAACGCGGTTGACAAACTCACGCGCCACGCACGTCAGGTTCTGCAGCGCATCATCGGTGTGCGCGTAGTCGACCACCACCGCGAACGGCTGGCCCTCATGCACGCGTTCGAATCTGCCCGGAACGCGGGCAGCGGACAAGATGCCCTTGGTGATTTGTTCGGCGGTACAGTTCCTGGCAAAGGCAGCGGCGCAGGCGGCGATCACGTTGTAGACGTTCACGCGGCCGATCAGCGGCGAAGCAATCTCCATTTCGCCGGCGGGCGTGACCAGCAGGAAGCGGTTGCCCGCGGGCGTCAGGCGCAGATTGCGCGCGTGAAAATCGCCGCTGTCGAAGCCGTAGCCGTAAACCACCGGAGTGCGCCCGCGGCAGAACGCAAGCAGATTCCGCCCGTACTCGTCGTCGACGTTCAGGATGGCGCAGCGCGGCGGCTCGGTCCCACAGCCTTCGAAGAGGATACGCTTGGCGGCGAAGTAGTTTTCGAAGGTGACGTGATAGTCGAGATGATCGCGAGTCAGGTTGGAAAAGACCGCGACGTCAAAGGGCACGCCGAAAACACGCTGCTGCTCGAGCGCGTGCGAAGAGACTTCCATCACCACTTCCGTCGCCCCCGCCGCCAGCGCCTGCGAAAACACCTGCATCAGTTCCAGCGGCTCGGGCGTGGTGTGCGGCGCGGGAATCACTTTTCCCGGCAGGTGATACTCGACGGTGCCCACCAGTGCACTCTTGCGGCGCGCCGCATCCAGAATTGCCTCCAGAATAAAGGCCGTGGTGGTCTTGCCGTTCGTCCCCGTGATGCCCGTGCTGCACAGGCGTTCCGCGGGGCGCCTGTAGAAGTTGGCGCTGAGCCGGGCCAGCGCCCGGCGGCCATGCGCGACCTGCGCCCAGGCGAAGTCCGTACGCGGGGGCACTTCGACTGAATCCGAAACAATCGCCACCGCCCCGTTGGCAATGGCCTGATCGATGTAGCGGTTGCCGTCGGTTTTTTCGCCACGCATGGCAACGAAGGCGAAGCCCCGGCGGACACGCCTCGAATCGTAGTCGAGCCCCCTGATTTCGGCGGAACCCTGGAGCAAGAGCACCTCGGCTCCGTCCAGTAGTTGTGAGAAGTCCATTGCCAGAATTATATCGTTGCCCAAGAATTCGTTGTGAGCGGCTGTTTGCGAAACCGCCTCAGCGCGCGAAACGCACGCTGACGGTCGCGTGCGGCGTAACATGCGTACCCGCGGGCGGCGACTGCTCGCGGGCTATACCGGAGCCCATCGCGTTCAGCGCCACCCCCGATTGCTGCGCCAACTCGATCGCCCCGCGCATCGACTTGCCGGCAAAGTCCGGCACGACCGGCCCGCCTTCCACCTGCACCACGACGCTTCCGGGCGGATGGTCCGGCTCATTCGTTGCCGGCGCGGCCAGCGGTTGCGAAGTCTCAGTTGCGACAGTAGCCGGCGGCAGCGCAAGACCCGCCTTCAAAAGCTTTTCCTGGCCAGTGGTAATCTGCGGTTTTTCTTCGTGCGCGCGCGCCACGGCGGCCTCGGCCAACTCCGGCCCGGCGAGGCCGCCAACCCGGTTCGTGACTCCGTCATTCACATCCGCCTGCCGGGCGAGCAGCACTTGCCGTGGATCGTGCTTGATCTCCGCGTCGTGCGGCACGTTCAGGTAGGCTAACACCTGCTCGGCGACGCGCTTGAAGACAGGGGCCGAAACCTGCCCGCCCTGGTGCAGCCCCCGGGCCGAGTCCAGAATCACCGCGATCGAAATCGCCGGGGTGTTCACCGGCGCGAAGCCGACAAAGCTGCCAACGTAGTCGGTGGCGGAATACCTGTGCGTGTTCGGATCGACCTTCTGCGCCGTGCCGGTTTTGCCCGCCGCGGTGTAGCCATTCAATAACGCGCGGCGCGCCGTGCCGAACAATACGACGTCTTGCATCATCCGGCGCATCTGCGCGGCCGTCAGAGATGAGATGACGCGCCGCTGATCTCGCGGGCGAAACACTACCTGCTGGAAACCCTGCGTCGGACTTGTCATGCCGGCGACAATGCGCGGAGGAGTGTAGATGCCATCATTGGCAATCGTCGAAACCATGGTGACAATCTGCAGCGGAGTAACGCCGATTTCCTGCCCGATCGACATCGCGCCGATCGAAGACGCCGACCAATTCTTGACCGGCTTGACCAGGCCCCGTGTCTCGCCCGGCAACTCGATGCCCGTCTGCTGCCCGAAGCCGAAGGCGTGAATGTATTTGAAGAGGCGATCAGGACCGAGCCGCAGCCCCATCTTCACCGCGCCCACATCGCTCGACTCCGCATAAGCATGCTCGACCGTTACCGTCCCAATGTGATGCGCGTCGCGGATTTTTATTCCGCCGACAACGATAAAACCGGGATCGCAGTTGATGACTTCGTCGAGCCGCGTCAGGCGCTCTTCCAGCACGGAGGAATAAGTGACTGTCTTGAAGACCGAACCGGGCTCATAAACGTCGCTCACCGCGTGATTCTTGAGCGCGGCGGGAGTGATCTTCTTCGAGAGGTTCGGGTTAAAAGTGGGCCGGTTCGCCAGCGCCAGGATCTCGCCCGTTCTCGGGTTCTGCACCACGATGGTTGCGGCCTTGGCCTGCGTGTCCTCGACGGCCTGGTCGATTTCCTTCTCGACAATGTACTGGATCTTCTCGTCGATGGTGAGCACGACGTTGGCACCCGGATCGGGGTGGCGTTCGATGCGCCCAAACCAGCGGCGGCGCGCGTCCTGGGAAATCATCAGCGTCCCGGGATTGCCCCGCAGTTCCTCGTTGAACGCGATCTCCACTCCCGCCAATCCTTCGTCATCCAGGCCTACATATCCCAGGGCTTGCGCGGCCAGTTCGCGCTTGGGATAAAACCGTTTCGGCTCTTTTTGGAAGCCGATTCCGCGCAGGTTCAGGGCGCGAATTCTCTCCGCTGTTTCGGCGTCAATTTTGCGCGCGACCCAGGCAAAGTTCTTTTGCGACTTCATCCTCGCCAGGATCTCCTCGGCGTCGCTGTTAAGCACGCGGGCGAGGATGGAAGCAGTGGTGGCCTGATCGGGAATTTCCAGGGGAACGGCGTAAACGGAGTCCACCAGCACCGACATGGCCAACTCCTGGCCATTGCGATCATAGATAATGCCGCGCTGGGGAGAAACCTCGATGCTGCGTTGCTGCTGACGGGCGGCGCGCTGCACGAAGGCATCGCGCTGAAATACTTGCAGGTAAACAAGCCGGGCGCCGATGGCGAACACCCAAAGACAGAGCACACCGCCAAACAACACCAGCCGCGCCCTGATGCCGTTTCGGGAGACCATCGCCGACAAAGAGTTCACAGCCAGCGCACGCCTCCTGAGCCTCCTCGAACTACGGTGCCTGCGCCCCCTGACGCACATCGGAACGTCGAGGACTGTATCGGCGGTGGGTTTCCGCCTGTTCTTCTAAAGCCTGAAAATTGCTCCTGAACACCAGACGGCTCCATCTTCGGAAGGAGCCGTCATCGTTGTTGCCTGCGCCCTGTTTCAAGCTCCAGGCAATCAATCCGGAAGCGAAATTACCGAAACTCCCGTGGCGCGGGCCATCACCGGGCCACCTCCGAGGGTCGAAACATCCAGCGCTTGCACCTGCCCGGCTTGCGGCATTTGCAGACCCATGGTTTTGGCAAGCGCGTCGATTCGCTTGGGGTCGCGCAGCGATGCCTCTTCCAGCTTCAACGTACGGTTAGCTTCGCTCAGGGCATCGCGATCCGAGCGCAATTTCTCGATTTTGTAGCCGTAGTCGATGGCGCTGGCATGCTGGCAAACGTACACGATTACCAGCGCAAGCAGCACGACCAGCACCGCCGCAAAGACCGCCATCTCACGGCGCCCGCGCGGGTCGGCAATCTTCACCAGCCGCGAGTTATCGATCACCTTGCCAAAATAGATCTCCGGCGCACCCGGCATATATCTGCGGAGCTGCGGCTGAGCGCCGGTCTCTTCCGCCACTTGCGGCAATGTTGCGGCCCAAATCGACATTACATAACTCCAGGACGGGCAA
>Ga0187864_10002664_pt1 | contig 15302 bp, 17 predicted proteins | sample June2016WEW_11_4_FD_132985 | JGI IMG/M metagenome (GOLD analysis project Ga0187864, IMG submission 132985) | Peatland microbial communities from SPRUCE experiment site at the Marcell Experimental Forest, Minnesota, USA - June2016WEW_11_40 | ecosystem: Environmental > Terrestrial > Soil >... | reverse complement strand
GGCGTGGCATGTTTCGGGCCATTGGTGGTGTTTGTTTGGCGTTTGGTGAAACACATTTCAATATGTTGTGTGGCGTCGTTGTTGTTTGTCCTGTGCATGGTGTCATTTTGATCTTCGCGCGTGTCGTGGCGAAGTCAGTTCACCCTTCACTCCTCATCGATGTGGTGAGGAGTTGCATCAATTTTTATGGTATAACCCATATTGCTGAATTGCATTAGAAGCGGATTTCACTGATATAAGGATTACGTTGAAACATAATAAGGTTTGTTGAACAGCGGTCTTTTGCGTCTTGTGTCGTTTTTGAGGTGCAATGCTCAATTTCATGTCTTTACGCGGCATGCGTTAGCTGCCGAGTTGCATCGGGAAGTAAATTTAAGGCGGGTTTTTGGCATATAAGTTTGGCGGCAAATCTGGGACATAATCGTTGCATTGTGTCTTAATTGAGACTTGTTTTGTGGTAGGATAATCAAGGAGTAATATGGCGGATGGAGGTGAGGGAAGAAGTCAGGGTGGGGGTTCTTTTTGTAGAAGTTATTTGGATTGTAATAGGGGGTTGGTTGAATAATCTTATTAGAATTAACATAAACCAGGAAATTTATTTTTTATGTCCAGCTATACTCTGTCTTCAATTTTGGTGCTGTTAACGTTTGGGTAGAACAACAACAGTTGTGTTGCCATCTTTGTTCAGGCTGTTTTGGGCTGCTTTTTTGGAGCAAAGCTTAAAATCGTTGCAGGATGAGTCCTAGAATGTCCTAGAAAGTCCTAGAATGTCCTAGAAAGTCCTAGAAAGTCCTAGAAAGTCCTAGAAAGTCCTAGAAAGTCCTAGAAAGGTCAAGTTTAGATTGCTGCTAACTCATAGTTACCCTTTAATTGGTCGTTTCATGTGACGTCGACGTTTACAGGCTTAGTGGTGGAGAATTCAAGATTAAAGTGGTCTATAACCCTAATGCACTATCAAAAAAATATTTGGAGAGGGAGTCGCTCGGCTATATATTTCTTAATGTAAACCCAATTGGGATTTTTATGATTGAAAAAAGAAGTTATCCTTTAACATTCATAAAAGTCATCTTCAGTATATTGGCAGAATGCTTCAACAAGTTCTTTTTTCTTAATGAATTTTAGGAATAGGCGAATTCGTTTCCTTCAGTGTTTCTAAGACATATTCTTCCACGACTTTTCTGTCTAACATTGGTTGCCACTCGCGTCGCTCTTTGCCATACCTACTATTTCGTTTGCTCATTAATTTTTTTTCTTATCAGCTTAATGCCATGATAAACCATTTGAAAGAAAGGGCATCATTGCTAACTTGATTATCACGGATTAATTTAGTAGTAACTTTTATTTGGGTAGGTTTTTATGTGTTGGTGTAATCTGGGCAACTTTGGAGGATGCCTCGATAGCTCAGCCCAGTAGAGCGGCTGCCTTGTAAGCAGCAGGCCGCGGGAGCAAGGCCCGCTCGAGGCTCCAATAAATTTTATTCTTCGGGCGGTTCTGGTTCGTCGTCTTTACTTGCAGAGGGGTTTTTGCCTGTGAGTTTGTATTTGCGCGCTTGTGTTTCTATGATTTCATGTTCGAAGAGTTTGCGCAATGATTTGAAGACTTTTTTGGAGGGCTCGCCTGTCTTGTCGATTAATTCCTGAAGGGTTAATTCTTTTCCTTCAGTCTTTAAGGTTTGATAGACTTTTTCGTCGATTTTGTTCAGTTTCAATTTAACCCCTGCCTTACTCTGTTTCTTTGTGTTATGGTAAGTGGGCTTTTTCAATTTTGTGGTTCAACACCCAAATAAAATCGTCAATGATCTCTGCGAGATGATTAAAACTTGTCTAACAAGCCTAACCCTTCCTCTCTTTTAAATCCTCAATAACCAAAGCAAAATTGCGCTTTCATTAACACATCTTCATTAACCAAGAAAGACGACATGCCAGCAAAGCATATCATATTCCGTGACATGTCTGACTAACAAAAAAGCCCTATACCGTTAAATGCTGCCCCATGAGTACCCGAAACCCACTTTCTCTTGCAAGAACCGAACAGTTCCCAAATGTCTCGTTAAAAAGACAAGGCAGAGTTTTAGCGCCGATTTTAGACCGAATAACCATCTGGAACGTGGCTTTATCCGCCATGACTTTTGCGGCCTCTTTCACTATGGCTTTCACCGTTTCCATACCTGCACTAACAGGCGGATTCGAAAGCACACAATTAAACACTAAACCCTCGACAGGCTCATACAAGTAACCATAACACACTTCAACATTAGGCACCTTGTTTAACTCAATATTCTTTTTTGCTAAACGCACTGCTCTCATGTTCACATCTGACATAACTACGCACAGCTTTGGATTAAGAGCCGCTACAACTATCCCGACAGCACCATAACCGCAACCAATGTCAAGAACGCAACCCGTTTTCGGCAGAACCATCGATTCAATTAAAAGCCTAGTGCCCGGATCAACTCGCCTCTTCGAGAAAACGCTTGAAGCAGTAAAAAACTCGAAGCCCTTCCCGCCCAGGACGGTTCGAACTAAACCGAACCTTTCCTTTGACTTGGGCTCAGCACTAAAATAGTGGTCTGTGCTACGGTTGTCCTGATTCATGCTCTTTACCGCTTTTCCAAACCTTCGGATAAGTGCCTCTGAGCATCAATACTCTCTCCAAAGAAGCTACAGCACCATGCTTCAAATCTAACATTTCCTCAGTTGAGACAAGCGCTTTTGCTAATGCTACTGCTTCACCTTTCAGCGTGAAAATCGCTAAAATAGAGCCTTTTTGGATGCCGCTTGTAACCTGCAACACGCCTGGAGCCGTCAAGTTTGCACCATGACACAGCGCGTCAACAGCTGAATCGCGAACCACAATTTTCGGCAGCAAAGCCAACGCCTCTTCCATAGGTACAATAAATTTGTTAAGGATCGCCTCATCTTTTTTCTGCTCCCACTCCCCAAACCAGTACGCAACATCATGCAAAGTAACTTTCGAAGCGCTGTTTTCCGTGAATGATCCTGAGCGTGTCCTGCGCAGTTCCTGCATGTGGGCACCGACCCCTATGATTTCGCCGATGTCGAAGCAGAGTTTGCGTATGTACGTTCCCGCTTCACAGCCAACTTTGAAGAGAACATTGCGCCCATCCGTTTCTATATAGTCGATGTAGTAAATGCGCCTGGTTCTAAGCTGCCGCTTAACTGAAGAACGCAGGGGCGGACGCTGATAAATTTCATCCTCAAACTCCAAAAGAACCGACTTAATCGCCTCTTCCTTAGCCTCACCATGAAGCTTCATCACACAAACGTATTCTTTGCCGCTGTAGAGAAACGCCTGAACCACCTTCGTAGCATCCTCCAAGGTGATGGGTAAAACGCCGGTTACTTTAGGATCTAAAGTGCCTCCATGCCCGATATTACCTAGGTGCATGATTTTTTTTACCCATGCAGCAACTTCGTGGCTTGTTGGACCAGCCGGCTTATCCAAGTTTATTGTGCCGTACTGAATGTACTCTTTGGGAGGTCTTTCAGAGGGCACATGCCCATATTTTGGGTTTGTTGTGTCCTCTGTTTTCGTCAACAGTTTACGTTTGATTTCCCACGGGGGGACTGTTCTAGGCATATGACTGTTTTTCTCCTAACTGGTGTAAGAAAAATAGGTAAGGGATAATTAAAGCTTAAACTATGCAGTTTTAACTGCTTGAGTCATTTCTTGCAGTTTGCCTGCTGCGTCTAAAACTTGAGCGACTTCCTCGTCTGACGCGCCGCGTTTAACCTCAATCTTGTCTTGAAGAGGCATAACATGGTTTATGTTAACTCGTCTCCGCTTGACTCCTGTAACCTTTTTTGGACCAGTCACTAAAACGAAGCTTTTATCCATTACATCTATTACGACGCATTTTTTTCCGTTCTCTCGACCGACTTGTTTCACGCATATTCTGCCAATTTCTATAGCGGGCATCCCATTTTAGTCTCCTTAAAAACAAAATACAACAACCCGCAGATATAAGCATAACATAATTTGCGTGTATTTAGCCGGCGCCTTTTTAGTTAAGAATAGTTGTCGTTAGGTTTTTTATCTTTTCAGGGCGCTATTAGGGGGGATAGGCAAAAATGATCCTTCTTGCTGATTTTTGTTCAAGTTGTTTTGGGTTGCTTTTCTGGTTTAGGGTCTGAAATGTTTGTAGGCTGCGTACACAGAAGCACACAAAAGGACACGGAAGGACAAGGAAGGACAAGGAAGTATTTTTGCGTCCTGAAATTGTCCTAAAAAAGAAAATGTCGCAAATTGTTGCATAAACTCAAATTTATCAGCTAAGTCTAAACCCCACGTTAATCATCGACTTGTTGTAAGCAATTGCAAAAAGCATCTTCTTGATATTATCTCAGCCAACGCTTGGCAGCCGATTAAGAACCCTTACGATGCTACTGTAGAGCGTTTTCTTCAACTGACAAATAATACTATCTCACAACACAATATGATTTTATGTTGGCACCACCACGCTACAAATAAACAATTATAATACAATGCAGATGTATGCAAAAAACTTAAACTGTACTATGTTGTCAGTTACGTTGCGGTGCCGGGGTATCCGAGCCAGGTCTAAATAGGCGGCCAGATTAAGATTGCCTAAGATATGGAGGAGGACTTAAGATCCTCTGGCGCAGGCCTTCGTGGGTTCAAGTCCCACCCCCGGCACCATAGTTCGAGTTCAGTTCCCACATTACCTATTTCTCTTATGGGTACTAAAGTGAACCCGAACAAACGAATAGAAATATATCAAATCGAAAAAATCTTTGAACAAGCCCTGAAACGATTGAAATCAAAACCAGACGTATCGGAAGAAGACAAAATCTGCATAAGAGAATTTGTTGACCATTTGCTGGCAAAAAATATGACCAAGCAAAGAGTCGTCAAATACATCAACCATTTGACCGTAGTTGCCCGAATTGCTGGGCAACCCTTAGGCAGTCTCGATAGGAAAGGCATGGAGAAAGTAATAAGCCACATCAACACCGCAAGCTACACCGAAAATACCAAACACGACTACAAAGTTATAATCAGAAAATACTTCCAATGGATAAGAGGCTGCGATGAAGAACAGGGTGAATTTCCAGAGGAAGTCAGATGGATAAAACCCGCGTGCAAGACTAAACGTTTGCTTCCAGAAGCCCTTCTAACAGGGGAAGACCTAAAAAAACTTGCCGAAGCCTCTGAAAATCCTAGAGACAGAGCCTTGATTCTAACTCATTACGAGTCCGGATGCAGAATTGGCGAAACTCTTTCACTGTGCATAAAGCACGTGACGTTCGACAAACACGGTGGGGTTCTAATGGTTGACGGGAAAACAGGCCCCAGGCGAGTCAGAATTATTGCTTCAGCGCCAGCATTAGCCTCATGGTTGAGTATGCATCCTCTGAGAAACGACTTAAACGCTCCTCTTTGGATCGGCATTGGCACAGTCGGAAGATACGACGCATTACTTTACAATGGCGCCAGGGCAATGCTCAGAAGGCTTGTCAAAAAAGCAGGTTTGCAGAAGCGAATCTACACTCATCTTATGAGGCACTCAAGGGCAACAGAACTGGCAAGCATTCTAAAAGAAGCACAAATGAAGGAACTTCTCGGTTGGGTTCAAGGCTCAGATAGGGCTTCAACATATGTTCATCTAAGCGGCAGAGACGTCGATGGCGCTCTGTTAGCATCAAACGGAATAACAATCGACCAAGAAGACAAGAAGCAAATGGCTATTACGTTGGTAAAATGCCCAAGATGTGGAAAAGATAGCGGTTCAAACGCCCAATTCTGTCCAGCCTGTGGTATAGTCTTAGACCAAAAAGCAGCGATCTTGTTGGAAGAAGAAAGAACAAAAGCAGATAAAATTATGGACATGCTGATGCAGGATGAGGAAGTGAGGAACCTTCTTGCTAGGAAGATTTCTCAGCTTTATTCGCCTGCTCCGCCTCATCCTTCATTCCCAACAGTTCCTTAGCCCAAAAAGGCAAGAATTCTCGAACTGCTTTACTTTTTTCTTCCGAAGTTTGGCTTTCATCCATTTTTATCTCCTCTATAGAAAAATGCAATTGATGAAGCGCCAAGCTCTGTAACCTACACCGCGCCATGCGTGCTCCGGTAGCTTTCAGCTTTAAATTTGCCTTCCTGCGTGCATTCGAATTCAAACTTGCAGGGATAGGGTTCTGCCTTCAGCTGCTCAGAGGTAGGTAGAGCAAAACAGGAGGACTCGTAGATGTCGGCTAAAAGCATTCTTGAGAAGCATGCGGAACAGACCCCGGCTTCGGCACCTGTAGCTTTAGCTAGAACTATTCGATAATAACGATCGAAACCGCATATTTTACGCACCCGCCGATTTAATAGAGCTTTCTTTAAGCAGTTTGTCAGCTCGTTCTAGTAGCGTGTTTAGCTCTGGATCATCAATATGCGTATGCTCTGCAAAGTTAGTTGATTTAAGCACTATTTTCTTCAGATCCCGCCGCAGGCCAGCAATAAACCCTTCAAACGGTGGAGTTTTTTGTAGCGTCATCCTGTGGAGGTAGCTAGGTATTTTAGTTAATTCCACGCTTAGATCTTCCTTGAGCATATATAATTGAAGGCTTTTGTTCTGATTTAATTCGCCAGGCTTTTTGGGGCAACCATTGAAATTCACAATAAGAGGCCGACGGGACTCTGGAATATGCTTCTCAAAGAATTCAACAACCGCTTTGTCAACAAGATCACCAAAATGGCGATATCCCACTAGGGAGCTATTCTCAATACCAAACTTATGAAGCCCTGAATCAAGGCTGAGTGTAACATGTTCTTTGACGCCTGACCTAAAACTATGCACATCAGGCGTGTTATTTTCTGTAAACGTATTTACGGCATGTATGGCAGATTCATCATTTGTATGTATAGTATGTATCGTATGTATGGCTTCGTTATTTGATGATGACCCTTGTTCTGGCTGTTCCGGCAATTCTTAAGCCTCCTGATCGGAACAAGCTACAACCAAAAAGATGTGAATTCCATCTCCCTTGTCGTTTGGTTTTTCTTTTCCCTCTAGGAACAACGGAAAAACTGATTCAACTTGTTTTAGAGTTTTTAAAACGCGGGTTCTTTCACCGCTAATTTTGATTATTACTTTATTTTGTTCTTTGTCTGTGGGCAAGTTCTTTTTTCCTGCAGGGCCTCAAAACCCTACATAAGAAAAAATGAAAAAAGTAGAGGACCTGAAAGCTAAGCTTAAAAATTTGTTTCAGAAAGGTACTGTCTAGATCTAGAAAGAGATTTTTCAATATTCTACATACATACCATACATACAATATCAAAAAATTGTAGAGTAGCAGTAGGTTCTCGTGGAAGAAAATAATTTTAGATACACCGAGATTCCTTCTCACTAGAAAAAACAGAAAAGTGGAGGTTGTGCTTGCAAAAAATTCCAACATAGAAAAGAAATGCGGGGGCGATCTTAGCCCTCTCTCTTCGTCAACCCTCTCTTCATCCGTGAAAAACTTATTTTTTCAGCGTGATTGTGCAGGGTGGAAGAAACACGAATGCCTTGCTGGTTTTTAATGCTGTCAATTCGCCTTTCAGACTCATCGACAGTAGAATTCTGTTAGCTGTTGCCCAACTGAGCTGCAATTTGTTCGCTATAAACTGGGTTTCAAGAGGGTCCAAGCCGTTTTTCTCGATAATCTCACAGATTTGATTTTCAATCTCTGCCTGGTTTTTCAAATTTTCACTCTCCTTTTCCTTTACACTAGAAAAATATGTATAATGTTGTTGTTCCATTTAGGGTTCGTTTAGTGCAATTGTTCCACGTGGAACAATTATCGTTCAGTGTACTTGCAGTGTACTTGTTCAGGTTCGTTTAGTGTAATTGTTTCACGTGAAACATTATCGCTTAGTATACTTGTTTAGTTTCGTTTAGTGTAAATTGTGCCACGTGGCACAATTATTTCTCCACGTGGAGAATTTTCTTTGATCGATTATCGTTTAGTGCAATTATGCTACGTGCCATAATTGTCATTTAGCTTGCTTCCATTTCGTTAGTGAAAATTCGTCACGTGACGAAAAAGCACTAAACGAACCTGAATTATCGGTCATCCGATAATAACCAGTTCTTCGATACGCCGTTGTCCTCTCACGAGTTGTCTTGCGTTTTTTATTTTTCTTATGTAGTGATTGAATGCCAGTTAGAAAATTTGAAGATCCAAAAATTGAAAAACAAATATTAAATCTGCTGCATGAGACAGCGAAACCAACTACCACCGACTATGTTGCAACCAATCTTAAAATCTCTTGGTCAACTGCCAGGATGATGCTTTTATCAATGGCTCTTCATGGAAAAATTGCTATTCTTGAAACCACCAATTCGTGCGTTTTCCTTCTTAAAAAAAATGAGGCTTCTCCGGCCCTCAACCAAGAGGCCTCAGAAGACAACTCACCGCCGGAGTCATGCTTCACATGAATAATACTGAAAATGAAAATGCAGATTCAACCTATCAGCAGAAACCGCAGGAACAGTTCAGTCTTAATGCCGTCAACTTACCCCTTGAGCTGATAGATCCCGATCCTGATCAACCAAGAAAATATTTTGACGACCAAAGCCTGAAAAGACTTGCAGAAAGCATCAAGCAAGATGGTCTACTGCAGCCGATACTCGTACGGCCGAACGCTAACAGATACTTGATTGTTCATGGCGAAAGACGCTTCAGAGCGCATAAGGTCATTGGCCTTAAAACGATATGTTGCTTTGTGAAGGATTTAACCGACTCTCAAGCCAGGGACCTGCAACTTGTTGAAAATTTAGACCGACGAAATCTTTTACCCATTGAGTTAGCTCGCGACTTTGCGAGACGAATCGAAGCCGGGCAGACTCAAGAACAAATTGCGCGTGTAATAGGTAGAAGCCGAGGCTTCGTGGAACAAAGACTGAACCTGTTGAGACTGCCTTTGTATGTTCAAGAGCAGCTCACGGAGGGAAAGCTTAGTTTCACCCGAGCAAGAGAACTGCTAACTTCTCAAGAAGAAGATAAACAAATCTGCGCCAGCAACACGCCTGAACAAGAAAACGGACCAGCAGCTTCGTTGAGCAATACTTCTTTTGCAGGTCATCCGCAAGAAACTGAAGATAAAAAGAACGCCTCTGAAGTTTTCAACGTTAATGACTTAGCGCTAGGCCGTCTCTTGACAACAAGAAAAACTGTAACGCGTGGAGAGTTATGGCAGGCTATTGACCAGGATATGTCGCTTCTCAGAGGGGATTAGAATGGTCACTTTTACCGAGAAACTGGGAAATGTGGACGAGTATTTCAAGCAGCTGCAAATTTGTAGACAGCTCAGCTGGCCAGAGCCATATCCTGTTTTCAAAAACTGGAAGCCTGTCGCTAATATAGATATTCTCTTAGAGGCTAGACGATTTGCTAAAGCTAACGCGCCAGTTATTGTCAGACAAATCTATTATCACCTGGTTACTGTGCAATTGTTGGCCAGCGGCAAATATGACCTTGTGAAACGGTTGATGGTGCAAGCCCGTAACTGCGGATTAATTAATATGGATTGGATAATCGACAAAACACGTCAACGTAGAAGACCTCCTGTCTGGGATAACATGCCTGAAATTTTAAATGCTGCAGTAAATCAATTCAGAAGGGATTGGCATATTGACCAAGGTACATATGTGGAAGTCTGGCTAGAAAAACACAGCTTAGAAGAGATATTTTACAACGTTACGCGAGGATACGGTGTTTATTTGGTTCCGGGCGGAGGCAGCCAAAGCACCCCCATTATTTGGGAATCGGCACAGAATTTTAAAACTGCAATAGCGAGAGGCCAGAAGTTAAAGATCCTTTACTTTGGAGATTTGAACGCTACCGGAAAAAACATGATGCCAGATATACTTAGACGTCTTAAATTATATGGCGTTGCTAACGTAGACTTGGATGAAGTCGCTCTTAATGAGGCAGATGTTCTACAATATAATCTTCCACGCAATCCTGAGAAAACGAAAGATAGCCGGGCAAAGTGGTTTGCGGAAAAATACCCAAACGTGAAATACTCAGTCGAGTTGGATGCTCTCTCTCCTGAGATTCTGCGCTCTAAGATCAGAACAGCGATCGAAAGCAACATTGACATGGAAAAATTGAGAGCGCGGCAAGCCCACGACGATCTTATTCGCAGCATTACCCACGATAGATTGAGGAACCTTGTTGTTTAGCTAAATATTTTAACATTGATACGACCGTATCAATGTTAAAAGCCCTCTCGATTTTTTCTCAGGTCCCAGAAAAGAAATACGACAATTTACTTATTTTTCAGTCGGTGAAGACTATGCCAAAAACTCCAATGTTTATGGAATTCGAAAGGGGCTCAAAAATCAGGGATACAGTAATTAAGGAAGACAAACTTCTGGAAGACATTTTGCGTACATTAGGATTCAAACCGGGGCAAATATTCAGTCTTCAAGAGCTCCCAGATAAGGCAAGACTGTTTTATAAAGTTGCAACAAAAGAAGAGCTTGACAGGGTTTTTGAAGAAACTTTCCCAAATGATGAAGACGATTTTGCCGGTGCAATTGTTGACTTATCCAATTCTGATTTGTTGGAAAAATACTATCGTTTTATCCCGGAAAATGAGATCAAAGAACTTAAAGAATTAAGAGGAGAAAGAGGTAGGACCAGCCGGCCGTTTTAGGCTCCCGTATTTCCTCGCCAGCCAGTTGGCGGCGCCCACTGGCGGGCCCGCTGGGACTCGCTTAATTATTTAAGCGAATCCCTTTTCTAATATCGAAGGTTCAAAGCTGCCCGTCCCCATACCCAAAACAGACTGTGTAAAAACTAATTTAAATTTCAGAAAATTACTAGTTTTATTAAAATAATGTTGGATTAAAATACTACAAAATACGCATTTGAAGCAATTTTCTGAGCTCGATTTTAGTTTTCACACAGCCTCAAAAGGGTTCAAAACCGTAGCTAAAAGAAAAGAATTAATCCGCGTTTCAAACGGTTGGAAAGTATTTTCACCATGTTATTGGAGATATTCAGCTAGTGTTGGGCGGGGGATCCTAGCCCCAATTTATCAGTAAAAATTTTTTTCAAGCCATTCCTAACATACCCCAAATCGCCTGAAGTTTTCACGCTTAAACAATGGTTTTACTATGAACATGCTTACCATTAATCGTTATTTGGCTTGTTCTAGGCAAAGGATTTTGATTAGCAATGTTTATTAGAACTTTTTTGGTTCCTTTCAAGTATCGATTTTTAGGTAGTTGAAAAATATGCCAAAGACCAATTCTGATTTAATAAAAGAGGCCGATCGAAAGATTATTATCACAGAATATTTCAAATTTTTAGCAATAGGAAAGTTTAAGGAAGGCTTGCGTTTCTTTACGCCTGACTGCAAGACCCACAATCAATTCACAAGTGGCGGCATAGAAGCCTTAACTGACGCAATGATAGCGGCTTCAAAAGACCTTTCTGCGCAAAGTTCAGAAATGGAATTCAAGGTTCGCCAGCTCCTCGCCGACGGAAATTTCGTTGCCGCATATAGTAATGTCCTGAACAACAAATCCAAACCCGGTGAAGGTGGTTTGAGGCAAATACATCTTTTCCGATTTGAAAACGACAAAATCGTCGAATACTGGGACATAACTCAACAAATCATGCCCAACATGCCTAATGCTGCAGGGGCTTTCTAGCGAAAAACTATTCCACAATCAGTCTAAAAAACACAAACGCTTGGTGTGAATATGGGTAAAATCATTGTTTTCATGAATGTTTCATTAGATGGGGTGATGCAAGCGCCAGCGCGACCTGATGAAGATACTCGTGGAGGCTTTACGCATGGTGGATGGGGTGCACCGTATGCAGCGATGCCCGCAGCAGGAGAGGCTATGACAAACGCAGGCGGCTTGCTATTGGGCCGAACAACTTTTGAGAATTTTTATACTGTCTGGCCTAAGCGAACTGACAGCCCTTACTCGTCGTACATGGATAACACCCAAAAGTACGTAGTATCTAGAACGCTGAAGGAACCTTTACCATGGAAAAATTCCACGCTCATAAATGGCAACGTTGAAGAGAAGCTTTCTAAGCTAAAGGCAGAGCAAAAAAAGGACCTTGTGATAATGGGCAGCGGGGAATTGATACGGTCATTAATGCCGAGCAATCTCATAGAGGAGTATGTTCTTTTGATTCATCCGCTAGTTTTGGGAGAAGGACGTCGTCTTTTTGCTGAAGGAGTCCCTTTTACTTCTCTAAAGCTCATAAGTACAAAAACGACCGACAAAGGCGTTATAGCAGCAACTTATCAGACTACCAACTTAAAGTGAAAAACCATGACGTACAAGGCATACATTGATAATATTAAGGCTAAGACGGGCAAGGATCCCGAATATTTCCAAACATTAGCAAAAGAGAAAGGGCTAACAAAATATGGCGAGTTACTTGCTTGGCTCAAGGCTGACTTTGGCTTAGGACGCGGTCACGCAAACGCGATCATTTTATACATTCAAAAACCTGAGCTTGCCAAGATGAAGATATTGGCAGATCAAAAAAGAAAAACTAAAAATTAATTGAGTCAACGTTGCTTGTGCCAATACTTGTTTCTAGCCACACTTAGAAAAAATGAAAGCCTGCAACAGTGCAAACTCCTTTTTGAAGCTGCGAGAACAAACTAAAAAAACATTTTTATAGGCTATTTGAGTGGTTTAATTTGGTGATTTTTTGAGAAAAATAATCTTATCAATGCAAATGACACTTGACGGTTTCTCCACTGGACCAAACGATGAAATGGAGTATCTTCCATCTTTCACTGATGAAAACATGTGGAAAGACCTCCATGAAGAAATGTGGAAAAATCTCGATCTTGCAGACACTGTGATTCTGGGACGAAGAACTTATCAAATATGGGAGAAATATTGGCCCGCAGCGGCGAGTAACCCTCAGAGTTCTGAAAGCGACAAAAAGTTTTCACGGTATGCGGACGAAATCAGAAAAATTGTAATTTCAAGTACGCTAAACAGCGTAGAATGGAAAAACTCCACTCTGTATAAAAATAACCTCGCCCAAGAAATCCAGAAACTAAAGCAGGAGCCAGGAAAGAACATGATTGTAGTGGGAGGTGCAACGGTAGCACAGACGTTTGCGAAATTGGGGTTGATTGACGAATACCTGATTGTTGTCCATCCTGTGATTTTGGGCAATGGAAAACTTTTGCTAAAAGACCTTGATGTGAGGCAGAAGCTGAAACTAATCGGCACGAAGGCGTTCGCTTCAGGTGCCGTTGAATTAAGCTATGCCAAAATAAACTAAACACTCCTTCATAATAACACGGTTGCATTTTGTTAACTGGCAAGGCTCGCTGACTTATGTTTTGCTTTTTCAAGTTCTTATGCCGTTTGCCTTTGACTAGTGGCTTCTGCGCTATTTTGAAGGTAAGCGCAATTCATCCTCGGCTTCAAATAATGAACCCAATAAAGAGTTTAGTTGATCGCTGATCAAAGATTATTATTTATCTCTCCATTAATTGTCCATGATCCACCCGTTGAGGATACTTAATGTTGGATATAGATCGGTCAATTGCTACCTATTGATCACAGAGGCGGCCAAGCTTCTCATAGACGTCGGCTGGCCCAATGGAATGCAAGAACTCAAGTGGCGTTTTGCAGCACAAGGGCTCTCCGTTAAGGATATAACTCACGTTCTCATTACGCATTACCATATGGACCATGGTGCCATCGCTCAGGAGATGAAAGATAAGGGTGCTAAGCTCATAGTGATGGAGTCGCAAGTAACTTGTCTCAATGCGCAAAAGAAGTTTATTCGACCGCCGATGCAGTTCCATGAGATTAAAGATGAAGGTAATATCGTGTTGGCGTTTAATAATAGCCGAGTCTTCCTCAAATCGCTATGTATTAAGGGCGAAATAATCCCAACTACTGGACATAGTCAAGATCATGTTACGCTCATATTAAATGGCGGTATCGCCTTCACTGGAGACCTACCCACTGAAAACGCTTCTCCAGCAGGCTCTGATGCCTTCAGTAATTGGCAACGGCTCAGGAAATTGAAGGTAAAGAGAATTTATCCGGCACATGGTGTTCCGTATGATCTGCCGCCTTAACAATATGATTTTTGGTAAGCCAATAACAAAAACAACGGGCTATCTTTTCATGACTAATGGTAACTCGATGTTTTCCTAAAAGCCATTCACGGCACTCCTGTTGTGTGCAGATAGTAACTTTAGGTGAGTTGACTATTTATTGCATGTTGTGCCATTGCTTTTTGAGAAAATAGAAATGACAACAAATGTTCAGATGCAAAAGAGGAAACCATACAAGGGCATAGCGATGGAGGGCATTGTTGCCAAGCAGTATGACAGAGTTCAGAAGCACATGATTGAACAGTATAAGGCGTGGGCTAAGCTGGCAAGCGGCAGCACACCCCCAAACGGCAGCGTGCTTGAAGTGGCACCTGGCCCAGGTTACCTGTCGATTGAAATTGCAAAGCTTGGCAACTACAGCATAACTGGCTTAGACATAAGCAAGACGTTCGTGAAAATCGCCCAAAGCAAAGCGGAAAAAGCTGGAGCTAAGGTTGATTTCAGGCAAGGCGACGCCGCCAATATGCCCTTTGAGGATGAAAACTTTGACTTCATAATTTGCACCTCTGCTTTCAAGAACTTCCCAGAGCCAGTCAGAGTTTTGGACGAAATGTTCAGAGTATTGAAGGCAGGCGGCAAAGCCTTGATCGACGATATGAACAAAGACGCCCCAACATCTAAGCTCAATGAATTCGTTGATCAGATGCACCTAAACCGATTCGATTCATTCTTCACCAAAACGACCTTCAAATCGCTGGCTAAGTCGGCATACACAAAGACGCAAATCCAAGAACTCGTCGCCCAATCTAAATTCAAGCGATGTGAAATCGTCGATGAAGACATTGGCTTTGAAATATGGCTGAATAAAGCCTAATTTGAATTGACTCAATCACTGCAACAGCGCGCCGCGCGAAGCCAGCGGGATCATAGGCTTTTTTACTTATATATGGTGCAGGGGTTTAGGTCTAAACCCACGTCTAAATTTAACGCGCAAGGACCTGATCGCTTTGACCATAATATATGTTCAAAGTCTTTTTGAAGGTAAATCCCACCGAGACACAGACTTGAAAAGGGTCAAGTCCAAAAATTGTTTTTCCGGGTTTCCTCTACGCTTTTATATCCTTATTTTATTAACTATGATTAGTGATTTTTTGTGGATAAAGTCGAACATTTTGAAATACCAGCAGATAATGTTGAACGCGCTACTAATTTTTATATGAAGG
>Ga0187864_10002663_pt1 | contig 15302 bp, 12 predicted proteins | sample June2016WEW_11_4_FD_132985 | JGI IMG/M metagenome (GOLD analysis project Ga0187864, IMG submission 132985) | Peatland microbial communities from SPRUCE experiment site at the Marcell Experimental Forest, Minnesota, USA - June2016WEW_11_40 | ecosystem: Environmental > Terrestrial > Soil >... | reverse complement strand
ACCTTGCGTCTCCTGTCCATCGCCCTCCCCGTCTGCTTCGCAGACAGGGTAGGCCGATCTATCGGTTAGGGTGGGGCCAAATGTAATGATCGAAGTGGGGCCAGTTCAGAGTAGCGAAATCACTTGGACGATTTCCGCCAATCACTCACCGCGACCGAGCCGCCAGCCGGACTGACGCTCGCCGTCGCCGGATTGTGGTGGGATGGCAAGGGCGATTGGAGTCGGGCACACGAATCGGCGCAGCAGGACGAAGGCCCCGAGGGTTCGTGGGTGCATGCCTACCTGCACCGCAAGGAAGGCGATCAGGGCAACGCTGCATATTGGTACAGCCGGGCTGGCAAGCCCGTGTGCCGAGAGCCGCTGGATGCGGAATGGGTCAGCATCGTGAGAGATTTGCTGGGTTAGAGCTAGCTATGACAGTCGCCGAATTGCGCTTTGGGAAAGTTTTGGAAGGGATCATGACCTGAGAATTACGCCCGAGACCTGAGCCTCCACTTCTTCCGTTGAAAGGACTGTATCAGTGCTTGTGGCGAACCCCATAAAGTCCAAGAAATCGAGACCCACGGGGCTTAAACTGAAAATCCGAGATGGAGGTACTTGCAGGGCCTTTACCAGATCGCGTACGAGCGACCGTGCTTCCCCCAAATCCCTTATCGCGGAAATGTTTGGTTCTCTGAGTTCTGACATCTCCAGTCGTTCCTCGACTAGCCCGTGCCCCACTAGCGGTTGCAAGACAATGAGGTTCCACGGGGTTGCATACAGCTTGGGACGGTCAAGCCAAAGGACGCCCTCTAGATTGTCTCGCCACTCCGCTCCCCACACTTCTTTTGCTTCCTTCAAGTTCCGATTCAGGTCAACATGCTTGCCCTTCGCCGCGAAAGCCTGAAGGGTTGGCGTTCTTAGAGCGAGGAGGGCAAATTCATGTCCCGGCGATTGAACAATGATCTCGTCGCTCTTAGGTGTTTCAGTTGTACCGAACAATTCTCCATATCTCTTGCCAACACTTCGCCTCAACCATACGTAGAAGAAGTCCGATAGGTCTCCATACTGCACCGAGTAGTAGTACGGAGGATCGGTAATAAGGGCGTTCGCAGAATCATCGGGTAAAACCTGAGCCGTTGCAGACGCAAGTGTGGACTGTCCCACTTGCAGGTTTGCCTTAGTCAGGTCTTCGCAAACCAAAGCGGGCCATTCGTATGTTTTGTCCCACGCACAGTGGAAATCTGACACAGGATTGGCTTCAGGGAAATCCCAAGTCATCGGGATAGCTTGACGAGCAAAAAGGTGCCCTACTGTCCCTCGTGGCATCCAAGTTGCACAAGAATTCGAGTAATCGGCGCATTTGTCCATCGCGAACGCGAGGCACGTTTCAACGGCTAAACTGAATTCATCCCCTTCCTGAGCGCGGATAGCCTGACCCGCTGATTGGATTAGACGTGCTAGAGTCGTTAGTGCGAGCGACTGTCGGGGTGTGAAATAATCCTGCCATTTGACCATGCCATAAAGCGGCCCGCGATTGACAAAGACGTGGTACTGCGTAGTCGGCTCATTCGGAACTAGGCTCAACAGACCCGTCTGCTTACTCGAACGTTTTTCGAGTTCTTCTGCCGCTTTGCGTGTAGCAATGCGGTCTTTCTCCGTTGGTAGACGAAATGTCACCTCATTGCTGATCGGGTCGGTGGATACTATCGCCACGATGCGGGCAGAGTCGGTTCCTCCGTGTTTGTGTTGGAGTTGAACTTTGACACTCGGAAGGCCTGTTGTGTATCCACAGCAGGGACAAGTTGCTGAACCGCGTTTTACCGTACCCTCGAATCTCGGATTCTCGATCTTGCGTTCTGAATTTGACTGCTCGATCCACCCCTCGCGGGTTTTGCAAATGATTTCGAAATCTACACGCCGTTCCTTGGCGTTTGGTAAGAGATGCAACGCAACAGATCGGTTCTGCTTCTTAGCGAGCCAAAGGGATCGGAGAAGGGGCACTTCCGCGCCACAGCTTGGGCCTTCGCATTGAATCGTTCTGGCCCAAAGGTAAGCAACGGGAGTCCCGCCGTCCGCGCCCTTGGGATAAAAGTCAGACAGTTCTTTTCGAGCTTCGTTGTTTATCCAATCGCCCGACTTGCGAACCTGATCAGCTAGGCGTTGTCCGTATTTGGGTATGTATTCAAGTACGACCTTATTGATCAGAACAGCAATTGGGTTTAAGTCACTCGCAAAAACATCTGCGCCGATCCGTAACGCCTCGACTGGAATTGAACCACCACCAGAAAACGGGTCTGCAACCAATGGCTTGGTTCCGATGGCACCACCAAGGGACTCGTGAGCCGATTGTGTGAGCGCACGGCTTGTATCTAAGAATTCCTTGGAGTGGGAATTGTCCCAGTTCGCGAAATCGGCAATAAAATCAAGCAAAGCGTAGCGAAGTTCTTCGTTGTTCTCAAGTTTAGAGGGGTTGTTTTGATAGGAGACGAAGCGTTCCAGACTCTCGCTGCCTAACGACTTAAGATGATCCTTGACCCATCTTTGCATCCAAAGTCGAGCTGTCCTGCGGAAACTCTCTGGACAGAGCGGGTCTGCCGGATCGGGCCAAAGAGCTGCACAAAGTACGGCTCGGCATGCCGCCAAGGGCCTTCTTGCCCACCAGATGTGCAACGTCGAGATATGCCCGTGTCGTATGCTCTTCTCACGTCGGGCATGCGCCGAGATGCGCTTGATCGGCAGATCGACTTCGATCAACCGTTTGGGCAATGGCGAAGTCATCTCGACTCACCGCCAATAATTTGCTCGGCACTGGTGTGATAGTGGTCGATCTTAACGATAGGCTCCCAGCCCAGCCTTGCCGGGTCTTGTACTGGATGTAATTCGGGCTTCGACCCGCAGTTGAAGACGGCGTATAGCCAGTAGTCCCGCTTTAATCGCTCTGCGGTCTTATACTCGTTGAAACTCAGTGCGACCTCGCCTATCGCAACTCGTCCTTTGACCTCGATGAAGCGAACGTCGGTGAAGGTCTTCGGATCATGCGGATGGGGCTTGCGGGAGATCAGGTCGAAACCACGGTTGTCGGCTTCGACGCTCTCAACTTCCCAGCCGCGACTGATCTCATACTTCTTGGCCTCTTCGATTGCGATCCGTTCGATCTCTTCGTCACGAACCATGAATGCGATACCCGGTGCATTACGTTCGGGATGAGGCAGAACCCAAGCACGTCCAAGGTGCTGAATATCTCCGATGGTGCATTGCTTCTCATTTCTCAACTCGGCTCGGCGGTTCTCAAGTCGGTTGTTCAACTCGTCTAGGTGGGACTCCGCTAGGGAGATGTTCCCATCGAGCCCCGGCACCGTGACGCCCGACTGCTGCTGCCGCCCGACGAGTTCCGCGAGTTGCAAGTTCTGGCGGTTAATTAGCTCTCCGAGAGAAATCTCCATGTGGCGGGAGATCGTGTCCACCTCTTTGGCACGTTGGGCAGCTACTTCATCCAGCAAGGGCTTCAATGCGGTTTCAACGAGACTGTGCTCGACCGTTGCACGGTCAGGAAGGCTGCCGTCGTCTGGAACGGCGGTTCCCTTCGGGGCTGGAGAAATGTCCAACAGAAGCGTCGGTTGCTTGATCGTGAGTTGCCCATCCATTGTTGCTTCAACAATGAACAAACGCCGATGGATGCAGTTAGCCCGTCCGTCCTTGATGGAAGCACCGAACACATCCAGTCGATAGGGCAATTTGGTGTGCAGGTCGTAAAAGATCGTCCCTCGTCGCAAATCATCGCTGACCCGTTCGCCCACGTCTTCTCTGACCGTCTCAAACAGCGGGTGACCCGGCGTGACCCATTCCAGAGTCGCGTCCTGCGGCAAGAGTGCCTTGTCGAATACGACCTTCTGGTACTCGTGCCCTAACTTTCCGTACCTGCCTTCCAGACGTTCACCAATCGGGTACAAGGTACGAGGAATTCTGCCAATGCGATAAACGTGACCGTCCTTCTGCACGGGCCTCGGGTTAACCCCCGAGATCGGTGCCGCCTGCGTGAAGAAGTCCTCGATGACTTCTGGGATGAGACGACGCTCACGAGCCTCGGCCGCCTTGCCAACAATCGCCCCGAGATTCAACTCGCGCTTTGCCAATCCTTCTAATGTTGAGTTGGTGATTTTTCGAAAACGCTCCGCATCGACCTCCCTGACGATACGAGCTTCGATGTTGGGGAGGTCAGTTCTCCTCGCGTACATATCTCGAAAGAGCTTTTCGAGGAGATTCGAGGGGAATACTTCACCGACGACATCGAACACATGGTCAGTGCCTAGCTCTTTCCGAATTTCGCTCAGCCGTTCGAGGAGCTTCTGGAGCACTCGACCTTCTCGTGTGTTGAGAGCGGCGAAATTGAAAATGAGACAGTTGTGCTCCTGCCCGTAACGATGGATGCGCCCCATACGCTGCTCCAGTCGGACGGGATTCCACGGGATGTCGTAGTTAATCATCAGCCAGCAGAATTGAAGGTTGATACCTTCGCCTGCGGCCTCGGTTGCCACTAGAATCTGCGCCTCTTCTCTGAACTCGCGCTCGGCGTAGATTCGCGTGCCGGGGGTATCGCGGTCTCCAACCTTCATCCCACCGTGAATCTGGGTTACCTTGAGGCCCCATTCCCGCAGCTTGCCAAGGGGTCGTCCGTCTTCTCCGTCTCCAGCGAGGTAATCGAGCGTGTCCTTGTGCTCGGTAAAGACAAGCAACTTCATGGTCGGGTTGGAGAAGATTTCCTGCTCAGCTAGCACCTTCTTGAGCTTGACTAGCTTCGATTCGATTTCGCGGTGCTCTAGCGCCCGAGCTTGGTCGATTAGTCTGCCGATCTGGAGAATTTCCTCCTTCAACAGGGTCGGATCAAAGCTGATCGCAGCGTTTTCAATTTCCTCGATGTATTCGTCGCGCTCCTCTTCGGGGAGATCGTCCAAGTCCTCAGGAATTTCCATCTGCTTTCGCAGGTAGTCTCGGGGGTCTTCCAGAATCATCTTCCGCTTGTCCCGCATACGTTCAAGACTGCGACGGACGGCGTACACACTGGAGGCAAACCGCCGCTGTAGCATCGCCATCGTGAAGGTCAGGGCACGGCTGCGGGGAGAGTCTTCCTGTGCGGCCTTGATCGACTGATCTTCAACGTACCGCGTGAGTGCGTCGTAGAAATCGTATTCCTCGCCATCCAGATCGAAGGACGCGGTGTGAACAAATCGGTCGGTGAACAGCTTCTTCACTTGCCCGGTTTCGGGATCGGGGAATGAGACGAGGGCTTCTTTCGTGCGGCGAAGATAAAACGGGGCGTAGTTCCGACGCATAGCCTCTTCGAGGCTCTTGACGTTGCCGTACACGTCACGATCCAGAAGTTCAAGGAAGAGGCAGAAGTTCTCGGGATCGCCTTTGTGCGGGGTCGCCGTCATCAACAAGAAATGGTCTGTCATCCCAGACAGCGATTCTCCAAGCCGATAGGCGAGAGTCTTCTTGTCGGCGCTGTAGGCAGCCATCTTGTGGGCCTCGTCCACGATAATCAAATCCCAGCGGCTACGGAGGAGGCTGTCCTTGGCATCCTCGATCCGAGAGACCCACGAAATTGACGTGACGACCTGATTCCTTTCCTGCCACGGATTCATGCCGTAATTGGCACGAAGCACGTCGCTCCGAATGACCTCAAACTGTTCTCGAAACTTCTCTTTCATTTCACGCTGCCACTGAAATGACAGGCTGGCAGGTGTGATGATGAGCGTTCGTTTTACCAGCCCACGAATCTTTAGCTCCTTCAACAGAAGCCCCGCCATGATGGTTTTCCCCGCGCCGGGATCATCCGCGAGCAGGAAACGAATTCGAGGCATCGTCAAGAAGTAGTCGTAGACCGCCTCAAGTTGGTGCGGGAGCGGGTCTACGCGGGCGATGGAGAGCGAAAAATACGGATCGTATTCGTAGGCGAGACCCAGCCGAAGAGCCTCGACGCCGAGTCTGAACCGCAGGGGGTCACCGTCGAAGGGCTCCTTTTCAGGGCTGGATACCAGTTGGGCAAGCTGCTCGGCATTCAGGATCGGTTCGTGAACTTGGTTTGTGTTCAGCCCCTTCCCCACTAGCTTCACAGACGTGCCCATCGGGATCGCGACGATCACCTGCACGGGCTCGGGGAAGATCGGCCCCCGAACGATGATGTTCGGTTTCAACTGATCCAGAAGCATCTCTTAAAGTCCTAAGGACAGAATTTAACCCTTAACTGCCGGGACTCCGTGGTGGCACAATTCGTGTTCTTGGGGAACCGCTAACTATAACAAAAACAATGATTCACTTCTTCTGCGGAGCCGTACCTGAGTACAATCGAATGAAAGGTCACAGAACGCGCCACACGACCTGTTTCCTTCGCCGACGTGGGCGCGACAGGTGCGCAGTTGGTGACAGAAGCTGTTGCAAAAGCGTCGAGATTACCCCCTCAATTCGCGATTAGCACCCGACTGTTTGGAAGCCCCATACAACAACTGCTCAGACCTGCACGGACGGTCACCGCCACAATAGAAGTCCTTTCTCCAAAACGTAGTTTGTTGAAGGAAGTGGACGGCAGGACGATTCTGCTGGCGACCAACAAGCCAGCCACTCTGGATGGCTTTGATGAAGTCATCCTCACGGCTGGAACCGATGCAGAAAAGGGCCGATGGATCAAGCCCGCTCCTCTCGTCAAGCACGTTGCCCTTGAGTTGGAACTCTCACAACTCTGCAAAAGAGCCCAAGCGTCTTGGTTTGGTCAGTTCTCGGTTCGCGAGGAAAGGAACCTTCCAGACGGGAGTGTTGAGGCCGGACTGCGGTCGCCTCAGGTTGGTGCATTGTACGCAACGTTAGCGCACTGGAAGGTGACAGAAGAACCCGCAACCATCGTCATGCCCACGGGAACTGGGAAAACCGAGACTATGCTGGCTCTTCTAGGTAAGGAATGCTTCGAGAGACTGCTTGTCATCGTGCCCACGAATGCTCTGCGTGACCAGATCGCAAGAAAGTTCCTCAATTTTGGAGTGCTTAAGGAATTTGGTGTCGTCGGTTCGCCAGCCCTGTTCCCAGTAGTCGGCATGCTCCGACATCGGCCTCGGACTGTCGATGAAGCAAGACGATTCCTCAGCGCCTGCAACGTTGTCGTTACGACAATGGCCGTCGCAGGGGGGTGCAAAGACTCCGTGCAAAAGGCGATGGCGGGTTCGTGCAGCCATTTGTTCATCGATGAAGCTCACCATATAGCAGCGCCAACTTGGAACGCAGTAAAGCAGAATTTCCTGTCCAGACCGATCATCCAATTTACCGCGACACCATATCGTCGAGACGGCCAGCACGTTGATGGAAAGCTTATCTTTGGCTATCCACTGCGAAAAGCTCAAACAGAGGGCTATTTCCGCAAAGTTTGGTTCCGACCTGTTGAGGAGTGGGACTTTACCGTTGAGGATGAAACGATAGCCGCCGCTGCAATCGACCAGTTGAAAAAGGATCGTAATAACTCTTTCGATCACGTCGTCATGGCTCGTGCGGACAATATCGAAAGAGCCAAAGAAGTACACGAGATTTATTCTCGGCTTGCCCCCGATTTCGTGCCAATTCTTGTTCATAGCGGGCAACCAATAGAGGAACGCCGAACCGCGATGCAGATGCTCAATGATCGGAAGACCCGAATCGTCGTCTGCGTTGACATGTTAGGGGAGGGTTTTGACCTGCCCGAACTAAAGATCGCCGCCCTGCATGATGTTCATAAGAGCTTGGCCGTTACTTTGCAATTCACAGGACGCTTTACCCGAACGAAGAAGAATCTGGGTGATGCCACCGTGGTCGCCAATATTGCTAACTCGGAAGTTGAAGATTCCCTGCGTGCGCTCTACGCGGAAGACTCCGACTGGAACACCCTGCTAGGAGAACTGAGTGAAGGGGCGACTGGACAGTACGCAAAGCGATCCGAGTTCTTAGAGAGTTTTGCCAAATCTCCGGGAGAGGTTCCACTGCGGACGATTCTTCCTAAAATGAGTACGGTCGTCTATCGGACGAAATGTTCGAGTTGGCAGCCTTCAAAAGCTCAGAAGACGTTCGAGAAGACTATTGTCGGCAAACCGAAGATCAGTGGAAAGTTTCGGGTATTGGTGTTCATTAACCATGTTGTTGAGCCAGTCGAATGGGGGGATGTTAAGGAGCTTGAAAACGAATCATGGGATTTGTACATGGCGCATTGGGATCAAGCGCGAGGCCTCCTTTTCATAAATAGTTCGAACAACGACAGCATGCACGAAGGCCTCGCTAAGTGTGTCGCTGGTTCCGACGTTGAACTCATCAAGGGTGAAGATGTGTTCCGGTCGTTTCGCGGCCTGAGTCGCCTGATCCTAATGAATCTGGGTCTAACGCATTCGATAAGCCGACGAGTCCGGTTCACAATGTACGTCGGTGCCGATGTCTATCCCGGTTTAAGTGATGCGCAGACGGGCGACAAGATTAAGACAAATCTCTTTGGCTACGGCTACGAGGGGGGAACCAGAGCGAGTGTTGGAGCCTCGAAGAAGGGAAGGATTTGGTCTCACAAGATTGCCCACGACATCTCCGAATGGCTCGACTGGTGCGCAGGTGTCGGCACAAAATTGCTCGATGCCACGCCGATTGATCTGCTCAGCAATGCTCTGATCCCAAAACAGTTGGTATCCCGTCCGACTCTTATCCCTCTGTCAATTGAGTGGCCCGAGGAATTCTATGAGCGAAATGAAGAGAGCATCTATGTAGAAATCCAAGGGAAACGGGTGCCATTCTTTGAGGCTAGTCTGGAGTTGACTTCCGAGACACGCACGGAGCCAATCAGATTTCGTGTGACCGCAGAAGCGGAAAGTGCCGAATATGAAGTGAAGTTCAGTGCATCTGGAATCGAGTATTCGCCGACCTCAGCGAAGTTCGCGCAGATTCTCAGCGGGCGGGGTCTAAGGAAACGACTCCTTTTGTCGGATTGGTTCAAACGTGAGTGGCCGACGATTCGCTACGAATCGGGTACGCATTCGACTGATGACCAACTGTTCGAACGAAGCCTTGCGGAGCAAAAACCGTTTCAGCTAGACAAAATCGATGTGTGGGATTGGACGGGAGTGAATCTCAAACATGAGTCTCAGAAAGAAGACAAGCTGGCAGATTCCATTCAGTTCCGAGTGATAAAGCGGCTACTCGAACTGGATGCAAATGTTGGTTATGACGTTATCTTCGACGACGATAACGGCTACGAGGCCGCAGATATTGTTGCAATTAAGGTTGTGGAGCAAAAACTAAAGGTTGATCTCATCCATTGCAAGTTTTCCACGGAGATAACTCCGGGAGGCCGGGTGGAAGACCTTTATGTCGTGTGCGGACAAGCTCAACGAAGTGTTCACTGGAAGCCAGACCCTTCACGGCTGTGTAAACATCTGCGTCTACGGGAACAAAAGCGCATTAGTGACGGCAAGAACAGCCGTTTCGAAAAAGGTGACTTGAAGACTCTCGGCAAGATCACTTCGAAGGCATCGAATCTGGAACCGGAGTTCACAATCTGGATCATCCAGCCGGGGCTATCGAAGTCCAAAGCAACTGTCGAGCAGCTACGCCTGCTCGCGAGTACGGAACTTTATCTGAAGGAAACGTCTGATATTCCTCTCAAGGTCATTGCGAGCGCGTGAGAGGATCGGGCACGGACAGAGATCAAGTAATCAACTGGCTCGGTCGAGGAGTGTTCGAAGCAGGGTGACGAGCGCCAGCGTATCCTGCCCACAATAATCCAGCAGTTCCTTCCGCTTTTGCTGGCGTTCGGCTTCGCTCCAGCCGCCACGCACCAATGATTCCCAAGCGACCCCCGCCTCTGTGCCATTCCCCACTGCCATGCCTTCGTAGGTCATACCGGGCACGAGCGCAGGCAAAACGTACTTCAGGCTGTAAGACCCAGCGAATGCCGGATGGTAGACGTGTTTTCGCATACGGGGTAGCAAGTCCCAGAGCCGACCTTGAATGTTTCCGATTCGCCCAGCAAATCCCGGCGGCCATGAAGTAAGCTCCGAAAGCCGCTGCGATTCAAACGTCTCGTTGTACACGACGATGTTCCCGATCTCTCCCATCACGGCGCAGAGCGATGTGATGAACTCGCGCCGTGGATCATTCGTATCGGTTGCGAGGAACTCGTGGTGCTCAACTTCCGCGCCGGGCTCCCTGAGCACGTGAACGCTCCACTGAAACGGAATCTGCTGGTAGGGGCGCAGCCCAGCGAACAACGGGAGCGCTGGGAAGATGGTCTCAAAATCCATAAAATAGAGCGGGTAGCGCAGAGCGCCAAGTTCTGCGACCAGCGCGGGATTTATTTGAACCCCTTTTTCTTTGGCTCCCAGTGCAAACTTGCACTCCTTTTTCGTAAGGTGGAAACATTCGAGGAGGGCGATCAGTCCGGGAAGCTGGTCGATCAACCTGATGCCTGCATCGCGCAGTGCCTCGATCTTGCATCCGGCAATCGGTAACGAGCGGATATCGCCGTCCGGCCACGCTGGATGGCAGTGATCGTAAAATTCACAGTCGTAGGGGCTGGTGCAGCGGCTACTGGGCGCGATGTTCGGGGGCTGGGGCTGCGCCAGCACCCGGAACTGCTCGTCCAACGTGCGGCTCACCTGCCCGTCGCTCTGAGGCTGCAATTCCTCTGTGGCAAACAAGCGCGAAATGTCATAGACCCTGCGGCCATCCGCCCCCACCGCACCGTCATATACGTAGTCGCGGCTCAAGTGCATGACGTTCGTTTCCTCCACCCGCAAGCCGCAGCCCCCCATTACATATTTCTGGACGCTCACATCATCAGTATGTTCGGGTTTGATTTTGGTCGAAGATTTCACTTCGGTCAGATGGAAACCTGTGCCGTTCCGCGTCAGGACATCAGTCCGAACGAGCACGCCGCTATGCTCGAAAGTGGCTTCAAAAATCGCGGGGACTTCGCGATTGGCTATGAGTTCGCGGGTAGTACGGATGGCGTCGGGCAGGTGCTTGTAGTCGGCGGCGACACCCACGCCTCCGGGGAACATCCGTCGCGCCAGCGAGCCCACCTCCAAGCCCTGCTGCATCCGCCCATCATCCGCGTTGACGGCAAGCTCGGGATGGCGCACTTGCATGTACTCGCGCTTGACGCACTGCACGCCTGCCATGAATTTCGACTTGCTGATTTTGCAGGTTGGGTTTACAGGCACCGGAGCATCCATTGCTGCCAGCAGCGCGGCGGACAACTTTTCGATCTCTTCCTTCTTCGTTTTTGCCACGCACACCTCACTATCAAAACTTGCGACCGTAGTTGGGACTTTGTGGGGCTGTCGCCGGGGGAAGAGAATGCGACCAGTATTTGACATTACAGCAAGAACCATTCCGAAACGAGTGACTCCCGTCACCTATTCGCGTGACTGACCAGCCTCTTCTTCGCATTCGCCTTGAGTTCTTCCGGAGCATTGGGGCACGCATTGGCGAAATGCTCATCTTCTACCTCGTGGTTGTACATGGTGTAGCCGTAGCCGCACCACAAACACGCAGCCACCACGCCGGGCTTCTTCGCGTTGCGGACGGCACGCCGCAGCTTGGCTCCCGCGTCGGTGGGAAAATTGATTCTTGGCATGAATATCTCCTTGCCCTTCAGATGAACCGGAACAACTTGTATGCCGCGACCGTGATCGCGGGGCTGAATATTCCTGCAAGCACGCCAATGAAGAACTGCTGGTCGCCCGAGTTATAAAACAAGTGAGCGGCGTAAACCGACCCGGCGAACGCTACGATGAGCACAACGAAGTTCCGAAAATGTCTCGGCTTGCCCACTTGCTCCAAAAATCTCAGGTCAGCGTCCGAGTAATCGTCGCCATTCCTGCTTCGTTCGGCGATGAGCCGTTTCGCCCGGTAGCGTCCGCTAAAGTGCGAAATGATGATCCACCAGAAGACGAAGGCAAATGGGCCGAGAACCACGAGCAGCACCTTCATCAAGTCGATTTCGTCGGCGCTCATGCGGTGGATGCCGAAGACGAGGACGCCGAGGAGGAGAAGCGGCGACAGCAGCAGGAACACCGCCCACATGAACATGCCCCAGACAAATTTCAGTGGGGCGGTGAGGAAGTGCAAGTCGCTGGCTCGCTGATCGAAGTTGGCTCCTGCTCTCATGTCCTGCGCTCCTGTGTTCGACCGTTCGACCTCGGTGTTGTTACTCGTGCTGGACTCTGATCGCTCCTGCCGCTTGCAAAATTCCCACCAATTCCAGCGGCGTCACCCGATTCCAGCCCTTGTCCTTCATGGTTCGGCAAATTTCCAGTGGAATCAAATCCCATGCCGCTTCGTCCCGATACTCCAGCACGAACTGCGGCAGTGCCGGGTCCCACAGGTTGGAGTTGTCATCGAGGGTGAAACGACCATCGAGGTAATCGATATCCACGGCGATCTCCCACTCGCCAACGGGCTCCCCATCCACCAGTGCCCGCTGAATATAGATTTCCGGCATGATTTCACCGTTCAGGCGAAAACGAAATTCTGTTGGCATAAGCTGGGGCATCCTCCATCTGTTGACGAGTCTGGTTCCTAACGCAAAATTGCGTGAGGTCTACGAAGCTGGGGAAGTTGGGGGGAGGATAGGCGATGCTGCTGACTACTTTTTCCGATTGATCAACAATCTGGGGTCGGCATGTGTCTTCGTTGCCTCCACCTTAGTATACGTAGCAGAAAGACAGATTCGTTAACTGCAAGCCTTTGAAGAGCAACAGGTTACGGTTGGCGAATTTGGGAAGCTGCTTTGTATACTGTAGTGAGGGCTATCTGAGTAGATCAGAGTTACACCGTGTAATTAGTGTTCTTGTCCATGAGCATCGCAGGCTCGCAAACTCACCCCATCTTGCGGAGCGGCTCCGGACGCTTTGGATAATCGCCCTGCTGGACAAGAGCCTAACCCAATGCACCGACCATGAGATCGGCGAATTGCTAGCCATTGCCCGAAACCAATTCCACATTGTTGAGCCAGAGTTCGGAATCTGCTATCACGCCAAACGCAGGCTATTACTTAGACCGTAAAGGAGAACTTACCCGGATGAAGAAAGCCGCCATCTACGTTCGTGTTTCAACACCAGATCAGCATGTCGAGAGTCAGCTTTACGATCTTCGAGAGTTGGCGGCACAAAAGGGCTTCGAGGTTGTGCACGAATATGAAGATCGGGGCGTCTGTGGAAGCAAGGCGAGACGGCCGCAGCTTGATGCCATGCTGAGTGACGCACGGCGCAAAAAGTTCTCGGTCGTCTTGGTCGCGGCATTCGACAGAATTGCGAGAAGCACGCGGAATTTTCTCCAGATAATTGACGAGCTTGACAGTATGGGAATTGAGTTCATCAGCCGCCGAGAGGGTGTGGCGACTGGGGATGCGGTGGGTCGTTTGTTCGTGACCATTATCTCGGCAATCGCAGAGTTGGAAAGGGCACTTGTTGTGGAAAGAGTCAAAAGTGGGATGAGAAGGGCGGCTCTTGAGGGACGCCAAATCGGACGAGCGCGACTGGACATCAATCGCGAACAAGTTGTCGAAGATCGGCGCACGGGGATGTCGCTGACCACGGTTGCCAAGCGCCACAACATTTCGAGAGCCTCAGTATGCAGGCTAATGAAAGAGTCCAACGAGAATTCCCATGCCGCTGTGTTGGCTTCGGGTGGGAACCTCTTGCAGGAAGCCCGGCTGTAGGGGTGTTAGGCAACATGATTGAAAGCGGGAAAAAGGCTGAGATGATCGAAAAGACCCATCGGCATTGGTGCGAGGTGGAGGGGCACGAGTACGAATGCAGCGGAGACTGCGAATGCATCTGCGGCCTACGGATGAACGGCAATGACCACAGCGATTGCCCTGTCGAACTTCGCCCCTGCCCCGAGCACGAGTTCGATCACAAGCAGTCGATGTCAGAGGAGGCATTGCCCGCAGGTCTGGTCGAGATCATGTTCCCTCCTGATTGGCAGCATGCGGCTCTACCCCACTGCGAATGCGGGTGTCGCTCTAACATCGACCCCGCCAAGATTGTCGGCTGGTGCCTCCACTGCGATCACGTTTATGCGACCTACACCCCCGAGCTTGAAAATAGGCACTTCGCCAACCACTGCCCCGACGCGCCCGAGACCGTGAAGGAAGCAGCGCGGGCGCGACTGGTAAAGCGCGGGTGTGCGATTCGGGGCGGGAGGTAGGGGTCGAGGATGTCATCGAAGCCATCGCGCTTCAAGCGGCGGGAGCACAGGATTTGAAAACATCAGTTGCAGCTTCGGGATTTGTGCACCATCACACAGGAGGAATGACAGATGGACTTCATCAACAACAAGGGTGAGAAAATCGGGTCGCTGACCACTGCGATCTCGAATGACAAGAACGTTACCATCAACCGCCTCAACGATGTCACGATTGTCACCACCCGCGACCGCAACACGGGCAAGGTCACGACGGAGACGTTCGTCGGGGATTCGCCATACGGCAAGTAGCTTATATGCTACGGTCAGGGACAGAGCGTCACCAAAGCCTTCCGGAGTGACATCGTAAGCCTTCCCCAGACCAGATAGTGCTGTCTTTCATTGCTGCGTGCGACATTTGCGTCGTGGACAACTCTTCCAATTTAGTGGCGCTGTTGCGAACGTGTGACGAGATGGCGAGGAGTCCTTCCGAGACGACGGGATGTTGCCATGCTAGAGAGCGGAGGCGGTCGCTCACGTCGTTGAGTTTCTGAACTTCGAGCAAAATTGTAGTCGCAGACATTGGCTGTCCTCCTTTTTTTCTTGAGAAGCGCACCCCAGTAAATCCTTTTGCGTCGGGGTTCTGTTCTTTACCGTGCGAGGACTTCAATCGAATGGGGTCGGCCCGTTCGCCTCAGGGGGTGTGCATACCGCGCGGTGGGACTGCTCTTCGTGGGGGCGAGACAGATCAACGTCGCACGAATGAGCGCGTCCGTCAGTGACAGGAGTCACATCTTGATGTGCAGTGATCGCCAAGAGCCACAGCGCAAATCCAGACTTCGCAGTGGAAGTCGCATTTAACACTCACGATGATCTCGTCAGCCGCATCACCGCTTAGCTACTGCGATTTCGCGTACTCCGCTTTCGCTTCCTTCAAAATGGGGATGTCGGAATCAGCGTCCTTCCAGAGCAGAAAGAAGTCTTGGTATGCACTCTTCGCTTTGGCCGTGTCACCTGCCATCGCATAGGCTCGACCGAGTTGGAGATGCGCCAATGATCCCGTCACAAAGTTCTGCACGATACCCTTGTGATCGAGCATTTTCTGGAACTCGGCGGCTGCGGCAGTTCCATTGTGT
>Ga0187864_10002662_pt1 | contig 15306 bp, 12 predicted proteins | sample June2016WEW_11_4_FD_132985 | JGI IMG/M metagenome (GOLD analysis project Ga0187864, IMG submission 132985) | Peatland microbial communities from SPRUCE experiment site at the Marcell Experimental Forest, Minnesota, USA - June2016WEW_11_40 | ecosystem: Environmental > Terrestrial > Soil >... | reverse complement strand
GGCATCGGCTGCGAAAAACGCGGCCTGCCCGCCATTGGCCGCGATGACCGCCACGCGGGCCTGGCCCCGCGCGGCATTGCGGCCCACCACCGCCACTTTCGCGCCGGCCTCGGCCAGGCCCTCGGCGATGGCGCCCCCAAGCGCGCCCGTGGCGCCGATGACCACCGCCACGTCGCCGGAAAGATCGAACAGTTCAGCAGGTTTCATGGGCCGGAGTGTGGGATAAATGGGCGCGGGGTAAAGGCAATTCTGACTCAAAGTCGGCCAACGGATCGCTTGGGACGTGGAGGGCGACAAACTGGTGGGGCGGCGCGTTCGCTCGATCAGTGAGTTGTCAGGATGCTTCAAGTCGGACGTTCAACGTGGATTTTTCGGACGCGTGGATGGCGGCGCGCGCGGCACAACTTGGCCACGCCGTGGCCTCGTTTGATCGCCACCTCGACAAGTTCAGCGACCTTCGGCGTTTCGTTCTGCAACTGAGTGGCTGATGAGAATGGGGCGAACCATCGGCCCTCCACGCTGGCGGGGGGGCAGGGGAGGTGTGCTTGAATGATACGCAACGCTCGCCGCCGTCAGGACCGAGCAGAGTAGAGGCGCAGGGAAAAACGAACCAGGCTATGGTCGAACCCCTTTATGGTCGAACCCCTTTACCTTTACCTTTATCTCGCGCTCTGGATCGAGATGCAGGCGCGCTTCATCCCAACCTTCCTGCCCGGCCAGCCCAAACTATGGTCTGACCCGTCAGACCGCGGTTGGGTTATTACGGCGGCCCCTATGGCAAGTGGTCGCGGTTCCACCGCTGAACGACTGTATCCTGACTAGGGTCGAATAGACTTCTGGTTTTAAGGCTCTCAACATGAGCATCGCAAAACACCACGTTCCATCGTCCGCCGTGGCGTTTCCTCACCCAGCCAGCGTCTTGGTCCGAGCCGGGTGGGTTATTCAAACCCAACTCAAAATTTGTGTCTGAGTCGAAAGAGTCCAGCCGCCAATGGCCGAAGAAGCGGGGCCAGCCGCCGCCCAGATCCTTAACGTGGGCATCGGCGATGGCGATCATGTCGGCAGGGCACACAACCTCGGTGTCTCGGACAAGTCGATAGTCTGCAATAGTTGGGCGGGGCGGTGGAGTGTTGGTCCATATTCCCTCGCCACTCAGGCCCCCAGCCCTGCTGCTCCTTATGAAACCGTTGGCGTTGTACCCATACGAGCCGACATGGTGGGCGTCAAAGTCGCCGCCGAGGCGCGAGTAGCTCGGGCAAACCTGGATTCCAGTGGGATGGGGACCATTGAACGGGTCCCAGTTGCACCACTTTGCCCCCGTGTAGCCTTCCAACTGGTTGTGCCAGACAATCGTCTGTGTGGCGTTCGTTCCGGCGGGCCAGACGTCGCACAAAGGATAGACCTTGAAGTCCTCCACGTACATACGCAACCCGATACACCACTGCCGCAGGTTGCTTCTGCACACTGTCGAGTCCGCCGCCAGCTTGGCCCGGTTCAACGCCGGTAGCAGCATGGCCGCCAGGATGGCGATGATGGCGATGACGACCAGCAGTTCAATGAGGGTAAACGCCAAGCCACCCCCGCGTTCGCATGCCGATTGATTACGGTGAAGCCTCTTAATCTGCACCCGTTGACAGAAGGAAAATCCCGGTTTCATAAACGAGAATCCACGCCGCGGCTGAATTTCTTTTATCAGAATCCCCCTAACCACACAACTGGGCGTTTCAAGGCACATCCCATGCCACCGTGGATTCATGGGCCGGAGCGACGAGGGAGACAAGGACCGGAACCGGAGGCTCGACTATGACTTTTCTTGCGCCAAACAACGCCCCGCACGGAAATGTGACCAGACGCAATATATTGCCAATAAGTATCTTACGTCTGTCCCTCGGGCATACGGAGAATACAAGACACCATTGTCATTGTGGGCTCGCCGGACGCCGCGCCCGTCAAGAGATCCCGCGACTGGGTGATCACCACCCCATCAGCTCCGGGTTTGCCTTCACGCTCGGCCGAGCGACTGTCAACCTCGCGCGTGCGGATGTGAGTGAGGAGGGGTCAGGAGAATGTCAAGCGGGCGATGGAGATCGCCGCGGCCCGCGGCCCTCATCTGGTGCTATTGTGGCGGATCACCCAGCTTCTGCAACTGAGTGGCTGATGAGAATGGGGCGAACCACCGGCCTTCCACGCTGGCGGGGCGGGCAGGGGAGGTGTGCTTGAATGATACGCAACGCCCGCCGCCGTCAGGACCGAGCAGAGTAGAGACGCAGGGCAAAACGAACCAGGCTATGGTCGAACCCCTTTACTTTGATTTGGGGCATTGACCGTCCTGGGAAGTTGTGTTTAAACTATGTGGAAACATACTTGGCATGATGGCAACCATACAAAAATGGGGCAACAGCCTCGCCGTCCGGCTCCCAAAAGCTCTGGCCCAAGAGGCCCAAATGCGTGAGGGAGTCAGGGTAGAACTTGTCCCCACACCCGAGGGGGTTTTGGTGAAGGCCAGGCGGCAGCGCCGTTACCGACTTGCTGATTTGCTGGCTGGCATCACGCAAGACAACGTGCATCCGGAAACGGACTGGGGGCGAGCCATCGGCAAAGAGAGCCTCCCATGATTCCCGTGCAAGGGGTAGTGTTGGCGGACCACCTTCGGTCGTTGGACTGGCGGGGCCGCCACGCGGAATTCATCTGCAAGGCCCCAGCCGAATTAATGGATGAAGTACTGGCCAAGGTGCATGCCTTGTTCAGCGAGGAGGCATGATCTCGAAATGCCTAAGTTAAGAATTTACAACCGGCGGTTTTCACTCTTCAATGAGGCGATGCGGTGAATTTTGGGGCGGATTTCCCGTCATTGGAATTGGATGGAGCGCATGTTTTGATGAGTATTGTGGATTTATTGTTGGGCAAGAAGCTGCTCACGCCGGAGCAACTGCGCGAGGCGGTTGCCTTGCTCGAGGGGCAAGGGCTGCGGCTGGATCAGGCGATTATCCAGCTTGGGCTGCTGAGCGAGCGCCAGCTTTTGGAGGTGATGGGCGAATGCCTGAAGATTCCGCTGGCCAACCTGAGCGAGACGGTCATCGATGCGGAGACGCGGCAGGCGCTGCCCACGAAGTTTATTTTTCGCAAGCGGCTGGTTCCGATTTCGCGCGAGAACGGCACGCTGGGGGTGGCCACCAGCGATGCGTTCGACCTGAGCGTGTTTGACGACATCCGGTTGCTGACGGGCCTCCAAGTCAAGCCGTTCCTGGCCACGCGCGACGAGATTGAGAAGCTGATCAAAGCCCACTACGGGGTTGGCGGGGATACGATTGACGAGATGGTGGGGACCGAAGGGCTGAGCGCGGGGCGCTCGAGCGTGGAGAGCAGCGAGGATCTGCTCGAGATGGCCCAGGAAGCCAGCGTCATCAAGCTGGTCAACGAGATTATCGTCGAGGCGATTCACGAACGGGCCAGCGACATCCATATCGAACCCTACGAGCACGAGCTGTCGATTCGCTACCGGATTGACGGCGTATTGCAGCAGGCCTCGCTCCCGCCCCAGATTCACCAGTTCCAGGCGGCGATCATCAGCCGCGTCAAGATCCTGGCCAGCCTGAATATCGCGGAACGACGCGTGCCCCAGGACGGGCGCATCAATTTCCAGGTCGGCGGCCGCCAGATCGATGTCCGCGTGAGCGTGATCCCGATGCTCTTCGGGGAAGGCATCGTCATGCGCATCCTGGACAAGGCGAGCGTGCTTTTTACGCTTACGGAGCTGGGGATGGATGAGCCGACCTTCAAGTGCTTCAAGGGCCTGATTGACCGGCCGCACGGCATCATCCTGGTGACCGGTCCGACGGGGAGCGGGAAGACGACCACGCTTTATGCGGCCCTCAACGCCATTGTGGGACCGGATCTGAAAGTGCTGACGGTGGAAGATCCGGTGGAATATCATCTCCAAGGGGTGAACCAGATTCCCGTGGACCAGAAGGTGGGAATGACCTTCGAGCGCGGGTTGCGCGCCATCCTGCGCCACGATCCGGACGTGGTGATGATCGGCGAGATTCGTGATTTGGAGACGGCTCATGCGGCCATCCAGGCGGCCTTGACCGGGCACCTGGTTTTTTCGACGTTGCACACGAACGATGCCGGGTCGGCGCCGATGCGTTTAATCGATATGGGGGTCGAGCCATACCTGGTGAGCAGCACGTTGATTGGCGCGATGGCCCAGCGCCTCGTGCGCAAGATTTGCCCCCACTGCAAGCTGGCCTCGGCGCCGGACCCGGCCAAGAGCCCGGCTGATTTCAAGTTCGCCCCGGGTGACCTCCTCTGGCAAGGGCAAGGTTGCGAGGCCTGCCGGAACACCGGCTATCGCGGCCGGAGCGGTTTGTATGAGCTGATGGTCATGAGCGATGCGATAGCGGAGAAGATCATGAAACACGCCCCGACCTTCGAGGTGGTCCACGCGGCGCGGGCGGGCGGGATGCGGCTGCTGCGGGAAGACGGCTGGTGCAAGGTGCGGGCGGGGGCCACGACGATTGACGAGGTGCTGAAATGCACGGCAGTGTAGGAAGGCGGGTCTAATGGCACCCGATATGCTGCAAAGAGCGGCGTGAAAGAATCATGGCTGAATTTGAATACACGGCGAGGTCGGCCCAGGGAGAGACGGCGAGCGGGACGCTCAATGCCGATAGCGAGGCGGCGGTGCTTCGGGTATTGGACGAGAAGCAGTTGTTTCCAGTCCTAATCCGGAGTCTGGCAGGGGGCGCTCAGCAAAGGCAAAAACGGCTCGAGGGCCGGATTCCGGGCCGCGCCCTGGGGATAATGTACAGCCAATTGGCCGACTTGCTTGGCTCGGGGGTGCCGCTGTTGCGGGCCTTGAAGTCCCTGGTCAAATCGACCATCAATCCCCGGTTAAGGCAGGTCTTGAAGGAGATTCAGGGGGCGGTGGCGGATGGGAAGTCGCTCACCGAGGCCATGCGGCAGCATTCGCGCGTTTTTTCACCGTTGCACATTGCGATGATCCAGGCGGGGGAACGGGCGAGCTTTCTCGAACAGGTCTTGCGGAGTTTGGCGGAGTTTATCGAGCGGTTGGATGAGCTGCGCAGCAAGGTGACCGGGGCCATGATCTATCCGGCCCTGCTGACGGTGGTTGGAACGGCGGTGATGCTCGGGGCGATGATTTTCTTTGTGCCCAAATTTGAGCCGCTGCTCAGCGGGGTGCATCAGACGATGCCGACGCGGCTGCTGTTCGCCTTTAGCCATTTGGTGCGGGGCTACTGGTATTTGTTGATACTGGGGTTGGGAGGCGGGGCCGGCCTGTTGTGGTCCGGCCTCAACAGCGCCGGGGGGCGGCGTTTGCTGGAGCGTTGGCGGTTCAAAGTGCCGGTGGTAGGCTCGGCTTTGCGGATGGTGGCGATCACGCGTTTTTGCCGGATTCTGGGGACCATGCTGGCCAACGGGGTGCCTTTGCTCCAGGCCTTGAGCATCAGCAAGGACTCGACCGGCTCTCCGATGCTGGCCGACCGGGTGGCATCCGCCGCCGAGAACGTCAGGGCGGGCAAGTCATTGACGGAACCCCTGGCGGCCGGAGGGATGTTTCCGGAGCAGATTGTCGCCATGATCAGCGTGGCCGAAGAGTCCAATCAACTCGAGAAGGTCCTGGTGCATATTGCCGACACGGTTGAACGGCGCACAAACCGGCAGGTGGACCAGGCGGTCCGGCTGGTTGAGCCGCTGATTTTGTGCGGAGTGGCGGCAGCGGTCGGCTTTTTGGCGATGGGATTGCTGCTGCCGATCTTCACGATGGCGAGCACGTTGAGTGCCAAATGAATTTATGAATAATTCAGGCTTGAAAGCGTCAGATTAAAGTCTGATTATTGATCGACAATATGGTGCTAAAACACAAGTCTCGGGCTTTGCGTGGCGTGTCCTCGGCGGCGGGTTTCACGCTGATTGAAATCCTGCTGGTGATTACCATCATCCTGATGCTGGCGGGAGCGTTGGTGATTTATGTGTTGCCGCAACAAAAAGGGGCTGAGAAGAACACCACCCGGCTATTGCTCAACCAGGTCCAATCCGCCCTGGACACCTACCGGCTCAATATCGGGCAGTATCCGACCGAGGAACAAGGCGGGTTGGGGGCCCTGCTGGTAAAACCGACATTCGAGAACGAGAAATTAGGGGACAAATGGCAGGGGCCGTATCTGAAGCCCGGCACCAAACTCGAGGACGCCTGGGGGAACAAGATTCGCTACGAATTGGTGGACAAGACCGTGCAAACGGACCCCGGCGCGCCGGATTACAAGCTCTATTCGGTCGGTCCGGACGGCATCCCGGACACGGACGACGATATCAAGCTTTTCGACGACAAGAACACCGGCAAGGACGCCAAGACGGTGTTGGACGACACCGGCAGCCAAGGGGGCAGTCAAGGCGGCACTGGAGGCAAGTGACCGGGAGAGAGACCTTTTTAACGATGGATCTGGCTCAAAATCAACTGCGGCGCGGCCGGCGGGGGTATTCCCTGGTCGAGTTGCTCTTGACTATGTCTTTGCTCCTGCTCTTCACCGGGTTGGCGGTGGTGAGCCTGAACACCCTGAATCAACGCTCGATGTTGGCAGAGGGAACCGTCCGGTTTGAAACTCTGTTGCGGTTCGCCCGGGCAGAGGCGGCCCACTCTGGAAAGCGGGTCCGCATCAATTTTGTCCAGGATACCAATCAAGTCCCCACGACCGCCCAACTCGGCACCAATGCGGTCGACCCGGCCCAGTTCAACCACGTCGAGTTGACCTGGGAACCCGACCCGGCGAGCCAACCGGATGTATTCCAGGACCTGCAGACCATCCAGTGGGGTGTCGAGCAGGTCAACGAGACCGTTTGGGTGCCGGCGATCCGGTTGGTCGACAACGCGGACTCCCAGCCCGCGGCCGATGAGCCGGGCGAGCCGGGCCTGGCTGAGGCCAGTCCTCAGGATGCGAGCGCGGCGGCGGTGCCGAGCATTACTTTTAATCCCAATGGCTCATGTGATTCGGCGGAGATCACCCTGGCAGATCGCGAGGGGAAGGAGGATCGGCGCGTGATTGTGCGCGTTGAAGGTTTCACCGGTCTCATCTGGCGCCTGGACCCGGCCGAGAAGGAGGCGGGAGCAACCGCGGACGCGCAGCCATCGAGCGGCCTGTCTGGCCCTCCTGAAAACAGGCAATTCAATTGAAAAGTGCGCCCTATTCACCGAACATGCGCCCGCCGAGGATCGGTCTTGCTGGAGGTGGTGCTGGCGCTGGCTCTTTTTGTCGCGGCCTCCACCGTCATTACCAGCGCCTTGAGCGCTTCGGTTGACGAGACGGAACGACTGCGGCTCAACGCGCACGCGAGCAACCTCACAGCCACTATCCTGTCCGAAATGCAGATGGGTCTGCAGGCGGTCGAATCCAGCGGCCCGAATGCCTTTGAGGCCCCCTTTGCCGAGTGGACCTGGGAGGCCGCAGTCGAGCCCGCAACCGATGCAACCGGCGTCATGGGCACGCTTCAGAAGGTGGAAGTCATTGTCCGCCACCAAAGCCCGTCGATCATCTGCCGGCTGACCCAATTCCTGCCAACGGCCGCGGGACCTGGACCGGAAAAAGGGCCGGCCGGTTCAGTGCCGGGTCCCTCGACGAGACCGCCGGCGGCCGGCCCGGTGTTTTGATTGTGCCATCGCCATGCGACCGAATCTGCTGACATTCCCCCGCCCCAGGGGTTTTACGTGGGGCAGGCTTCCAGCCTGCCCCCCAATGAAGAAATTCCCCTGCCCCCGGGGTTTTACCCTGATCGAAGTTGTGCTGGCCATCGGCATCGCGGCAGGCATCCTGATGGTGGTCCTGTTTTTCTACCGGCAATCGGAAGCTCTGCGGACGGGTTTGCTCGAGGAGACCTCGAGGATCGCGGCGGCGCGCCTGATCATGGAACGGCTGAGTGTGGAGTTGAGCGCGGTGCGGCGTTGCGGGTCCTTTCCGCAAGGACTGAGCGGCGGCGCCGACAACCTCCAGTTTGTCAGGCTGGACTTTCCCCCCTTCTCGTCCTGGACGAACCAAACGAATTTTGTTTCCGCTCCGGCGCCCGACCCTTTTCGCCTCGTCAGTTATTCCCTGGTCCAGAGCACCAACGGCGGCAGCGGTTCCGGGTTGGTCCGTTACGAGGAGTCTTTATCGAGGAGGACAACGCTGGCTGGCTCGACGAACGGGAACGATGCATTCCTGGAGGGGCGCGGCCTGGCCGCGCTGCTCAAGAGCCGGCTTCCTGGCTCGACGAACGAGGACGAGGCCCTGCTGGAGGGTGGAAATTCGGCCCCGACCAACGGCCTGGCTATCGGGCAATTGCAGTTCTTGCGCTTCCGTTACTATGATGGGACGAATTGGCTGGAGGCCTGGAGCGCGCCTGACCTCCCGCTCGGCATCGAGGTCAGCCTGGGCGTCGAACCGTTGCCGGCCGAGTCGACCGCGGACGAATACCCCTTTCAAGTGTATCGCCGTGTCATCTACCTGCCCAACCATGCAACCGGCTCGGTGACCCAGGCCGTGGCGGATGCGAAGGAGGGACTGTGAAGCCTGGAGGAAATCCGAAATCCGAAGGCCGAAATCCGAAGGGAATCCGAAATCCGAAGGCCGAAATCCGAAGATCAAAGTCGGATTCGGGCTGCAGCGGGGGGAAATCCACGGCAGCCGGGGGAAGTGGCGGTTTTGTTTTGATCATGGTGCTGGTGGTGGTTTTGCTCTCCTCGATGGTGGTGGCCAGCCTCATGTTTGTGCTCTCGGCCGAACAGATGGCTGCGGCTGCCGGGACCAGCGGTGAACAGGCCCGGGCTACGGCGATGAGCGGGATTTACCGGGCGTTGCGCGCGGCGGCCGAGGCCGAACCCGGGGCGACAGAATGGCAGGACAATGCGGCGGTTTTTCGTGACCAACTGGTTTGCGACGATGGGGTGCAGAAATGGTATTTCTCAGTCTATTCGGTGTCGGAGTCCGGCGGCATTCGTTACGGGCTGACCGATGAGGCGGCCAAGATCAATGTCTATCGAGCTACGGAAGCGATGCTTGAGGCCGTGCCGAACATGACCCCAGCCCTGGCGCAGGGCCTGCTCGGCGCGCTGGGCGGCGGCGCTCCGGGACCGGTCTCACCCACAAACCTGGGGACCGCTTCGGTCTTCGCTCCGGGTCCCGCTCCGGGTCCCGCTTCGGCCTCCCCTTCCGCGCCCTCTCCGGCGGGCCTCAGCCAGACCCAGCCGTGGACCTGCCTGGATGAGTTGTTGCAAGTCACCAACTTTACCGTCCCGCTGATCTATGGCAGTTATTCCAATTTGACTGGCCGTGCCGAGATCCAGGCAGACGGCTTGGGGACGGCCTCGGTTGCGGACACGTCGGAGAGCGGGGCGGACGCAGGATTGCGGCAGTTCCTGACGGTCTGCAGTTACGATTTGGACCAGGATAGCGAGGGACGACCCCGAGTGAATCTGAACCAGGACGACCTTTCGGGCCTCGGTTTGTCCAAGGGCACGGTGGACTACCTCCTGGCAGCGCGGCAAAGTCACCAGCCGCTGGCCCATCCGGCCGACCTGCTCGAGGCGCCAGGCTTGAAGGATGTGCGAGGCAAAGAGATCCAACCCGTCGCCCAGGCGGTCAAGGAGGATTTGCCGATACTGCTGGATCGTTGCACGGCAACCAACCAGGACAGGCTCATCGGATTGGTGAACCTCAATACCGCTTCGGCCAAGGTTCTGGCGGCCCTGCCGGGTCTGAGCCTAACGCTGGCCCAGGCCATTGTTTCGGCGCGTGTGGGGCTGAGTGCGGAGGCGCGAAAAACTCCCGCCTGGTTGTACCAGGATGGATTACTGAACGCGGACGCGTTCAGGCAAGCGGCTCCCTATTTGACCACTCGCAGCTACCAGTTCCAATTCCGGGTTGCGGCATACTCCATCCCGGCGGGCAGTTACTGTGTCCTGGAGGTGGTGATCGATGCCGCCGCCAAACCGCCGGCGGTGCTGTTCCTGCGTGACGTCAGCCTCCTGGGGCTGCCATTTGTCCCCGCGCCCCCGCAGGATGAGACCAGCCCCCAGCTTGCCTCGATCCCGAGATAAGATGCCTAAACTCCAACCAACCAAACCAGCAGAAGAACTCCAAGGGCGGTTCCTGAAAGGCAGCGCATTCCCGATTAAGTCCCGGGGACCGATTACCGCGCTGGATTGGGACGGGCCCCTGCTTCGGGCGGCCCAGTCCGTTGAGCGCGGGGGCAAGGCGGAGATCGTTCGTTTCGCCGCGCAACGAGTCCAAGGGTCGCTGGGCCTGGGCCAGCCGGAGCCGGACTGGCAAGCCAGCGGCGCCTGCCTGGCCCAGGCGCTGCGAGGCCTGGACCTCAAGCCCGGCGCGGTCGTCATGGGCATACCGAGGGGCTTGGTGTTCCTGCGGACCCTTTCGCTGCCCAAGCCGGGGACGCCCGCGGAACTGGCGGCGATGGTCTATTTCCAAATCAGCAAAGACCTCCCTTTCCCGCCGGAGCAAGCGGTGATTGATTTTCAGTCCAGCGGCCGGCTGCCCTCGGCGGCTCCGGCCCCGCCGGCCAGCCCGGCCCCGGAGAGCGCAGGGGAACAACCGCCGGCCCCGGAGAAAGTCGATGTGCTCGTAGCGGTGGTGAAGAAGGACGTGGTGCGGCACTGCCAGCAAGTGGCTGAGGCAGCCGGTTTCAAACTGGCTGCCCTGGGCCTGGACTCTTACGCCAACGCGCGCGGGCTCGAGGCCTGTGAGCCGGCCCGCCCTCCTCGAACCGTCGCGTTGGTGACTCTGCGGCAGGAGGAAGTCATCATTGATGTCATTGCGCGCGGGTCGCTGGTTTTTAGCCGGACGGCGCCCTTGGCTCCAGGAGGCGCCCCGGAGGCCAAGGTTGAGCCCAACGACACCGTCATGCTCGAAACGGTGCGGAGTCTGCATAATTACGAAGGTCTCGAGCGCCATGAACCGGTCGAAGAAATCCTGGTCGCCGGCGCCCAGGGCGCTCAAGCGGCCATTGTCGAGGCGCTGGCGCAACAGTGTCATCTGCCGTGCCGGCTGCTGGACCCGGCGGGCGCGCTGGGTCCGGGCCACAAAGATTCCGAGTATCGCTCCGGGGCGCTGACGGTCCTGGGCCTGGCCCTGAGCGCGCAGGATTCGACCCCGTGGCCGTTTGAGTTTTTGCGCCCCAAACGCCCCCCGGCGCCGCGCAACCGCCTTCGCGCGGTTCTGATGCGGGCGGCGGTGGCGGGGGCCATCCTGTTGTGCGTGCTGTGTGGGCTTCGGGTCATATTGATCCACCGGCAGGTGAAGATAAGGGACCAACTCCAGGCCAAGCTCAGCCAGGGCGCCAACAATCGCCAGGATTATCGCGAGGTGCGTTTGAGGGCCAAGACGCTGCACGATTGGGTGACGGACAAACGGGAGTGGCTGGATCATTACGCGTATTTGAACGCGCTGCTGCCCGGCTGCACCGAGGTCTATGTCACTTCCATCTCCGCCGGGGCGCGGGGCGTGCTGCACCTTTCCATCCAGGCGCGGAGCGGTGAAATCCTGGCCCAGATCGATAAGCGCCTCCGCGAGGCCGGCTATGGACTCAAGCCGCTGGCGGTCACGCCCTGCTCGGACAGGTACGGATACTCGTTCCAGTCGAGCCTCGAGCTGACTTTGCCGTCCAAATTGAAGGTAGATTTGGCGGCCTTGAAAGCGCCCGAGCGGCCGGCAGACGATGGTTCGCTGGATGCGCCCCGGACGCGCTCAAGCGCCCCATCGGCGCCGGCGCCGGGGCGCGAGGCCTCGGGCGACCCGCAGCGAGGGAGGAACCGGCCATGAAAGGGCGTGAGAAAATCCTGCTGGGCGCGATCGGTTGCCTGTTCCTCTTGTTCCTCGGTGCTTACGCCATCAATGCCGGTTTTGTCAAACCGCTCAAAGAGTTGAAGAAGCAGATCGCCGCTCTGGGGGACAAACTGCGGCAGAGCAACGAGGAGAAGGTGGCCTATCTCTCGGCCCAGAAGTACCTCAAAGACGCCGCTCCGCGCCTCTTCGGGAGCGATGCCGACACGGCCACCGCCGAGGCGGGCAAGATGCTCACCGACCAGATCGTGCGGCTGGGCTTGCAGGAGTCGCAATTCAGCCGGGTGCCCTCGGGGCCCCGGAGGTTGCGCGGAGCCCAGGAAGTGGGCTGGGGCGTGATCGGGGAAGGGCCGCTGCCAAAGATGATCGATCTGTTATTCGTCCTGGATCAAACCCCGCAAGTGCATCGCCTGGAAAACCTGGTGCTCTCGGCGGGCGATGCGCCGGGGCGCATCAAAGCGCGGTTTCGCTACCTGACTCTGGTGGTCGAAGTTGCGGGGACAAAGCCCAAGGCGGACCTTCAACCCAAGTTCACACTCGACAGCCCCCAGCGCCGCTTCTACGATGCCATCGTCCAGCGCGACCTGTTGCGGCCCTATGTTCCAAGACCCCCGGCGGAAGCGCCGCCGACCGCCGGGCCGGCCTCGCCGCTCGAGGCGCTCAAAGTCGTCTCCCTCTCCGAGTGGGGCGGCGCGCCCGAGGTGCATATTTGCGAGATGAAAAGCATGAAGATCTCGAGCTTCAGGGCCGGCGATACGCTGGCAGGAGGGCAGGTGGTGATGATTGATTACCGGACCCTCCCGATGCCCGGCAGGCCGGGTTTTGTCTCCAACAGCCGCGTCATCATTAAGAAGGGAACCAACTATTGGGCCGTCGAGCACGGCCAAACCCTCTCCACCGAGTACCAGCTTGCCCCGGAGCAACTGCCAACCGAACTGCGAGGACCCTCAATTACTTATGAACCACACGAACCCCACTGACCATCCTCAATGCAAGTGCAGAGCGCGGAGCGCAGAGCGCGGCATTTCCGCTCTGCGCGCGAGGCACAACCCTGCGCCGCAGGTCATGGCGCTATGCCTGGCTGCGTTAGGCCTGTTTCCCGGCGCGGGTCTTGGAGCCGGGGCAGAGAACGGGAGCAGCCCGGGCCTGGTCAGCTCCAATTCGCCGCCCCAAACCAATGCGGCCACCCCAACCACAAACCAGACAGCCGCCCTGCCGCCTGCCCACGCCAATGGCGTTTCCTCCAACGGCGTGAGCTTGGCCGCCGCGCCGGCCGACTTCAAGCCGACGGATCACACCATCCGTTTCCAATTCGACGGTTTGCCCTACTCGGACGTGGTGACGAGGTTTGCCCAGATGGTGAACAAGCCCTTGATAGCGGACACCAACGTCGAGGGGACCCTGACGTTCAATGATCCCCAGGCTTACACTTACGCCGAGGCCCTCGAGACGCTCAACCTGGTTTTGTCTCTCAAAGGCGTCATGCTCATGGAATCCGGCCGCTACTTGCGGTTGGTCCCCTTCAAGGACCTGCAGCAGATGCCCATCCCGATCTTTCGGGGCCTGGACCACACGGGAGCGGCGCAGCCCGACCAGGTGGTGACCGTGGTCTTGTCTCTGCGGAACCTGGAAGCGTCTGAGATTGCGCAGTCCATCACGCCCATGCTCTCGAACGCCGGGACCATCGCCCCGCTCTCGCGGGCGCGGGGCCTGATCGTGACGGATCACCTGGCCAACATCCAGCGCATCCGGGACTTGATCAACGAGGTGGACACGGCCTCGCCGACACAGCGGGAGATGCGCAGTTTCACGCTGCGCAACTCCTCGGGGGCCGTGTTGATGGATATGATCAACCGCACCTTTGGCGTCGCGACCGCGCCGCGCCGCGTCGAGTTCAACCAGGCGACCAAGACCTACCACCAGCTTCCGGCCGACGCCAGCGACTATATCACGGCAGTGTTTGACGATGCCTCGCGGACGCTGGTGCTCTTCGGCCCGGCCGATCGCCTCGGGTTGGCCGAGACCCTGATCAAACAATTCGAGGACAAGAGCGGGGTGCAGGCCGGCGAAGTGAAGATCTTTTTTCCGCAGTCCAGCTCGGCGCAGGAGTTGGCGCGGATGCTGCGCCAGGCGATGCCCTCAGTGGCGGCCGAGGGCGACACCGGGGCGGCGGCGGCGACCAAGGCGCGCCTGATCGTGGATGTCGCCAGCAACCGGCTCATTGTCACGGCGCCGGCTGCGGGGCAGTTGGAGGAGATCGAGAAGCTGGTCAAACGCATCGATGGCGCCGTCGCGGGCGGGAGCAACACCAACCGTTCCCAAGACGCGCAACTTCCCTACGGCCGCCAGCTCAAGGCCATTGGCCTCAAGTACACGTCGGCCAATTCGATTTCCACGATGCTCATGCAGCTCTATGGACGGCAATTCCGGATGGACGATCCCCGGCTGCGGGTGCTGGCCACCGCCTCGAATGACGACAAAACCCTCCTGCTCGAGGCCACGCCCGCGATGATCCAGCGGATTGAGGAAGCGATTGGGATACTGGATGTCGAGCCGACGCGGGGGCCGTTCGAGGTGCGGACCTATCAACTGATGGAGGCCAACGCGGCTGAAATGGCCCAGACCCTGGCCCGGCTCTTTGCCAACGGCCCGGGCCGGGGCGGGGACCGCCAGCCGCAATTTGAGTCGGACCCCGCTTCCAACTCGCTCATCGTGGCCGCCACCAAGGAACAGTTCGAGCAGATCGATCAGTTGATTAAGGAACTCCGCGCCTCGGTGGAAGTGGCCACTGAAATCCGCACGTTCCTGCTCAAGTACAGCGACCCCGGCCAAATCGTGGCGGTGCTGACTACGATGCTCCACGAGGAGAATCCCGTCAACCAGGTCCGGCGCTTTCGCACCTCGCCCTACGGCGGCGGCCCGATCGCCGAGGTCGGCAGGCTGCGCATCGCCACCGCCCCGGCCCTCAATGCCGTCGTCATCCAGGGTCCGCCGGACAAATTGCGGTTGGCGGAGCTGTTGATCAAGACCCTGGACAAGGAGCGGATCGACCCGGCCTCGACCATCCGCACGGTGCGTTTGAAGAAGGCGCAGGCCCAAGCCACCGCCGAGGCGGTCGGCAAGATTTTGGACAGCCGCAGCGCCCCGGGCCAAACCCGCCGGACGATCATCATGCCTGTCAGCACCTCGAACACCCTCCTTGTGGATGGACCGGCCGGCGAAGCGGAGGAGGTGCTCCAAGTCATTCAGCAACTGGATGAGGAAAGCTCCGGCGGCAGTTTGGAATTCCACATCTACCACCTCGAGAAGGGCAATGCGGCCGAGATCTCAACCATCCTGGGCCAGATGCTCGATTCGCTGGCCCGCAACCAGGCCAGGAACGGGCGCGCCAACCCGGAGCCGCCGGTCACCATGGCGGTCGATGTTCGCTCGAACAGCCTCATCATTTCCGCCACGG
>Ga0187864_10002656_pt1 | contig 15321 bp, 14 predicted proteins | sample June2016WEW_11_4_FD_132985 | JGI IMG/M metagenome (GOLD analysis project Ga0187864, IMG submission 132985) | Peatland microbial communities from SPRUCE experiment site at the Marcell Experimental Forest, Minnesota, USA - June2016WEW_11_40 | ecosystem: Environmental > Terrestrial > Soil >... | reverse complement strand
GGCCAGCGATTCCCAGTCGATTGACGCGTCGAGTTGATTCAGCAGGGCTTGGGTGCGTTTGCCGCCGAGTTGGCTGACCACCGTGTCCGCGAAAGAAAGTTGAGCCGATTCACGTTCCCGCATGATGACCTCCCTGTCGGCGGGTTATATTATCATGGCTGTCAAGAGGAGTTTTTCAGGGGTTCCTGAAATTGATCTGGAGCGACGGAACGCCTGACCGATGTCTTGCGTGCCGAACCGTGCCGAAGGAGGCGACAATCTCAGATCAGGCCGCTTTCGTGGCGGCCTCTGGATCGATATTCCTGTCCGCGACGTCCTTGAGAAATGGCTTCGAAGACGAGAGATCCTCATTGCTTTGTGCCGGGCCTTTTTGGCGGTCAACTTCGGCATGGGTAAATCTCTGGCACACCTTCAACGCAAACGACAATTCCGAGTATTCCTTACGGATTTCTTCGATCCTGGACTCGATTTGCTTCTGCACATCAACCATAACTGCTCCTATAAATACCTGGACCGTTCTAGGCCGGTTCTATGAAAGAGGTATCGACCGGCGATCAGGGAATGAGTGGAAAAAAGGGAGATTTTTCAAAATGAGTTTTAAGGAGAACCACCACGCTGCTTCCCAACCACCTGCGCAATGATTCTATCGCCCCTTGGAGCGTCAAAGCCCTGTGCTTCTGTTGCCGGCGATTCTGTGTCAGTGCGTGTCGCGATGAATTCCAGTACCTCAACCTGCCGAGCAACTGGGCGTACATGCTGATGGCGTCGCTGGTCTTGAGCCTCAAGGCGTGGTGGGCCTGATGCTGCCGGAGGAACCTGGCCGATGGCATGACCGCCGCCGGCAAGTACGGATCGACCGAGATACAATTTTAAAAGCGATTTTAAAATACAGGCAGAGGCGTCGATCGGAAGTTGATTTGGCCAGCGTGTGAGATTTCAAGGCTGACAGTCATCGCGCGTTGGGTAGCTGCCCGAGCTGGCGGAATTCAGCTATGTTTGACACAATACATTCGCGAAATTTTTTCGGGGGGTTATCGGCACTCGCTTCGGCCCCATCACACCCGACCCGCAATCAAGACACCGACATTCTCCGCCGATATCGAGTTTATGCATGCTTACTTCTTTTTCCGCCGGGGAGCCCTTGGCGCCGGACTGGCTTTCTGCTTGATCGGCTTGCTGCAGGGCTGCGCTGACGATGGCCGCGTCTACGACGGCGGCGATATGCACCTTGAAAACAGTACGCAAGTCGTCGACTCGCGCGTCTCCGAAGACGGGCTATTGATCACCCGCGATTTCAAGACCGAAGGATTGACCGGTCATCTGGTTGAGGTGACGCTCTTTGATGCCAACAACCAATGCCTTGCGGCCACCAACGTCACGCCTAAAGCCGATGACCAGCCGATCTCCGACGCCACGTTGTTTATTCCCGCTTCGAAGCTGGTGAATTCCACCTCCAACTACGTGATGAATTGGTTCAGCACGGCCGACGAGGATCGAGGGCATTTTCTGCTCAAGACGCAATTCACCTGGAACAACTTCCCGTCCAGCAATTACAAGATTATCTGGGAATTCGTTTCCTGCGACGACAACTTCACCACCGCCGACGGCAGCCCCGGTGTGAAGATCGTGCTTCGCCTGAGCTTAAGCGGGTACAAGGGCCATACGTTCACGGAATCGATGTGGGTCACCGATCCCCAAATGCAGAACGTATCCGCCGACCAGGGTGGACCCATCACCGTCGATCAGGGGACGATCACGCCCGGCTACGACGACACCATCTACAGCGACATCGAAATGGTTTTGCCCTACAGCCGCCTCGCCGCTGTGCCAGGCACGAAGGAACTGCAAATCACCCCCTGCCTACGGGAAGACACCACGTGGTACGCGGGGAACATCCACATCCGTATCTGGGCCGGCGGTCAGGAAGATCAGGTCAAGGCGAAGCTTCAAGAACAGATCGACGATTACAACAAGCAAATCGCCGATCTGGATAAGCGAATGAGTGATCTGAAAAAGGAAATCCAGCCATGAGCCGCCGGGTGACGCCATATCTCGGGCGATTGATCCGGGTGTTTGGAATCGCCGGCTGCATCGCCGTCGCCGTCAGTGTCATCCCGGCCCGAGCCGATTCCACGGACATCCCCGTCCCCGGCGCCGCCGACCCCAATCTGACCAGCAACACGTATGAGGGACATCCCATCCACATCTACGTTCGTCCCGACAACGACACCCCGCCGGATCAGCGTGCGGTGCTTCTGCTGGGGATGGTCTCCAACGCCGCCGAGGTGACGAAGGACGCCAACCTGATCAATCCGCGAACGGGAAAACCGTACGATGTGATCGTCGGCGTCGGCGCCGATTCGATCGCCGGCGAATTAAAGCGCGCCGTCGCGGAAGATCATCTTTGCGCCGATCAAAACGCCTTGGCGCTGAAGGAAGCCTTCGCCGCCCAGTTCAACGGGCCTTTGCAGGCGGCTTCGCTGGACATGCACAGCAACGGCAACACAGTGGGTATTGCCGCGATTCAAATGGACGCGTTTTCGGGTGTCAAAGATCTTTCCGCCATGGGCCCGGACATCGGGTACAGCGGACACTATTTCACGCCCGATACGCTGGCGCAACTGAAAGCCCATGGCGTGGACACGATGCACATCTACGTCAATCGCGGCGATTTCGTCCCCACCCTCGGCTGGGTGTCCGCCGAGCTTGTCCATTCCATCACCGACAACACGGTCGGCTCCGCATTGCACCAACTGGCGGATAATGCCCTGGATTATCTCCACGGCCAAACCCAGGCCGCGGCCCCGCCGACTGGTTCGCCCGACGCGATCCCCACCGTTTCCTACCAGGAATTCGCCAGCCTCGGCCAGCCCATTCGTATTCGCGACGGCAAACTGATCTTCCCCAATCATAGCGTCGCCAATTATCTGTCGTTGCGAGCCGGTCAGATTCCCGCCGAGGATCTCGACGCGATGGCCGAGAACGATCCGGAATTGAACGCCGACCTGGAACTGATGGAACGCGCCGTCCGGGATGGGCGCAGCGATCTGCTCGCGGCCTGCATGGAACATTTCGGATCCAAGGCCGATCAGAACACTCTCCTGGCCAGCCGCCAGGATGTCCTCAAATCGATGATGGGCATGCTCCAGGCCGATCGAACCCGCCACTTTGCCATGCAGTTGAAACTCCTCAAACAACTGGATGAGTTCGAGGCCAAACAGCGTGCCATCCGGCTCGCCGCCCAAAAAGCCGCTCAGCGTCAGCAAATTACCGCCGCCTGGAGCCAGCCCAACATGATGCCCCAGCCCTTCCCCCAACCCGAACCCGAACCCGACGGCAACTCCGGTTCAGACAACTACGCACGCGGAAATAACAACAACTCTAACTCGCAAATTCACTCATTCAACTCTCCCACTTACAACCAACTCAGGACCGGGAATTTCTCCTGGTAGTGCCCATCCCGTCGTCTCCACTCCCGTCGCATCGGGCGGGTCGAAACCGCTGCCACGATCGCAAAGCCTTCCGCTTCGATTTCGCGCCCTTCACAGTCGCGCCGAATCCAGGCCAAACGGCGCCCAATAATCGGTCCCCTTTATTTTGCGAACAGAGGTTCTCTCGCAGATGATCCAGCCTTCGGCGCAATGGCATGCAATTCCTCTCTCGCGAGGAGGCGCCTGAAGAGATCCGCGAAGCATTGCCGACCGATGAAACAGAATCCAGAGTGTCTTGCAGAGCGATACGTCGGCTAAGCCCGCACGCAGGGTCATCAAGTGCGTCCGCCGAAGGCCCTGAAGGACTTCGCCAAGTAAACGGCTGGAAAGGGGGCGGTGGGCAACCACCGCTCCCACCGCGACAATCCCGGTTAAACCGGCATTATTGAGCAGCCATCCACAAAAAGTTCAACAGGTGTTGTCACTCCGATTTGAGAGGAGGGCGTTGAATCGCGGCCGATCGAGCGCGGCATTTCAGGATTTTCGCGCGGCGATGATGCAATGCATGGTATCGTCGCGCCGCAGAATCCATAAATCGGCGAAGCCGACCGCGGCCAAATCGTCTCGCAGTTCCTCGAACGTGTAGGTGCCGCCTTTTTCAGTCGCCACGAGCATGTTCACGGCGAACAACGCTCCGCCCACGGGAGCCGTCCGCGAAGGTTCCATGAGGAAGTCGCGGAGGAGGAGCTGACCGCCGCTGAGCAGAGCCTCGAAAATGCGGGCAAACAACTCCCGGTTCTGCTGGCGCGAATTCTGATGCACGATGGCGCTCAGCCACGCCAGGTCTGCACCGCCGGGCAGCCGGTCGGAATAAAAATCTCCGGCGACCAGGTCCACGCGGTCGGACAATCCTTCCTTCTTCAATCGTTCTTGCGCCTGGGGCAAAACCTCAGACAGATCGAAAATCGTTGCCCGTGCCGTGGGATTGGCGCGGAGAAACGCGATCGTGTACGTTCCGGAAGCCCCGCCAACGTCGAGGAGGCGCTGGTATTTGAGCGGCGGAAGCTCGGCGATGAGTTTGGCGGCCGCGGGACGGGCGATGTTGTCCATGGCTTCGATGAAGGAAGCGTAATCGGCGTCGGCGCCGCGGATGCCGGGCTGGCGCGGCGCGGGTCGGCCGGTTTTGACAACCTCCGCCAAGTGCGACCAGCGACGCAGGCACGTGGCCTGGTGCTGCACCATCGCCAAGAGGCTGCGCGAGCCGCCGGCGGTCAAAACGTCCGCCACGTTCGCCGCCGGCTCATACCGCTGGCCCTGTTTGCCTAGCAGTTGCAATGCGGCCAGAGCATCCAGCAGGATCGTTGTTCCCCGCAAATCGGTCTGCAATTTTTCTGCGGCCTGGGCGGCGGTGAATGGACGGCCGCCCATGCGGTCGAACAACTCCAGTTCCGCGGCGGCCATGATGATGCAAGCAGCCTGATATCCCCGCACGAGTTCATTGATTTCCTCGGCACTGGGCTGTCTGTTTTCCATTGCGTCTCGCCTCCACCGGGATTTCCCGTACGGACCTCCGCCGACGAACGTCGTCGGCCATCTTGCGCAGGATACCGAGTTGTGGAGCTTGGACAAACGTCATTCTTGGCTCGCAGCCGTCCACACCTGCCGGGATTATATCTGCTCCGGAGCGTGGAACGGCTCTTGCCCTGCGGCCCACTCCGCGAAAAGTGTTCGCAATCCACTTACCGACCACGCCGCTTTGTCGGACCACTTCGGCAACGGGTGCGGATGCGATTCCAATTTACTGATTCGCCTGGCCAGACGCCTCAGACAATCCGAGTACGCCGCGAGCACCCGATCAACCTCGGCAGCTTGCTGAGCCGTTATCGGCGGCTTGGCCATGAGCCGAGACCAACGGGCGCTGGAGCCGTTGGCATCCTTCCCGACGAAAGATTTGATTGGCGTCAAACGAACTAACGAGCAATCGTCAAAACAACCTGAGCACCAGTTGTTCCAGGAGATTGATCCGGCGAAGGGCGCCCGCTTGCGAGCGTTGCAAAGCAAATCGGCTAGATCGGAGCCTGCGAAATGAGGGCCCGTGCGCACGCGGCGTTTATGGTCTTTTGGGATTATTCCGGGAAGATTGCGAGCCTTCTTCCGCGCTTTTGCCCATTGCCTAAATCCTGCCTTTGCGGACAATCCTTCTGTTTGCCGCGGTCTACTTATAGGAAAGCGAGGCCAGACGACATGATGCGAGCGACATTTTATTCCGCATTGCTGGTGTTCCTCGTCGCCAGCGCCCGTGCCGGCGCGGACCCGGCACCGGCCACTCAGCCGACCGTCGATCCCATCGCCGATCAAATCCTGCGCCAAAGCTGCGATTTTCTGGCGCAGAGCCCCGCGTTTGCCGTTCACGCGGAGATTTGGAAAGACGCGGTGCTTCCCTCCGGCCACAAGATTCAGGTCACGCGGTCCGTGGACTTGGATCTTCGCCGGCCCGATCGACTTCACGTTGACGCCCGCGCTCATAAAAAGGGCCGATCCATCTGGTACGACGGCAAAACCCTGACCGTCCTGGACCGCGAGAAGAATCTCTACAGTGTCGTTGACGCGCCCGCCACCATCGACCAGACCCTTGATCTGGCCGCCCAGACTTACGGCATCACCGTCCCCCTCGAAGACCTCGCCGTATCCGATCCCTACACCAGTTCCATGAAGAATGTCTCCACGGGTGGATATTTCGGCGACGAGCCAGTGCTCGGCGTATCATGCCGGCACGTCGGGTTTTCCACCGATCGGATCGACTGGCAATTGTGGGTCGCCGACGGACCACAGCCCCTGCCCCAGAAACTCGTCATCACTTACAAGAATGAAGACCAGACTCCGCAATACACCGCCATCTTCAGCAAGTGGAACCTGACGGATCGCGCCGCCGACCTGGCGTTCCAGTTCATCCCCCCGCCCGGCAGCGCGCGCATTCCCCTCGTCCCCCAGAACGCGGGAGGAGAGCAGCCATGAAATCGATTTTCAAAGTCTCAAGTAAAGGCGCACAATTTTTGTCCTCCCACCTGCCGGCATACCGCGAGCGCAAGGGGAGCGCATTATTCGGATATTCGAGAATGGCGATCGTGTTTTTAGCCTTTTGTACGCTGATGGCACTAACCCCCGCCGCGGCGCTGGCCGACCGCGGCCAGGGTAGCATCCGCGCCGCCGCCCGCCCCGCCCCCGCGCCGCCGCCGCGCGCCCCGGTTCACGCCGCGCCGCCCCCGCGCGCCCCGGCTCACGCCGAGCCGCCCCCGCGCGCCCCGGCTCACGTCGAGCCGCCCCATGCCCCGCCGGACGTTCACCCCGACGTCCATCCCGGTGTTCCCCTTCAGCCGCCGCCTCACGTCGATGTGCAGGCTCATCGCGACTGGGACGACAACGACGAAGACACTCAACACGCGGGCGGCTTCGCCCACGGAGCGCCCGTGCGTGCCATCCGCGGCCAGCGCGTGCATGACCTCCCCCACCATATCTCCATCATCTTCAATAACCAGAACTACTTTTATGATGACGACGGCAGCTACTACCAGCAGCAAGACGGTGATTATGTGGTCGTGCAGCCGCCTGTGGGCGCAATCGTAGCCGCCCTTCCCCCCGGCGTCGCCACCGTCGTTGCCGGTCCCACCACGTACTATTACCTCGATGGCGTCTTCTACATCGCCCAGGACAATTCCTTTGCCGTGGTGAATCCCCCGGCGGGGATCGTCGTGCCCGATCTACCCTCCGGCGCCAATCAAGTTGTCGTGAATGGAAACGTCTATTACCAATTCAATGGCTTCAACTACCAGCCGTCCATCCAGGATGGCGTGACCGTCTACACCGTTACTCCCATGTAGGTGAGGGGGGATCACGCATTGCGAGTTGAGAACGAAATGCGCCGTCACCGCCGGCAAATCAGATCCAACTGAAGGCCCAGAATTCACCGCACCATATTCCAAAGCATTTTGAGGAGGTCACAAGTTTGAATCTTGTCGAGCCAACTGATGGCGCCCAGGTTTTGACGCCGCTGCATCGGCGCTGGCCGGTACACATAGCACAAGGACGGATGCTGCCGCCAGCGATGCAGCAGCGACGAGCAAGCCGGCAGTCAGGTTGCCGGTCAGGTCCTTGGCCCAACCGATGATGCTGGGCGCGACGAAGCCGCCGAGATTGCCGATACAGTTGATGACGGCGATTCCGCCGGCTGCGGCGGTGTCGCGCAAATATCGCGTCGGAATCGACCAGAATGGTCCGAGCTGGCCAAAAATGCCAACCGCCGCGACGATCAGCCATGTCATAATTGCCAAAGGATGACTCGACTCGGCGACGGCGGCCACGCCGATTGCGCCCACCAAAGCGCACGAAGCCACATGCCATCGACGTTGACCGCAACGGTCGGCATGTGAGCCGATCACTACCATGCCGATGACGGCAAAAACATAGGGCACGCCCGCCCATAAGCCCACTTGCGCGTCGGAGGCGGCGGTCACGGACTTGATGAGTGTCGGCAGAAAGTAGACGAATCCGTAGACTCCGACGACCAGGAGGAAATAAATGAGGCTGAGAAGCAAAAGGCGTCCATCGGCGGCGAGGCGAAGCTCTGATACATGCTTGATGCGTTCGTGACCCGCGTCATCGGCAAGTTCTTCTTCCAGCCATTGTTGCTGTGGCGGGGTCAGCCAAGCAGCATCGGCGGCCCGCTCAGGCAGCAGATTTGCCGTGAGAATCGCGATGCCCAACGCCACAGGCGGGACGCCTTCCACGAGAAACAGCCACTGCCAGCCGTGCAGCGACCCGATGCCGTCGAGTTTCATAATCGCCCCGGCGATGGGGTTGCCGATGGCGCCGGAAACGGCGATGGAAGTGAAAAACAGCGAGAGCGTTCGCGCTCGGCGAGCGGCGGGAATCCAGTGCGTCAGGTACAGGACGACTCCAGGGAAAAAACCGGCCTCGGCGACGCCTAAAAGGAAACGCAACGCGTAAAAGGTCCGCGCGGAGCTGGTCAGCATCATTGCGGCCGAGCAGATGCCCCAGGTGATCATGATCCGGGCGATCCACGGCCGCGCGCCCACGCGATGGAGAATGAGATTGCTGGGCAACTCAAAAATGAAATAGCCGATGAAGAAAAGCCCGGCTCCCAATCCGTAGGCCGCATCGGTTAGACCAACGTCGTGGAGCATCTGTAGCTTGGCCATCGCGACGTTGGTTCGGTCCAGGTAGTTGACGAGGAAAAGCAGGCAAAGAAACGGAATGAGCCGCCGGTGCACACGGCTCATTGTCTGGCGAGCCAATTCAGTAGAGTCGGAGATCTTTGAAGGATCAATCATCTTCAGGCTTCGCCGGGGCCGACCCGCACGATAACCGAATGGGACAACTTCGCCATAGCCTGTCTTGTCGGCTTGCGCTACACTACGGCAACGCCATGAGGAACCCGGAATCCATCCCGCTGGAAGAAATTCTTGGGGCGGCTGTGGACGACATCGACAATATCCAGACGAGCGCCGGTGGCCCTCCCGGCAAGCTGCCATTGACGGGTGAGATGCTGCTGAATTGGGCCAGCGGCGATATTTTCGGCCTGAGCCAGGATGCAGGCATGGGCTGGGCGCCATCGCAACTGGGGCGCAAGGAGTTTCTCATTTTGAGCACTTCCGGCGGCATCCGCGCCGATGACGGTAAACCGATAGCTCTGGGATACCACACCGGTCATTGGGAAGTGGGCCTGCTCATGCAGGCCGCCGCGGCCGAATTCAAAAGTCGCGGCGTGATTCCGTTCGCGGCGTTCTGTACTGATCCGTGCGACGGACGCACGCAAGGCACGGCAGGCATGATGGACAGCCTGGCGTATCGGAACGATGCTGCGATTATTTTTCGCCGGCTGATCCGTTCCCTGCCACGGCGCAGTGGAGTCATGGGTGTGGCGACGTGCGACAAGGGCTTGCCGGCGATGATGATGGCGCTGGCGGCAATGCGGGATTTGCCGTGCATTCTGGTTCCCGGCGGAGTGACGCTGCCGCCGAAGGAAGGGGAAGATGCGGGAAAGATTCAGTCGCTGGGGGCGCGATTCGCTCGCGGGGCGATTGGTTTGGAAGACGCGGCGGAGCTTGCCTGCCACACGTGCGCTTCGCCCGGCGGCGGATGCCAGTTTCTGGGAACCGCGGCGACGGCACAAGTGGTTGGCGAAGCACTCGGCCTTTCACTGCCGCATTCGGCGCTGTCGCCGTCCGGGCAGCCGATTTGGGTTGATATGGCCGTTCGCTCGGCACGCGCGCTGATGAACCTTGAGCAACGGGGAATCACGATGGGGAAGATCGTTACCGATCGCGCGATCGCCAATGCGATGGTGGTTCATGCCGCCTTTGGCGGCTCGACCAACCTGCTTCTGCACGTTCCGGCCGTTGCGCATGCGGCGGGATTGCGCCGGCCAGCCGTGGAGGATTGGATCGCCGTCAATCGCAAGACGCCACGGCTCGTGGATGCGCTGCCTAACGGTCCGGTCGGACATCCGACGGTGCGGGTGTTTCTCGCCGGCGGCGTGCCGGAGGTGATGCTCCATTTGCGAACGCTTGGATTGCTCAACGAAGATTGCCTGACGGTTACGGGCCAATCTCTGGGCAAGATGCTGGACTGGTGGCAAACGTCGGAGCGTCGCCGTCGCATGAGGCAAATCCTGATGGAGCGCGACAGGGTTGACGCGGATGAAGTGATCATGAATCCGACCGCGGCTAAGGCGCGGAAGTTGACGAGCGCCGTGACCTTCCCGCGCGGCAACCTGGCGCCGGAAGGTGCCGTCATCAAGAGCACGGCCATCGACTCCAGCGTAGTCGGCGCCGATGGCGTTTATCGCAAGGTTGGGCCGGCCCGCGTGTTCACCACCGAACGGGCGGCGATCGCGGCGATCAAGGCGGGAACGATTCAATCCGGCGACGTGATCGTGCTGATCTGTCGCGGTCCGTGCGGCGCGGGGATGGAGGAGATTTATCAAGTCACGGGGGCGCTGGCTCATCTTGATTTCGGCAAGCACGTCGCGGTGATTACCGATGCCCGATTCTCAGGCGTTTCCACCGGTGCGTGCATTGGTCACGTGGGCCCGGAGGCGCTTGCCGGCGGGCCGATCGGGAAAGTGCTGGACGGGGACATGATTCAAATCGTCATCAATCGGAATTCGCTCGAAGGAAGCGTGGATTTTGTGGGCTGCGGCGGAAAATCGTTTGAGGCTCAGGAAGGCGCGACAATTCTGGCGAGCCGTCCACCGCGGCCAGATCTGGCGGCCGATCCGCTGCTTCCCGAGGACACGCGGCTGTGGGCCGCGCTTCAGACGGCCAGCGGCGGCGTGTGGGGCGGCTGCGTTTATGATGCCAACGCTATTTCAGGGAAGTTGATGCCACGATGAACCTCTATCGCACGCAATTTGGACCGGTTGTCGGCCAGGGCAACGCTTTTTATCGCGTCTCGGACACGACATGGGATCAGCTTTTGGCCCGAGAAGATATCTCGCAGTACCTCGCCCGCCGCATCGACGCGGGGCAGTTGGCGGGCACTGACGAACCCCAACAACTCCTGGCGCCGATCGAAGGCCAGGAAGTCTGGGCGGCCGGCGTGACTTATCGGCGCAGCCGGGAAGCGCGGATGGAAGAATCCAAGTCCCCCGGCGGCGGCGATTTTTATGATCGGGTTTACTCCGCGCTGCGTCCGGAATTGTTTTTCAAAGCGACAGCGCATCGTGTCGTGGGCCAGGGCGGAAAGGTGCGCATCCGCAAGGATTCCAAGTGGAATGTCCCCGAGCCTGAACTGACGCTGCTGATTTCGCCTGCTGGAAAGATCGCCGGCTACACCATCGGCAACGACATGAGTTCTCGCGACATTGAAGGTGAAAACCCACTGTATCTGCCGCAGGCAAAGGTGTACGACGGATCGTGTGCGCTGGGCCCGCATGTCGTTTTAATGGATCACCCGCTGGCGGGTGAAACGGAAATTCAGATTCAGATTCGGCGAAAGGGAAGGCCGGTGTTCACTGGCAAGACGGCCGTGTCGCAGATTAAGCGCGAGCTACCGTTGCTGGTCGAATATTTATATCGCGAAAGCTCTTTTCCGGTCGGGTGTTTTCTAATGACTGGAACCGGCATCGTGCCGCCGGATTCGTTCACGCTCCAGGGCGGCGATGAGATTGCCATTACCATTGACCCGATTGGGACGCTGGTCAATGTTGTTCAATAGAATGCGGAGTCAGCGATGCCGTTAACGGGTCGGAATTTCATCGGCAGTACAAGGTCGTCTCGCGGCGCGAAGGTTTTTCGCGCCGTCAATCCCAGTCTGAATAAGGAAATCGAGCCGGCATTCCATGAAGCCGTGCCGGACGAAATAGACCGGGCGATGAAATTATCCGAAGCGGCGTTCGTCGAATATCGCGGACGTTTACCGGGCCAGCGGGCGGCGTTTCTTCGCGGAATTGCCTCGGAAATCGAGCGGCTCGGCGACGAGCTTGTTGAACGGGCGGTATCGGAAACGGCGTTGCCCGCCGCGAGAATTACGGGCGAGCGCGGCCGGACGAACGGTCAATTGCGCATGTTCGCCGATCTTGTGGAAGAAGGATCGTGGGTTGACGCCCGAATCGATCATGGAGATGCAAATCGCAAGCCGGCGCCCAAACCGGATATCCGCCGGGCACTTACGGCGATCGGGCCGGTGGTGGTGTTTGGAGCCAGTAATTTTCCGTTGGCGTTTTCCGTGGTTGGAGGAGATACGGCTTCAGCATTGGCGGCGGGGTGCAGCGTGGTGATCAAGGCGCATCCGTCGCATCCGGGGACAAGCGAGTTGGTGATGGGCGCGATGCTCCAGGCGGCAAAATCCAATTCAATGCCCGATGGCGTTGTCTCCTTGCTGCACGGCGTCGATCCAGAAGTGAGCCTGGCGCTGGTCAGCCATGCGCTGGCGAAAGCGGTTGGGTTCACGGGCTCGCATCGTGCGGGCCGGGCGCTGTTTGATCTTGCGGCGGCGCGGGCTGAGCCGATTCCGGTATATGCGGAGATGGGAAGCATCAATCCGGTTTTTGTCCTCCCGCGGGCGGTCAAAGAGAGCGGCGTGCAAATCGCCGAAGGACTCACGAACTCAGTAACGCTCGGCGTCGGCCAATTCTGCACCAAGCCCGGTGTTGTCGTTTGCCTGGATGATGAGGCGACGCGGAGGTTTGTCGAAGAAGTGCTCCGGCGGATGGCCGCCGTCCCCGTGGGGACGATGCTTAATCCAAGAATTGCCAAAGCGTATGCGGATGGTCGCAAACAGTTTGGCGGCGTTCACGCCGCATCGCCGGGTTTGCCGACACAGGCGGTGCCTACCGTCTTTACCGCGACGGGCGAGCAGTTTCTGTCGAACCGCCATTTGCGTGAAGAGTTGTTCGGCCCGGAGACGGTTGTTGTCACCGCCAAGTCGCCGGGGCAGTTTGAGGAAATCGCCAGTTGTCTGGACGGTCAGTTGACGGCGACGATACACGCTGCCGGGGGCGAACTGGCCGAGTATCGTCTCCTGGTGGAAATCCTCCGGCGCAAAGCCGGTCGGCTTATTTTCAACGGCTATCCAACCGGCGTGGAGGTATGCTCCGCGATGCATCACGGCGGCCCGTATCCGGCGACGACCGATTCTCGAAGCACCTCCGTCGGAACCGCGGCCATCGAGCGATTTGCCCGGCCTGTCTGCTATCAGGATTGTCCGGCGGAAATGCTGCCTGCCGAGCTTCTGGAAGGCAACCCGATGAGCATCTGGCGGTTAATTGATGGGCAATGGTCGCAATAATTTCCGCTTCCCGCAGTTCTCCCAGTCGCTACACCGATCACTGCAGCAGCCAATTCAGGCAACCAATAGCCGAGGCAGATTGAAGGCGAGTCTTTTAGGGGCTACTTACTTCGCAACGCCCGCTAGCGGGCATAGACGATTTTGCGGTCACGGTAGGTGAGCGTCAGAAGCCAGCGGGCGAAGTCGATCCGGAATTGAACGCCGACCTGGAACTGATGGAACGCTCCGTCCGGGACGGGCGCAGCGATCTGCTCGTCACCTGCATGGAACATTTCGGACCCAAGGCCGATCAGAAAACTCTCCTGGCCAGCCGCCAGGCTGATATGAGCCGTTGGGTCTCTGCGGCCGCGGCGTCCAGGTTCACCCAACGGACAAGCACGCCATCCGACCAAAGCGCCGTTGCCCTACTTCCGATTTCGAGTTCGGCGAAGGAACTGAGCAGTTGCGAAAGGATTTGCTGGCGTATTGCAGGCGGGATACGTTCGCGATGGTTAAGCTTCATGATTCGCTGCTGGCTATTTGCCAGGGATGAAGCAGAATCCACCATCATGTGCCTGATTGCACGATGCAACCTTGAATCGCTTAAAAATCATGAACAACACGAATGACCTTGCGCGACGATTCCCGGAAAACCCCCTGCTCCGACCGGCTGATATCCAACCGAGCCGGCCTGACTGGCAGGTTGAGTGTCTCTTGAATCCGGGGGTCTTCCGCTTCAACGGCAAGACTTGCCTGCTCGTGCGGGTGGCGGAACGTCCGCCGCAACGTGAAGGATGTGTTTCATTTCCCATTCTCTCCGAGTCTGGTGAAGCGCGGGTGTTGGAGTTTGATCGGAATGATCCGCGACTTGATATTTCCAATCCGCGCGTGCTGCGTTACGACGGGGTGCATTATCTGACCACGCTCTCGCATTTGCGAATGCTCACGAGCGATGATGGAATTCGTTTCCGTGAAGATCCGGCATATCCGCCGCTCTGTGGTCACGGCGCGTTTGAAACTTTCGGCATTGAAGACAGCCGGGTTTCGCGGCAGGCTGGCGTTTTCTATCTGACCTATACTGCCGTTTCGCCGAATGGCGTCGCGGTGGGAATGCGCTCCACGTCGGACTGGAAACAATTTCACGAACACGGCCTCATCTTTCCCCCGCACAACAAAGATTGCGCGCTGTTTGAAGAGAAAATTGGCGGTCGTTATTTTGCCCTGCACCGTCCGTCCAGCCCGGAGATTGGCGGCAACTACATCTGGCTCGCGCAGTCGCCCGACCGGTTGCACTGGGGCAGGCACGCCTGTCTCGCGCGGACCCGACCGGGAATGTGGGACAGCGCCCGCGTGGGTGCTGGTGCCGCGCCAATCAGAAACCCGGCCGGCTGGCTGGAAATTTATCATGGCGCCAACGAGAGGAATCGTTATTGCCTCGGCGCGATGCTGCTGGACTTGGAACAACCGTGGAAGGTGATTGCCCGTTCAAAGGACCCAATTATGGAGCCAAGCGCGCCGTATGAACAAACCGGCTTCTTCGGCAATGTCATCTTCACCAACGGACATCTTGTCGATGACGACATGGTTACGATTTATTATGGCGCCTCAGACAGCGTCATCTGCGGTGCGCAATTTTCCATTGCCGAGATTCTAACATCGCTCGTCTGCTCGTGATGCTGATGTGGAGCCGTCCGCATTCTCGTTGCTCGGCTTTGTATTGTTAGGCGTTCTGGCTTACCAGAGGCGGAAACGTCCAAGATTTGGAATTTGTCATGCCCATTCAGCCCACTGGATGCCTTGGCGTTTTGCTGCGTATTTTCGGGGTCGGAGCAGACGCTCCTGCGTCCACAACATCGCTGCCCAAAGTGCAGATCAACAAATATTTCGTCTCCAACGCCGAAGGGGATTTCTTCCGTGTGCTTCGGAGAGTCGTAGGGGACCGAGGACACCAGACGGAATAGGCAATGCCCTCGGCTACTAAATGTCAGATATCACTTCAAATGCCACCACCGATTATCGAATCAAATGCCACCACGTCCCATATAACTTATTCAGCCGATCCTTTTCAAATTGACGCCGGGTTTGCGACTGCCGGCGGTCACAG
>Ga0187864_10002652_pt1 | contig 15333 bp, 13 predicted proteins | sample June2016WEW_11_4_FD_132985 | JGI IMG/M metagenome (GOLD analysis project Ga0187864, IMG submission 132985) | Peatland microbial communities from SPRUCE experiment site at the Marcell Experimental Forest, Minnesota, USA - June2016WEW_11_40 | ecosystem: Environmental > Terrestrial > Soil >... | reverse complement strand
AGTGTAGTCGATCGCTTCATAGAAGCCGAATTTTCCTTCAACCCCTTCAGCGGCCAGCCGCTCGAGATTCAAACACGCCTTCTCGGGCGCCACCATCAGCGCGAGCGCCGAAGCATAGGGCGCAACTACCAGGTCCTCGGCCAGCCCTCGTTTGAGCCCCAGGCCGGGCACGCCGAACGCCCGGTACTGATAGTTGAGATGAACATCGATTGCATTGTAGCCGCATTCTGAAATGCCCCAGGGCGCCCCGGATTTTCTCCCATACTCGATCTGGCTGGCCACAGCCGCCTTGCAGGTCTGGCCAAGCAGCGTGTTTTCGTATGTCGGCATCACCAGGAGCGGCATGAGGTATTCGAACATCGACCCGCTCCACGAAAGGAGAATAGGCTCTCTACCGGTGGTGGTGAGCAGACGTCCCAGGGCGAACCAGCTATCCTGGGGCAACTCTCCTTGAGCAATCGCCACGAAACTGGAAAATCTCGCTTCCGAAGCCAGTAGATCGTAGTAGCTGGAGTCCTGCCGATGCTCCCCGACGTTGTATCCGATAGCCAGTAGATGACGCGCCTTATCGAACAGGAAATCATACTTCATACGGGCAAGCTCGTTTGATTGCAGTGCAAGGCGTTCAAGAGCCGCAATCCTCGCGCCCGCGCGGTGGCTTGCCTCCATGATGAGAGGTCGAAGCTCATCAAGCCACGCCTTCTCCTCGGGCGTCACCTTCAGGGCAAGCCGATGCTCGATTTCCGGCAGGACCTCCGCTTCAAGGTTGGACAACTGGCGCAACGTTGGGACCCCATCGATATCGTGAAAGTCCCCGGGTCTATTCTGAGAGCACAAGAGCGGTGTCCACGGAGCGAGAAACATTATCTCATCGAGGGCATCCCTGCACTGCCGGACCAATGATTGCGCCCAGGCGGTGGGACCGCCGGCCAGGGTGGCGGGGCCACCGCCGGGGCTGCCACTCAAACCTTCGGCGGCGGCAGAGGCGGAGACCACTTCCTCGGCGGACACCGCCAACCGCTCCAGGCGCAGCCGTGCCGCCTCGAGGGTGGGTGGGCGGGCTGTGGGCGGCGGCTGGGAGCTGTCCGCGAGTTCCATCTCCTTTTGAAGTTTCGCTAACTGGGCCGGAGCAGAGCCTCCCGCAACGTCCATGAGGACCATCAATGTGTCGCTGATCCCGTCGAACAAGCGCGCTCCCAGGATATTGTCATCGGGAAGAGCGAGCAGACCCTGCCGCAATGTCATCAGATGGCCTGCAAGATTCCCACTGTCAACCGACGAAATGTAGAGGGGCGGCAGTGGTTTCAGAGATTGCGTGTCGTACCAGTTATAGAAGTGGCCCCGGTGTCGCTCCAGGGCTTCCATTGTGCGGAGGGCGTTCGCTGTGCGTTCGATGAACTGTCCGGCTGAAATGTAGCTGAAATCGTATGCGGATAAATTCGCGAGCAGTGCTAATCCCATGTTGGTGGGAGACGTGCGGTGCGCGACTACGACGGAGGAGAGATCCTGAAAGTTATCGGGCGGCAGCCAATGGTCCTCCGGGCCGACGAATGTCTCGAAGAACGCCCAGGTTTTCCGGGATATCTTGTGGAGAAAAAGGGTCTGCTCGGTCGTTAGCCTTGCTTCACGGCGGGCAAGTGGCCGGCTGATCCACCAGACTATAGCGGGGGAAGCAAACCACAGACCCAGAATGGGCACGGCCACAACTAACGCGGCCGGCCTCAACAGAGCGAGACTAATCGCCGCGGCGGTGGCAATGACCGGGGCGATCCACATAGCCCGGCACGAGCCGGCGAGGTCAGTGCGGCCATTGCGATCCGGGCCGCTCGACGGGTTCCATTCGAGAAGCCGCCTGTGCGTGATCAGCAGGCGCCAGGCCGTGCGCACAATCGCATCCAGATTGAAAAATGCCTCGTAGGGGAGACACACGAGCGTAAATACAGCTTGGCCGAAGTGCCGGCCGGCCGAGCGCACTACGCCGGCGAGATGCTGACCCAGAGTAACATCGCCCCGCTTTTGAAGTACATCCAGGGCAGGGCTGATCAGAGAAGGAATCAGGATGATCCCCATCACCGACAAGGTCCAGAACCAGGCCGATGGCAACACCGTCCAGCCCAGCAGCAACAGGAGTGTCAAAGCAGCGGGTGTGAGACTGCGCCTCAGGTTGTCGAAGATCTTCCACCGGGACAGCATCGTGAGCGGGTTCTTTTCAAGGCGCGCATCGGGGCCGGGAACGCCTGGCGTCACCCACTGCGCGATCTGCCAATCCCCTCGAATCCAACGGCGCCGGCGGCTCACGTCCACGCTATAGCGAGACGGGTATTCCTCGTATAACTGCACATCGCTCAACAGCCCGGCCCGCGCGTAGCACCCTTCCAAAAGATCGTGGCTGAGGATACGGTTGGCGGGGAAACGTCCGTCCAGCGCACGCTCAAACGCATCGACGTCATAGATTCCCTTACCAATGAACGAGCCTTCACCGAACAGGTCCTGGTAAACATCGGAAACGGCGCGCGTGTAAGGATCGATGCCGGGGTCACTTCCGCACATGCGCGCATACCGCGACCGGCTCGCTCCGGGCAGGCTCACGGCGACCCGCGGCTGAAGGATGCCGTATCCCTCACAGACACGCTGTTTGTCTTCGTCGTAACGCGCACGATTCAGAGGGTGCGCCATGGCTCCCACAAACTGCCACGCCGAATCGCGCGCCAGTTGCGTATCCGTGTCCAGGGTGATCACGTACTTAACGTTCGCCAAAATTGCAGTTTCACCGATGACGAGCGCGAAGCGGTCCCCGGGGTCAGCATGCGGCCCGGCGCGCAGAAGCCAATTTAAATCCGCAAGCTTTCCCCGCTTGCGCTCGTAACCCATCCAGGTCCGGTCCCGAGGATTCCATCGGCGCGGGCGATGAAAGAGAAAGAAAGTATCGCTTTGCGAACTCCTGTATTTTTCATTGAGACCTTCGATTCTCTGCCGGGCCAGCCGCAACAGCGGTTCGTCCTCCGGCAGCGTTTCCTTGATCGCGTCTCGAAAATCGGTCAGCAGGCCGAAGTGTAGATGGTCGTCCCGATTTGCCAGGAAACGGACTTCGAGCGCATCGATCAAATCTTCGACGTTTTGAGCGCTTGTGAGCATAGTCGGGACTATCACCAGAGTGCGCGATTCCGGCGGAATCCCTTTTGAGAAGTCCATTCGCGGCAGAGGATACGGCGTCACCAGCAACGTGGCCAGCCAGTTCACCGCCGCCACCGCCAGATGACTTGTACACAGAAGAGAAACAATCCAGGTCAGCGCGAGCAGCCAGCCATGCAAACCGCCGCCATGGGCCTTCACCACCAGCAGCCCGGCGAAGAGCACCGTCATCAGCAGGATCGCTCCGCCATACAGCGGCAAAGGATACCGGCGGCCGGGTTTTCGAAGGGCCTCAAGGACTGATGAACGCACCTCCGCCAGTCGCTCGAGCTGCGCCAATCCCTTATCGACCAGGTGGAAGCCCACATGCGCCACACGCTCGCCGCCCTCTTTCCGGACGGCGCCCTCCTGCGCCGATTGGATCGCTTTGCGCGCCACCTCGCTTTCGGAGTACCGGCTGTTCTTCGCAATCTTTTCCACGACATGCCGGTAGCGGTCCCGGGTGGCAAAATCCATCTTGCCATAGACGTCCTCGGGGTCCTCGCGCAGGGTCTGTTCGACAACGCTCATCGTCTCGACGAATATGCGCCAGTCCATCGCCCCCAAAAATCGAAGGCTGCCGATGCTGTTACTTATGGAAACGCGATCGGCGGCTTGTTGCTGATTCTCCGCCCGTACCAACTGCTCGATCGTCAGGCCGGATTCGCCCAATCGCTGTTCAATCCAGGTGAGCGGCAATGCCAAAGCGGGGCCTTGCCCCTGCAACCGGCGCGCAAACTCGGCGACAAACGAGCTCACCATCGGCGGGTTCGACCGCGCCATATCCGCGATCACCAGAATCAGGCTCTTCGGGTCCTTCCCGGCGATCTCCGTCATCTGGTCCGCCCAGTAGTCGGCGTGGTTTCGGTCGGTCCTGTCGGTGGCGATCCGGGTTCCCACGCGCCGGAGGTTTTCGATCAGCGCCAGGCGCAACATGATGGGGATTGCCCACAATTCGCCCAACTTCAGGATGGTCACCCTCTGGTAGGCGGCTACGAAACTGCTGAGGCTCTCCGGGTCCACCCGTCCATCGACGTGCGAGATCGTTTCCAGCGCGATGTCATACACCCTCGGAAGCCCGGCCGATGGGCCGTCAAGCAAGCGCGGCAGCTCTCGGCTGTAGCCCTTTGGCAAGTGTCGCTTAGCTGTGCGTATCTGTTCTTCAATTAAATAGAAGTTGTCGAGCAGCCATTCCCCGGCCGGAGTAATCCGGCGGTCTGCCTTGACGGCCTCAGTCAGCAGGTTGCGGACTCCAAGCAGGATAGCCTCATTTGCAGCCAGCCGCCTCAGAAGCCGGTCCCGCGGCCGTTCCGGGCTCAACTTGTGCGAGCCCGCGAGGGTATTGCCATGCTGCTCCATCTGAACGGCGCTGAACAACTCAGACCGCAGCGGCGGCTCGTCGCCGGCGTACTTTTGGGCCGGGTCTTTTCCGCCCATGCGCGCTCTCAAACGGAGCAAGGCCTGGCGAATGGTCTCGATGCCCAACTCCATTTACTTCAGCCTCTTGACCTTCTTAACCATATTCTTTCTTCGCAACTCTCGAGCGCCAGGTTCGGTCTTCCGCTTTGTATGTCCTTCATCGCTGCCTTTAACATTGCCTTTGTTGTATCGATCTTTATTGTTCAGCATTATTTGCAATTCCCTTTAGTGAAATCAATCCAGGCCCATAGTTCAAGTAATGCAGATAGTTTACAACATGGCGCCTGGCTTTCCCTGCCTTTACTCCATGACAAAAAGCCGGAGCTTTTTATGGCTCCGGCTTACGTTCGTTCTTAATGTCTTTTGCACAGCTCTAACTAGAGCTTTGTTACGTTTGTGGCGCTTGGTCCTTTTGTGCCTTTTTCTTCCGAAAAACTGACCCGATCACCCTCGCTCAAAGTTTTGAACCCTTCGCCTTCTATGCCTGAGTGATGAACGAACACATCGTGTCCACTGTCCGCTTCAATAAAGCCATAGCCCTTGCTGTCATTAAACCATTTTACGCGACCTTCCACCATTTCTTAATCCTTCCTTAAACTTTGTGTTTTTTGCACTGCTCTTTTGGCGCGGCACTCGAAGTTACCCCGAAACCGCACCATTACACCATTAATACTGGCGGAAGATCGATTTCCTGTATAACTCAAAATAACCTACTCCATTGGCACGTTATAATTATATACGCTAATCTCAGAAATACAACCTATTTGTATAAATGATCGGCTTAATATATATCGCGAATGGAAAAGATATCCTCACGACTTCAATGCAGCGCATCGATCAAGGCTTCTCACCAGCCGCAGATGCCCGAACTCTCACTTCCTCGGCAAATTGTTTCAACTCGTCGCCATCTATGGTTTCCTTCTCAAGCAGGATCTTCGCCAGCTTTTCGAGGGAATCTCTATAATTTTTCAACTTAAGCAGGACCTTCTGGTGGGCCTCATCGATAATCCTGCTTTTTTCTTCATCGATATCCTGTGCCGTGCGCTCGCTGTATTCTCTCTCGTTTGAACCCAATCCAAGATCCAGATATCTTGACTGCGGCGTGTGGGTGTAGGTCAAAAGCCCGAGGCGCTCACTCATCCCATACTCCATAACCATGGTGCGGGCGATATCGCTGGCGCGCTGGAGGTCGTTCTGCGCCCCTGTCGAAATATCTCCAAAGATCACCTCCTCGGCTACTCGCCCGCCCAGGAGCACCTGCAAGCGATCCAGGAGCTCGTCCCGAGTCATGAGATAGCGATCCTCGGTGGGAAGCTGCTGAGTGTAACCCAGCGCCGCAATACCCCTGGGGATGATCGAGATTTTACTGACCGGATCGGTCCCAGGCAGAAGCATCGCCACAAGCGCATGGCCCGATTCGTGGTAGGCCACGATTCCTTTTTCTTTCTGACTCATGATGCGGTTCTTCTTCTCCAGCCCTCCCATGATTCGGTCGGCCGCCTCCTGGAAATGGGCCATGGTCACTTCGTCCGCGCCTCGCCTGGCTGCAGTCAGTGCGGCTTCATTGATCAGATTAGCCAGGTCCGCTCCCGCAAAGCCGGGGGTCATGGCCGCTATTTTCTTGAGATCCACATCCGCGCTTAGCGTAACGTCCTTTGCGTGAATTTTGAGAATGGCCTCCCGCCCCCGAATATCCGGCTTGTCGATTGCCACATGGCGGTCGAACCTCCCCGGACGCAACAGAGCGGGGTCCAGTATGTCCGGGCGGTTTGTAGCGGCCAGGATGATCACCCCCGCCCTCGTATCAAAACCATCCATCTCGACAAGAAGCTGGTTTAGTGTCTGCTCTCTCTCGTCATGGCCGCCCATGGGATTCAGGCCGCGAGCCTTTCCCAGCGCATCCATTTCGTCGAGGAAGATAATGCATGGAGCATGCTCCCTGGCCTGTTTAAAGAGGTCCCTGATACGGGCCGCTCCAACTCCCACGATCATTTCGACGAATTCCGACCCGCTCATGCTGAAAAACATCACCCCGGCTTCGCCGGCAACCGCCCTTGCAAGCAGAGTCTTGCCGGTCCCGGGCGCCCCCACCAGAAGGACCCCTTTGGGAATGCGTCCTCCGAGGCGCTGAGATTTCTCCGGGTCTTTCAGGAACTGGACGACTTCCTCGAGTTCACCCTTGGCTTCATCGATTCCGGCCACATCCGCAAAGGTTACCTTTACATCCTTCTCACCATAAATTTTCACTCGTGCTTTACTCAGGGAGAGTACACCCTGCGCGCCTCCGCTGATTCGTTTCATCAGAAAAAACCAGACGAAAACGAAAAGTCCAAGAGGCAGCAGCCAGGAAATCATCGTCCCGAGCCACTTGTTCTCAATATAGCCGCTGAACTTGATCCCTTTTTGCTCAAGCTGCCCGACGAGTTCCGGGTCCTCAATCCGAACGGTAACGAATGTTCTTGCCGGTTTGCCCTCTTCTCCTCTCAATTTGCCCGTTATCTGCTCCGGGCCGACGACAAGACTTTCCACCTTTCCCTCCCGAGCCCACTGCTTGAAATCCGAATAGGAGATCTTTTCGGTCTGCTGCACTCCCGAGTAGCTCTGAAACCAGAAAAACAGGAACATGGCTGCGACGAAGTACCATATGGAAAAGCGCACCTTTTTTTGAGCTGGGTCGACCTGGCTCGGACCACCCTTTCCCCAACCCTTTATACGATCAATGATCTGGTTCATCAGACCGGAATCTTCATTTCTTCTTGTCGTCATTAGACTGCTCCCTGTCCCGATGCTTTCAGGACAACTCCGTAGCGCCCTTTTTAAGAGCCCGGACATCTTCCATTAACTGCGTCAGGATTCCAATCTGGTCCTGTTGTACCTCGAGCAGCTCACTCCACTGCTCTTGTCTCAGCACGTCCAACTTTTGATGCAGCGACATGATCTCCAACTCCGCTTTCAGGTTCACCTCGTAGTCAAGTGCGGCGTCAATCCTGTCTTTTTCCGCATGGCGGTTCTGGGACATCATGATAACAGGGGCTTGTATGGCCGCAAGCATCGACAGCACCAGATTCAGCAGGATGTAGGGATAGGGATCGAATGTGTGGTCCCATTCGGCTAAAATCAATGTATTTATTATAATCCAGGCTGCCAAAACAACCAGGAACAGGATGATAAACGGCCATGATCCGCCAAAAGACGCCACGCGGTCCGCCAGCCTCTGTCCCGGAGTCAGTCTTTGCTGATGTTCTTCCAGAACGTTTCGGCTTATGTGCAAGCCATCGGCAATGCGGTTAATTACGACCTGCTCAGGCGGGCTGAGCTTGTCGAAGTCTTCGTGGAGGAGTTGTTGCGCAAGGCTTTGAACATTCGGCCTCATACTCTTTGTGTCCCCTTGAAATGAAATGGATTATGCCTGTTCATCGTCTCAGGCACACTTCCATCGGGAGATGGCATTTGAGCGGGTAAGTCTGCTGTGTAACCTTTTAAACATACCACAGCACCCGAACGAACCCAATCCGAGAAAGACGAGGGTAGTGGGTCATTTTGAACTTGGGTCGATTTGTGATGTAATTTGTTCGCCCGATGTACCACCGTACGGACCGGCGGGTTGAAGCGCACATCTTTATGTGTGTCCTGGCACTGCAGTTACACAGAGAATTTACAAGGTTTTTTCTTCTGAACTGATAATGACCGGGGGCGCCATCACTTCTCCCTCTGCACCCTGAAATGGGGGTGAGGGAATTGTCTCTTTCTGCCGCCGTCGATGAATCGGCCTCATATTGGCGCGGAACGGCCTCCTTTCCAGGGCATGTCAGCCCAAAACTCATATGGCGCCGGAACCGTTGACCGCAGAGGACGCCGACAAGTATCCTTTTGGAACCAAAGGTCCTTCTCATGGGCCGGCGCGTCTCCTTCCGGCATGCGAAGGCATTTACCACAACAGGACCTTACCTCCCGACACGAAGTCCCGAAAGCGAACCTATGACCCCGAAGACGCTCAGTAGCCATATGACCACGGCAATCACCACGACTACATTTAAGATTTTCTTGATTTTCCGATCCATCGGTATGTAGTTGTTAATCAGCCAAAGGATTACTCCAACAACAACCAAAATAATAACCAAGTTGATCAAAGGCATATTATTCTCCTTTCATGCCCAAGGCCCGCACAAGACAGAACGTTTCACATGGCGGAACGGCCTCCGCCCACTCAACGGACACAGCCTTACCTAAGACTCCCACCTTGCAGGGGGCTATCAATGGCGGCCGAAGCGATGGTCAATATCCAGCGGCCCCTCCTGGTGGAGGGAAATCAGGAAAGATAGCTTGCCAAGTCCTTCATGGCCTTGGCAATATCAACTATCGCCTCGTGCATTCCTTCGCCATAAGAACTGCTCCCTGTAGCTCCTTCATTCCCGATCTTGTCATGAACCTCGGACTTGAGTTTCTTCAAACTTTGAACATGCTCTTCAAGTTGGGCTCGTTGTTTTTCCTCCATGTCTGCGAGGACCTCGGAATTAATTTGCAGGAGGAGTTCATCAGCCTCTGCCAGTAACTTTTCCATGTCTTCGTATTTGAAAGTCTTTTGCATGATGTTGCCTTTCTGCCCGATTACCAGTTCTCATTTAACAAAATATCCTGATCCTTTACTGTTGTTGTTCGTGCCCTTTCTGCTTTTCTTTCTCTTTAGCGTCACCTGGATGTTGCGGTTGTTGCTGCTGGTGCTGTTGAGGCTGTTGTTCGTGCTTCACAGCAGGGAGCTGCTTTTCAGGGGGGGCCGTTTGAGCAGGACCTGGTTTGAGTCCTTCGGGGTGCGATGGAGCAGCGTGGCCGCTTTGAAATCCTTTCTGCCACCCACCGCCCTGGCCATGATGGTGTTGCTCAAAAAATTCCTGACTATAATGCTGACCCTGCCGGTGTTCACGCCAATAAGGATACTGCCGATGAAAACTCTCCAAGTATCGAGGCTGTCCCTGATACCACGCCAGCCATCTCGGAGCATACCAGGTTTCGGGTCTGACAATATAGCTGGGAGCATAAGCGTAATATGGGGCCCAACCGTAATCAGGGCCGTAAAAATAGTACAGGATGCCATTCAAAAACCAATCACCGTTGTAGTAGACCCACGGCGTATCAGGCCCCACCCAGGGTGACACATAGGCATCCTGGGGCGGGGGTGGATACTCAGAGGCCTGAGCATAAGAAGGTGAAGACATGGCGGCGACTGCGCCTCCAGCCAGCGAGATTGCTATCATCAGAATAAAGACAATTTTTTTCATATCCACCTCTCATTGTTTTTTTCAATAGTGCATGTTTAAAGATAATTCCGCACCTCGTAAGGGTTTATGGCACCAGTGCCCTGCGCAGCCTCGACAGCAGACCCCAGGGCGATCCGGCGTATGATACGCCGCTCTGCTATTTTCCCAGGACATTCTCAACCTGGCCGATCTTTTCCTGTACTTTGCCGGCTATTTTTTCGTCTTTGCCTTCGGCTTCCAATTGGGGTTTCATGCTGAGCTTTCCGGCGATCTCCCTGAGCTTACCCTTTACTTTGTGAAACTTGCCTTCCGCCTGGTCCTTCGTGCTGGATTTCATGGTATTACTCCTGCCCCGCGTACTTGCGGATTTTGACTGACGGCAGCCGACAGTCTGTCCGCGCTGCTTTCACATCGCCTTCGTCAGCAGTGTTTTCAAATCGATTGATGGTCCAGTTGCAGAGTTTCGTCACCTGCCCATTCCAGTCCTCTGCGATTTGATTCCATCTCATGACTTGTTCCTTCTCTCTTAAAGAAGTTTAGTATTCACGGTTGCCGGACCATGGCGCATCGCAAAAGAGTGCTGTGCAGTCCTTTGCGATGCCTTTACTCCTGTCAGATACGGCCTATTAAAAGGAGCACGACCACGATCAGAAGGACCAGTCCCATGCCACTGCTTGGATAGTATCCCCAGCCCCTGCTGTGTGGCCAGGCAGGGAGTGCGCCTACGAGCAAAAGAACTAATACAATGAGGAGAATTGTTCCCAACATTTTCATCTCTCCGTTCTGCCGAAACCTCGGCGTTTAGAACTGACATCTGTAAAGTGTCACACATTAAGATCATTGGGCTCGGCACACTGACGCATGCTGTGCCCTCTCAAAAAACATGTCACTACTCGCTTCTCTCACTTTAATGAACCTGTTGCCCCTTACCGAACGTGGAATAACATAAGAGACGCAGGATGGGAGCCAAATGAGCCATGCTGCATTATCATTAGGCAAGTTTTATGCCCGATGGATCGAGAGGGGTCACGTTCATACTTTAGCTAAAAGATACAGGCACTTACGGTATGTCTAGAGGCATCGGAGGGTATTAACTTGAATCGAAGAAGTGTTGCATGCAACAGAAGCGTTGCATTACTTCCATGTCACATGCAACATTTCAATACTGGGGAGTCCTCCGCGATTGAAGTCGATAAAGCGGCACGAAAAAAGCTCTTGCCTTCGTAGACCCTTCGCGTTGACAGAACGTCATAGAAGTTTAACATCTTAGCTCGACCGTTCAAAACTGGAGAATTGTCCCATTCGAACAAGAAGAGCATACCGACATACCCGACGGTATCCTGGAAATCCGCCTTTTCAATGAGGCCAACTGTGCACCGATCGTTAGAACAAAGCCAGGTTGCGCCGCCTTGCAGAGGAGCGCAGTGGAGAAAGTGCAACCGAAATCGCTCGAACAGTGGCCGGACAAGATGACCTGGGGCTGGTTTACGTGTTGCAGGTTCATCAGATCGAGTTGGAGATGCAGAACGAAGAGTTGCGCACGGCCCAGAAGCAACTCGGCGAATCGTTGGCAAAATACTCCGATCTCTATGACTTTGCGCCGGTCGGCTACGTCACTTCGAATAGAGAGGGTCTCATACTGGAAGCAAACCTCACCTTTGCCGGTCAGCTCGGTATTGAAAGAGGCCGCCTGATCGACACCCCTGTTTGGCTTTACACAACAGCTCCGGACAGAGGCAAGTTTCGGTCGCACCTCGATCAGGTTTACCTTCGAAAGGTTCCTAACGACCGAAGGGCATATGTACGTAACAAATCTTTGGAGTAGCCGCCATCTCCAGGCAGGCTGAGGGAAACCAGGTACAGAGAGTACTTACATCTTGCCGTATAGTGGACGACTTTTGGGGGTGTACTGACCCTTTTGATGTTTATAATTGAGGCTGTCGTGCAGGATTGCAGCCGATTCCGATCCTCTGAAATGAAACGACTTACCGAGGGGTCCATCCGCCATGGGCTGTTGCAAGCCGATGCCCTGGCAACAGAAGCGCATGAATTCTTGGATCATTCCACTGACGGGTCGTTTGGGTTGCTATTTTTTCCCTTTCGCATAATCATGTAGTTACAGTGTGTTTTGCCGCCAGCCCAAAATGTCCGTAAAAAATACAAACAAGTGGAGGCAAGCGACTCAAGTCCTTGCTGAAAAGGGGAGAGGCAATGTCCAGTTCAACACAATCCACTCCAGTAAATCAACTGAGAAAAATACCAACCGGCATAGGCGGGTTTGACGCGATCACGGGCGGAGGTCTCCCTCAAGGACGACCGACTCTTATCTGCGGGGGGCCGGGAAGCGGCAAGACCCTTTTCGGGATGGAGTTTCTGGTCCGTGGTGCAAGAGATTTCGATGAACCCGGCGTTTTCATGTCTTTTGAGGAAAGAGATGCGGACCTGGTCGAGAATTTTTCCTCACTCGGGTTCGACCTCGACGACCTGGTGGTGAAGAAGACGCTGGCTCTCGATTACGTTTACATCGAAAGAAGCGAAATAATGGAGACCGGCGAGTACGACCTCGAAGGTCTTTTCATAAGGCTTGGTCATGCCATAGACTCAGTAGGGGCAAAGCGGGTCGTCCTCGATACGATTGAAGCCCTTTTCTCCGGATTTCCCAATGAGGGTATTCTTCGAGCGGAAATCCGAAGGCTTTTCCGGTGGCTCAAAGAGAGGGGAATAACAGCGGTAATCACATCCGAGCAGGGACAGGGAACGATTTCCCGTCACGGTCTTGAAGAATATGTGTCCGATTGCGTCATTTTTCTTGACAACCGCATGATAGAGCAGGTTGCAACGCGCCGGTTGCGCATAATCAAGTATCGCGGGACAACCCACGGAACCAATGAATACCCCTTCTTGATTGACGAGGGCGGCCTTTATGTTCTGCCTGTCACTTCTATCGGCCTCACTCATAAGGCCGGCACTGAGCGCATATCCAGCGGGATACCGCGCCTCGATACGATGCTTGGCGGTGAGGGGTACTTTCGCGGAAGCAGTATTATGATAACGGGTACTGCCGGCACGGGGAAAACGAGCCTTGCCGCCCATTTTGCGAACAGCACGTGCTTGCGCGGAGAGAGATGCCTCTATTTGGACTTTGAGGAATCGGAAAGCCAGATCGTACGCAATATGCGTTCTATCGGCGTCGACCTCCAGCCTTGGCTGGATAATGGATTGCTCCATTTTCACGCAACGCGCCCCACTCTTTTCGGGCTTGAAATGCACTTGGTCACTATGAACAAGCTGGTAAGGGATTTCAAACCCTCCGTGGTAATTATGGACCCAATTTCCAATCTGGCTTCCATAGGCAACGCAGCCGAAGTAAAATCCGCACTGATGCGCTTCATTGACAGCCTGAAAACGGAGGGCATAACTGCCCTTTTCACGTGCCTGATCTTCGGGCAGCACCAGGATTTAACTGAAATGGGTGTTTCCTCCCTCATGGATTCATGGGTCACCGTGCAAGACATCGAAAGCAACGGCGAGCGCAACCGCGGCCTCTATGTAATTAAATCGCGGGGTATGGCCCACTCCAACCAGGTCCGGGAATTCGTGCTTTCTTCCGATGGTGTACACCTTGTTGACGTTTATATCGGCCCTGGAGGAGTGTTGACCGGTGCTGCGCGGCTTGCCCAAGAGGCCAAAGACCGAGCCGCTGAAAAAGAGCGCGCAGAGGAAATCGAGCGCAAAAAACGGGAGTTCGCAAGCAGAAAGCTCGCAGTGGACTCGCAAGTTTCCGGGTTGTTGGCAGAACTGAGCGCCCAGGAAAAGGAGTTGGAAAAGATTGCCCAGGAAGAAGCTCAAAGAAAAGCCAGGGCGGAACGTGAGCTTGCCGAACTAGCCCGCCAGAGGCACGCGGATTAATCTTTTTAGGAGGTTGAGAAGATGGCCTTACCCGGCGACAATCCCCTGATGGGAGAAGAAGAAAATGCGAATGAAACTGTGCCTCAGCGCCACTACGAACTGAGGCTCTATGTAGCGGGACAGACTCCGCGGTCAGTGGAAGCTTTTTCCAATTTGAAAAAAATATGCGAAGAACATCTAAAGGGCAGGTATTCGATTGATGTCATCGACCTCATGGAGAACCCTAAGCTGGCAAGAGGCGACCAAATTCTTGCCATACCGACTCTGGTCAGGAAACTCCCCGAGCCGATTCGAAAGATCATTGGAAACCTGGCTGATACCGAACGCGTTCTCATAGGACTGGATTTGCGCCCTCGCAAACCTTGAAAGGGCAACTATGTCCGACAAGAAAACAGCGACCGAACTGTTTGAAGAAGCTGCAACCAAAAGCGAATCGCAAAAGTTTATCCTCAGCCTATTTGTCGCCGGGCTCACACCCAAATCCTTGAGAGCAATAGAGAATGCAAGACAGCTTTGCGAAACGTACCTTAAAGACAGATACGAGCTTGAAATAATAGACGTATATCAACAGCCTTATCTGGCCAAAGACGCACAAGTGATTGCCGTCCCCACTCTCATCAAGAGTCTTCCGCCGCCACTACAAAGGTTTATAGGTGATCTTTCCGATCCTGAACCGATTCTGATAAGGCTTGCAATAAAGAGAGAAGGCAAAGGGGATTCCTGACAATCCGTTTATCCAAAGTAAAAAGCAGGGGCTATTCCGGTGAAACAAGATGAGCCAACGCGGCAAGAGCTGATTGAGGAAAACGAAACCCTCAAGGAGCGCCTGTGGGAGGCGGAGCAGACCATAAAGGCTATCAGGGGTGGCGAGGTGGACGCCTTCGTAGTCCAGGAATCGGGCGAAGAACAAGTTTACACCCTCAAGGGAGCCGATGTCGCATACCGTATTCTGGTGGAATCCCTCAACGAGGGTGCGCTTATCCTTGCCTCCGATGATTCGATTTTTTACTGCAATGGCTACTTTAGCGCGATGGTTGGCCTTCCGATTCAAAACATCATTGGTTCCCATATTCGCTCATTTTTCATCCCCGATTCGCAGACGCTGGTTGCTGATAAAATCCGGAAAACGAGAGAAACCGGCGTGGCAAGAGGCGAATTTATTCTGGAACGAAGTGACGGGACTTTCCTGCCGGTGAGCCTGTCACTTAATTTCATCACCATGAAAGACTTCGACGCCGTATGTGCCATTGTTACCGATCTATCCGGGCAGAAGCAGGTTGAAGAAGAGCTTAGAAGACACCGCACAGAACTTGAATTTTTGGTCACCGAGCGCACGGCGGACCTTGCCAGGACAAATGCCGAACTTCAGCAGGAAATCATTGAACGTAAGCGGATGGAGGAGGCTCTCCTTGGGGCGCACGAAGGACTGGAATTGCGTGTCCTCGAACGCACTGCCGAGCTCAGTGAGAACGAAAGAAAGTTTAGAAAACTCTCACAGGAATTCCATACTCTTCTCAATGCTATCAGCGATACCTTGATCCTGCTCTCTCCCGAAATGGAAGTATTGTGGACAAACGGT
>Ga0187864_10002651_pt1 | contig 15335 bp, 10 predicted proteins | sample June2016WEW_11_4_FD_132985 | JGI IMG/M metagenome (GOLD analysis project Ga0187864, IMG submission 132985) | Peatland microbial communities from SPRUCE experiment site at the Marcell Experimental Forest, Minnesota, USA - June2016WEW_11_40 | ecosystem: Environmental > Terrestrial > Soil >... | reverse complement strand
TGACCATTCGGGGCTTGGCGAAGCGGCGCTGCTGGACGCGCTGGATGAAGTACCGGATCATCTTCTCGCAGATCTCGAAGTCGGCGATGACCCCGTCCTTCAAGGGGCGAATGGCCTGGATGTGGCTGGGGGTGCGGCCGATCATGCGCTTAGCCTCGGCGCCCACGGCCAAAGGGCGGCCGTCCTTGACGTTCACTGCTACGACCGACGGCTCGTTCAGAACAACACCAAGGCCGCGGACGTACACGAGTGTGTTCGCCGTGCCGAGGTCGACCGCCATATCGCGGCCGAACAGGAAAAACCAATTGTCCGCCATGGGCGTCGATCCACCTCAGGGATCAGCCCAGATGCGGTCGCCGAAGGTAGGCGCGCTGCCCTCGGGGCTGGAGTTACTAGTCAGACTACCTTGCCCATAGAGCACCTGATCCATGTCGAGTACGCCGACGCGACCAGCTTGGCGGACTGATCCACGAGCATGAGCTGGCACCCACAGCGCCGGATTCTGGAAACCCCCTGCGCAGCGGCGCGATCGGGTTTTCGGATACTACGGGCGCAAGGGTATCTGGGCCGACCTGGTGGAAGAGCGGGCCCAGGCGCCCCCCGACTAGCGCAAGCTCACCTAAACGGCGACCGGCTCCGACAAAGCCGGTGCCGTCGCGCGCTGGCGAGGATCAAACCTCCTCCTTGAATACAAAACCGCCGGCCCGAGGGCCGGCGGTTTGCTTTTCAGGGGTGGAAGGCGAGCCAAACAACCTCGCCGCCATCTCCAAGAGGGGGTTTCGGGAACACCGAGCGTTTCCTTTCGGGAACACCCCGTGGTGAGATGTTCCCGAAATGGCTTGGCCAGGGTCGACGTGGCGACGGCGGGGGAGTGACCACAGGTTAAGGACCTGAGTTACCACATCGGTATTCACCCGGGCGGTAGTTTGCTTGGCTGGACATATCCCACAGTGGGTGTGCTCAGAGCGCGGTAAGCCAGTCCGTGACGATCTGCGCCACCTCGGCATCCTTTCGGCGAAGCACGTGGTCGCTGCCCTCGATCCAGTGGTGGGTCACTGGGCCCGTTATGGCAGCGGTGGCCGCCTCGAGCTCCTCGACGGTGCCGAAAACGTCACGCGTGCCGGAGACGAAGAGCCACGGGATTGCGATCTCGCTGAAGTGCGCGCTGCGTTTGTGCTCGGGCTGATCAGGTGGGTGAAGGGGGTAGCTCACCAACACCAGCGCCGCCGCACCGAGGCCCTCGGCGACGGCCATCGAGCACATACGCCCCCCCATCGAGCGCCCGCCGAGCGCGACCTTCTCGGGTTGCACCGCGAGCGTCTCGGCCAGCGACAGCGCGGCTTCCACCACGGTCGCGACAAACACGGGTGGCTGGTCCGGGGTCCGGTGGCCTGCGAGACGGCAGGGGAAGTCGACCCGTTCGACTCACACCCGGCGGGTGTGAGTGCGTTGTCAATGGCCACCAGCGTGCTCTGGTCACGCCCCGTGCTCGCCCCTGGGGTGAGCACGAGCCCGGCAACCTTCACGTGGGGCCCCAGCGTTTCAGCGGCGTCGGCAAGCATGCTGACAACATTCGAACAGCCTGTTTATTGCTGGTCCAATCCTGAACGAGCAGCCCGTCCTCGTCTCGAGGGTTAGGTCGAGCCCTTGCCGGGACACCGACAATTCGCTTACGTGGGAGGAGCGACCGCCTTTCCGTGCGAGGATCATCTGCGATGGCGGCGCCACAGAAGGCCGTTAGGGACAAGGCCACTGAGATGAAGACCGTCCAGACCCCTGCCGGCCTCGGCGTTCGGCTGGGCCCGCTTTGCTCCGAGGAGCGCGTGGTTCTGTTCGACCTATTCGCAGAGGTGGTGGCCAGTGGGGAGGGTTTTCCCCACGAGCCTCCGCTCACCGACGAGATGTTCGCTTCCACCTGGGTCGACCAGGTGACGATGACGGTCGCGGCCAGACTCGAGAGCGAGGGCCAGGACGAGCTGGCGGGTGCGTACTACCTGAAGCCCAATTTCGTCGAGCGCGCCGCCCACATTGCCAACGCCGGCTACGTCGTCTCAGCCGCTCATCGCAGGCGCGGCATCGGGCGCCTACTGGTGGAGGACTCGGTGTGGCGGGCCCCCCTGCTCGGCTTTGACTCCGTCCAATTCAACCTGGTCTTCGCTTCGAACCCCGCCCGGGGTCTCTACGAAGAGCTCGGCTGGCGGGTCGTCGGCAGGTTGCCGGGAGCCATCGACGGCGATGACTGCTTCATCTATTGGCGGCGCGTCAGCTGAACCGAGCGGGTTCCTTCCTAGGCCTCGACGACCACCGACACCTCGATGCCCTTCTAGGAGACGGAGTGCCGACGACAACTTCGCTCAGCTCGTAGGCGAGCTGCAGAGCATGGCTTGGGTCCCCTCCAATAGACATTTACGAACAGCGATCGCTCTAAGGGAGTAGCACCCGCCAAACGAACTTCAAAGTCCTTTGGACATGTTCTTCATAGCGGTCGTTTGGTCCTACGCCAATAGGTATCGGGAGTCCGCACCCCTGCGTTCTTGTCGACGTTGGACCTGCCGTCTTTCACCCATGGCTGCTCCCGTTCGTTGAGAATCTCAACCGCCCTGGAATACTTGGACCGCAGACGACCTGCGACCTCGCTGGGGAGAAGTGCCAGTCGACCCTCATCGGCATTGTTGACCGCATCCGCCTTTTTGACGGCCCGGGCGATGGGATCCCGAGCAGTTCGACCGCGATGATTTTCGTCGTCACTCGCCGCGCTTTGCCGGGGAGAATTTCGCTAAGAATCTAACGTGGTGGACAAGGTCGCCGAGCTGGTACGCGACAAGGGGGTGATGCCCGTCCAGCTGGCGCTGGCCTGGGTGCTTTCGCAGGGAAATGACATCGTGCCGATCCCCTGTACCAAGCAGCGGGTGCACTTTCGAGCAGAACGTGGTGGCGCGAGACATCGTGCCCAGCGTTGAAGACCTCGCGGCCATCGAGAAGGTAGCCCCGAAGGGCGTCGCCGTGGGGGAGCGCTATCCGAAGGAGCACATGGCTCGCGTGAACGTCTAAACGGTTCGTGGGATTCGGGGCGGTTAGCGGATGTGACGAGCCGTGGGAGCAGCTTCGACGCGACGGAGCGAGTTTCGCTTGAGCAGCGTCAAAAGAACATGAACCTGTACGGCCGCGCGGGCATCAGGTCTCTGCCTCCCAGGTGCATGGACTGCCCGAGCGGATCCCCTGCTGCCTGTTGGCCCGCCGTGCTTTGGATCGCAGCCTCGACGGACAGGGCCGAGGTCCTCACCTTTGACCTGCGACCAACTTCTCGTTTGTGCCGGAGGGTATCTAAGCTGGTGTCATGACTGAATACGTACCCCCGCTGCGTGATATTCGCTTCGTGCTCGAGGAGATCGGCGACATCTCCGCCCTGACCAAGCTCGAGCCCTTCCAGCACCTCGACCCCGACACGGTGTTCGGGGTTCTCGAGGAAGGGGGCCGGTTCATGGCGGAGGTGATGTCGCCGCTGAACCGCGTCGGTGACACGGTGGGCAGCCGCTTGAACGATGACGGGAGTGTGACCACGCCGCCCGGTTTCCAAGAGGCCTACCGGCAGTACGTGGAGGCCGGTTGGCCGGCGGTGGGCTCCCCGCAGGAGTTCGGCGGGGGCGGCTTCCCCTGGCTGGTGGTGATCCCCCTCCAGGAGATGTTCAACGCGGCGAACCTGGGTTTTTCGTTGGGCCCGATGCTGACACACGGCGTCATTGACCTGCTGACCCTTCACGGCAACGCCGAGCAGCAGGTGACGTACCTGCAGAAACTGGTGACCGGCGAGTGGGGCGGGACCATGGAGCTCACCGAGTCCGAGGCCGGGTCCGATGTCGGGGCCTTGCGGACCCGGGCCGTGCCGGCAGACGACGGGACGTGGCGGATCAGCGGGCAGAAGATCTTCATCACCTACGGCGAGCACGACCTGACTGACAACATCATCCACCTCGTCCTCGCCCGGTTGTCCGATGCCCCGCCGGGCACCAAGGGCATCTCCTGCTTCATCGTACCTAAGTACCTGGTGAACGCCGATGGTTCGCTCGGAGCGCCCAACGATGTCCGGTGCGTCTCGATCGAGCACAAGATGGGGATCCACGCCAGCCCCACATGTGTCATGTCGTACGGTGACGAGGGTGGAGCTGTCGGCTACCTGATCGGTGAGCCGAACCGCGGCATGCGCTACATGTTCACGATGATGAACAGCGCCCGGATCGCGGTCGGCCTCCAGGGGATGGCCGTGGCCGAGCGGGCCTACCAGGCCGCCCTCAGCTACGCCCAGGAGCGCCGACAGGGACGGGTCATCGGTGGGACCTCCACCGAGCCAGCACCGATCGTCGAGCACCCCGACGTGCGCCGGATGCTCTTGACCATGAAGGCCTACATCGAGGCCATGCGCTGCGTGTTGTACACCAACGCGGTGTCCATCGACCTGGCCCACCACCACAGCGACCCCGAGGTGAGGCAAACTCGCCAGGAGCTGGTCGAGTTGCTCACCCCTGTCTCCAAAGCGTGGTCGACCGATCTCGCGGTAGAGATCACCTCCCTTGCCCTGCAGGTTTACGGTGGGATGGGGTATGTCGAGGAGGCGGGTGTGGCCCAGTACTACCGCGACAGCCGCATCGGCCCAATCTATGAGGGAACCAACGGGATCCAGGCCATGGACCTGGTCGGCCGCAAGCTGCCATTGCGGGGTGGTGGCGTGGTGAACGATTACTTGTCCCAGATCGACGCGCTTGACAGCGAGCTGGCCTCGGGCGGGGAGGAGCTGGCATCGGTCCGTGCCAACCTCGCTGCCGCCGCCGGTGCCCTGCGAGGGGCGACCAACTGGATCTTCGAGCACGGACTGGCCGATCCGAACGACGCTCTGGCCGGAGCTACCCCCTACCTGCGAATGTTCGGCCTGGTGACCGGGGGATGGCTGCTCGCCCGTTCGGCGCTCGCCGCCACGCGGCTTCTGACCGAGGGCCGCGGCAGCAAGGAGTTCCTCGAGGAGAAGATCGCCACGGCCCAGTTCTATGCCGAGCAGCTCCTCCCCCAGGCGGCCGCCCTTGGCGGTGCCGTGACGGCCGGAGCAAAAGTGCTCTACAAGGTGGACCTGAGCCACGCCGTCCCTGGTTGAGGGCGGGTCGCCGCCTCCAGCCTGTGGGTGCCGATTACCTCATCCGGGCCTCGTAAGGTTCGAGTACTCGCCGCATGAAGGGCGAATCCAGTTTTCGGACATTACGGGCAGAGACCGTGAACGGGCTCGGCAACGCGAAGAACGAGATCGTGCTGGCGAAAGATCCGAGAGGACGGCGTCGAGGCCTATGCGAGGTCGGTCCGCTACGTTCGAGCCGTGTGCGCGGCAGGCCTGCATCGGGCGGTGGTGTCCTCCAGCGCCAATTGCGCTGCCGTGCTAGCGGCCGCCGGCATCGCCGAGTTGTTCGAGATCCGCATCGACGGCGTGACCGTCGAAGCAGACCACTTGGCTGGAAAGCCAGCGCCCGATACCTTCCTCGCCGCGGCCCGTGCTCTGGGCATGGACCCCGACCAGGCGGCCGTGTTCGAGGACGCCCTGTCCGGGGTGGAGGCTGGCCGGGCGGGAGGGTTCGGCTTCGTGGTCGGGTCGACCGGGTCGGACAGGCCGAGGCCTTGCGCGCCCATGGCGCCGACACCGTCGTGACCGACCTGGCCGAGCTGTTGGACCGGCCGTGATACAGCACCCGGCCTACCCTGTCGAGCCCTGGTGCCTCAAAGAGACCGAGCTCCACCTCGATGTCCTGGCCCAGAGCGAGTCGTTGTTCGCGCTGTCCAACGGCCACATCGGCTGGCGGGGCAACCTCGACGAGGGCGAGCCCCACGGCCTGCCGGGCTCGTATCTCAACGGTGTTTATGAGTCCCGTCCCTTGCCCTACGCCGAGGCCGGCTACGGTTTCCCGGAGGGCGGCCAGACGGTGATCAACATCACCAACGCCAAGGTGATCCGTCTCCTCGTCGACGACCAGCCTTTCGATGTTCGCTATGGCGAGGTACGCGCCCACGAACGAGTGCTGGACTTCCGCTCCGGCCTGCTGCAGCGCTACGTCGAGTGGGTGTCGCAAGGCGGCCGCGGTGTGCGGGTGCGCTCGACGCGCCTGGTGTCGCTGGTCCAGCGCTCGGTGGCCGCCATCTCCTACGAGGTCGAACCGCTCGATGCTCCAGTGCGGGTGGTGGTTCAGTCCGAGCTGGTGGCCAACGAGGCCCTTCCGCCGGCCGGAGGCGACCCCCGGGTGTCAGCCGTGCTCGAGGCGCCGCTGCACTCGAAGTCCCATGCCAGTCGTGATGCCGGCGCGTCGCTGTTGCACCGCACGGCTACCAGCGGCCTGCGGGTCGCCGCCGCCATCGACCACCGGGTCGAGGCACCGTCCTCCGTGCAGGCGACAGCCGAGAGCTTCCCTGATCTCGGCCGGGTGACCGTGACCGCTGCCCTCGAGCCCGGCGAGCGGCTGCACATCGTCAAGTTCGTCGCCTTCGGCTGGTCCGCGGTCCGCTCGGAGCCGGCGGTGCGCGACCAGGTCGCCGCCGCCCTCACGGCCGCTAGCCAGACCGGCTGGGAGGGCCTGGTGGATGAGCAACGCGCCTATCTGGATGATTTCTGGGGGCGCGCGGACGTCGAGATCGACGGTGACCCCGAGATTCAGCAGGCGGTGCGTTTCGCCCTGTTCCACGTGCTCCAGGCGGGGGCCCGGGCCGAGGGACGGGCCATCCCGGCCAAGGGACTGACCGGGCCCGGCTACGACGGCCACGCGTTCTGGGACACCGAGACCTACGTGCTGCCCGTGCTCACCTACACCGCTCCGCAGGTCGTCGCCGATGCTCTCCGGTGGCGCCATCGCACCTTACCGATGGCCAAGAAGCGTGCCCGCCAGCTCGGGCTCGAAGGCGCCGTCTTTCCCTGGCGCACCATCACCGGGGCCGAATGCTCGGGCTACTGGCCGGCCGGGACCGCCGCCTTCCATGTCGGGGCGGACATCGCCGCCGCCGTGGTCCGCTACGTCGAGGCCACCGGGGACGACACGTTCGAGCGAGAAGTGGGCCTCGAGCTGTTGGCCGAGACAGCCCGGCTGTGGCATTCGCTCGGCCACCACGACGCCCAAGGCCGGTTCCGCATCGACGGGGTCACCGGCCCCGACGAGTACTCGGCGTTGGCCGACAACAACGTCTACACGAACCTCATGGCCCAGCACAATCTCGCCTCCGCGGCAGATGCCGTCGAGCGTCACCTGGAGCTGGCCCACCAGCTCCATATCGCCGAGGAGGAGAGCGCCGCCTGGCGCGACGCAGCGAAGGCCATGTTCATCCCTTACGACGACTCGCTCGACGTGCACCCCCAGGCGGAAGGCTTCACCAGTCATCAGGTCTGGGACTTCGCCGCCACCTCAGCCGAGCAGTACCCGTTGCTGCTTCACTTCCCCTACTTCGACCTCTACCGCAAGCAGGTGGTCAAGCAGGCCGACCTCGTGCTCGCCATGCACCTGCGCGGCGACGCGTTCACCGACGAGGAGAAGGCCCGCAACTTCGCCTACTACGAAGGCCTCACCGTGAGGGACTCGTCCCTGTCAGCCTGCAGCCAGGCGGTGATCGCTGCCGAAGTCGGGCATCTGGGCCTGGCGCATGACTACCTGGCCGAGACCGCCCTCATGGACCTCGAGGACCTCGGGCACAACACCCGCGACGGTCTGCATATCGGCTCTCTGGCGGGGACGTGGATCGCCCTCGTGGCGGGGTTCGCCGGCATGCGCGAACGGCATGGCATCCTTTACTTCGCGCCCCGACTACCCCCGGGCATCACCCGGCTGGCCGTCACTGTCTCGGTGCAGCAGCGGAGGCTGCGCGTCGAGGTCACGCCGGACACCACGACCTACCGGCTCCTCGATGGCGAGCCGCTACAGGTCCTCCATGACGCGGAGCCAGTCAGTGTGTCCACGGGGAGTCCGGTTCTCCGACCGACCCGAAAGGCACCGCCCTCTGACCCGCCGGCCCAGCCACGTGGTCGGGAACCGCGGCGGCGGGTAGCCGAGTGATGCGGTACCGGCCCCATCTGTTCACCCTGACACGAGAGGCGCCGGTCGGGACCGGACATCGCGTGCTTTGGGACGATGGAGCTGGGAGGCCTTCGGCCCTACTGAGCGACCCCCACGCGCGCCACCATAGGAGGATGCGGCAACCGATCTGGCACCAGAGAAGAATCTGAGGACTTATCCCGTGAAGACAGGACCTCTTTCCCCGGAATTGCTCCACAAGATGGACGCTTACTGGCGCGCCGCAAACTATTTGTCGGTTGGCCAGATCTATCTGTACGACAATCCATTGCTGAAGCAGCCGCTGGAACTGTCGCACGTGAAGCCCCTCGTGGTTGGGCACTGGGGAACTACGCCCGGCCAGAATTTCATCTATGTGCATTTGAACCGGGTGATCAAAAAGTATGACCTCGATATGTTCTACATCGCTGGGCCCGGTCACGGCGGACCGGCATTAGTGGGCAATACTTATCTCGAAGGAACCTACAGTGAGATCTATCCGGACATCAGCCAGGACGAAGCCGGGCTAAAAGGGCTGTTCAAGCAGTTCTCGTTTCCCGGCGGGATTTCCAGCCATGTCGCGCCGACGACACCGGGGTCGATTCACGAAGGTGGCGAGTTGGGATACTCGCTCAGCCATGCCTTCGGGGCCGCGTTCGACAATCCTGATCTGATCGTCGCCTGCGTTGTCGGCGATGGTGAAGCGGAAACAGGCCCCTTGGCGACTGCATGGCAGTCCAACAAATTTCTCAACCCGATTACCGACGGGGCGGTGCTGCCGATTCTGCATCTCAATGGCTATAAGATCAGCAACCCGACCGTCCTTGCCCGCATCGAGCACGAGGAATTGGAGCAGTATCTACGAGGCTGCGGTTGGAGGCCCCACTTTGTGGAAGGTCACGAGCCGGAAGAGATGCACCAACGCATGGCCAGCACCTTGGAAGAGGTCATAGAGGACATTCGGCAGATCCAAGGCAATGCACGGGATGTGAAGGACACCACTCGGCCGCGCTGGCCAATGATCGTCTTGAGATCACCCAAGGGCTGGACGGGGCCGAAGATCGTCGATGGTCTCCAGATCGAGGGCACGTTCCGAGCACACCAGGTGCCCCTTCTGGTGGATTCCGCGCACCCCGATCATCTCAAGCTCCTGGAAAGCTGGATGAGGAGCTACAAGGCGGAGGAGCTGTTCGATGAGGATGGCCGACTGATACCGGAATTGGCCGAGCTGGCGCCCAAAGGCAACCGGCGAATGAGCGCTAATCCCCACGCTAACGGCGGGTTGCTGCTGACGGACCTACGGATGCCGGACTTTCGCGTCCACGCGGTGCATGTGCCTTCTCCCGGCGCTGTCGACGCCCAAGATACGCTCGTGTTGGGCGAGTTCCTACGTGACGTCGCCAAGCTAAATGAAGACCATAGAAACTTCCGGATCTTCGGTCCCGATGAGACGCTCTCTAATCTCCTCGGCGCGGTCTTCGAAGCAACTAACCGGCAGTGGGACGCCCGAGCAGTAGAGAATGATGAATTTCTCGCGCCTGACGGACGCGTGCTGGACTCGATGCTCAGCGAGCACCAATGCGAGGGTTGGCTAGAGGGTTATCTGCTCACCGGACGGCACGGACTGTTCAACTGCTACGAGGCCTTCATCCACATCGTCGATTCGATGTTCAACCAGCATGCCAAGTGGTTGAAGGTCACATCGCAACTGCCGTGGCGGCGGAAGATCGCCTCGCTGAACTATCTGCTCGCCTCCCACGTCTGGCAGCAAGATCACAACGGCTTCACTCACCAGGACCCCGGCTTTCTCGACCACGTCGTCAACAAGAAGGCCGACATAGTGCGGGTGTACCTTCCCCCCGACGCCAACTGCCTCTTGTCGGTTTTCGATCACTGCTTACGCAGTCGGCACTATGTGAACGTGGTGGTTGCGGGGAAACACGCACTACCCCAATGGTTGACCATGGATGCGGCGGTCGTGCACTGCACGGAAGGGATTGGCATCTGGGAATGGGCCAGCAACGACGAACGCGCCGAGCCAGACGTCGTGATGGCCTGTTGCGGAGATACGCCCACGCTGGAGATCCTGGCTGCTACCTCGATCCTGCGCGCGCATCTGCCCGGACTGAGAATCCGGGTGGTCAATGTTGTCGATCTCATGAAGCTGCAGCCCAGCAGCGAGCACCCCCACGGGTTGAGCGACGAGGACTACGACTCGCTCTTCACGAAGGACAAGCACATCATCTTTGGCTTCCACGGCTACCCCTGGCTGATCCACCGGCTGACCTACCGCCGGACCAACCAGAACCTGCACGTCCGAGGCTACAAGGAAGAGGGAACGATCACGACAGCCTTTGACATGAGGGTGCAGAACGGCCTGGACCGGTTCCATCTGGTCCAGGACGTGGTCGATCGGCTACCGCATTTGGGCGCGAAGGGGAGCTACCTGAAGCAGATGGTTCAGGACACGCTCATCGAACACAAGCAGTACATCGACAGGCACGGTCAAGACATGCCGGAAATCCGCAACTGGAAGTGGGACACCGCCAAGTGACCCCGGCGAGCGCAGTGCCGCGATGAGAAGGGCATGAGCGTGAAGCAAGTAGCCCACAAGCCAGGAAGGCTGGGACATCGTAAAGGCGGGGACGTGCCCAGCCGGGAATCGGATGCCGAGGCGCCCGGATCGACGCCGGGCTCGAATCCCGATGTAAAGGACGACCTGAAGTCCTTTCCCTTGCCGGAGGTGGAGAAGCGGTTGGAGTCGTCACCAGACGGCCTCACTCAGGTAGAGGCGCAGAAGCGGCTGACCCAATACGGGCCGTCCCGCCGTGAGTCGCTCTCCTGGTGAACGACGTGTCTTGGCCATCCAAGCGTTGGCGACCGGCAGTCGTGCCGTCTTCGAACCCTGTGGGTGCCGAAAACCTCATCCGTATGCCTCAAGCAGCAAGTTCGTACTCGTGGATGAGACCGCCGAGCCTGTCTGATCTTCGCAGTTGCGTCGCATCGGAACACGAGAGCGGTGGTGCTTGGGACCTCGAGTAGCCCATCTTCGCTGACAGCTTGACGTTGGCGAAGCTCCAGGTGGAGGCGTTGGACGGAGTTCTCGGCACGCACAGGTGAATCCTCATCCCGGAACACAAAACCGCCGGCCCTCGGGCCGGCGGTTTGCTAATCAGGGGTGGCGGAAGAGCCGAACATCCTTGCCGCCACCTCCAACAGGGGGTTTCGGGAACACCCCTTCGTGGCGTGTTCGCGATTGCCCCTGACCTGGGAGGAAAGAGCCTCCGTGGGGGACTTCCCACGCGATAAGAAGGGGAGTCTGCACAAGCCCTGGTCAGAGGCCGTGGATGGGATTTTCGGTACCCACCCGCTGCTCAACGGCGAAATCGAGTATTCGGGCAGTACGCCTCTCAGCGCCCGGGCTGCACACCACGTCCTGGGACACAAATGGGATTTTCGGTACCCACACGCCAGATTGGCGGGATAGATGTGACGTCTAGCCCTAGAAGCCCCACAAACGCCAGGGGTGGTGCCCAAGTACCGGGGGGCGCAACGTAGGGTGAGGCGCCATGCCCCTTCGTAAATCCCTCCGCTCCCAGCTTTACTGGGCAGACCGTGACCTCGGCAACGTCGAGGCTGTTGAGCATGGTGGCATCGAGGGCGGAGCCAAGCGCTACGCGCGTCTTGCGGTGCATCGCAAGACCAACACCGTTACCGGGGGCATCCTGCGGGCGCTGGGGCTGTCGGGGCGGCACACCGCGACGCGCTCAGGCGAGGGCGCGCTCCGCCCGATCCAACGGTTGCGAGAGAGGATGCTCCGACAGGTCTTCGCCATTCGGAACTGGCGCGAAGTCAGCTTACGCGAGCGCCTGGCGCCGCTCGGTGTCGGGGTGGGAGCGCTCGCACTCCTCGGAGGAGGGGTCATGGCTGGCACCGGCGCCATCGGGAGCACCGCGCCTGCCGCCGGCCGGACATCGGACACCTCGTATAGCTCGATCATGGCGCGTATGGCGCGCCAGTACGGCGCCGAGAAGTTGATCGACCTTCCGGCTGCCACCACCCCACCGGCACCCGCGCCACCTTCTTTGGCCGGGGAACCGGCACTCAAGTCGCACGAGATCTTCGGCTTCGCTCCTTACTGGACGCTTCCTCAGGCCTCCACGTTCAACGTGAGCGACCTCACCACCCTCGCCTACTTCAGCGTCGACGTGAACAGCGACGGTTCGATCGACCGCTCGGGTTCCGGATGGGTCGGCTACGAAAGCCAGGATCTCGCCCAACTCATCACCCGTGCGCATCAAGCTGGGGACCGTGTCGTGCTCACCACCACCTGCTTCGACCGAGCGACCTTGAACGCGCTCACCTCGAATCCCGCTGCACCCGTCACGTTGGCGTCCTCTCTTGTTGAACTGCTCGGCGCGAAGAGCCTCGACGGGGTCAACTTCGACTTCGAGGGGCAGGGAAGGCAAGACCAGGCCGGCCTGGATCGCCTTGTGTCCGAAGTGTCGGCGACGCTCAAGGGTACCGATCCCCAATGGCAGGTCACGATGGACACTTACGCCTCGGCCGCTGGGGACCCGGACGGGTTCTACGACATCGCTGGCCTCGCCCAGAGCGTGGACGCCTTCTTCGTGATGGCATACGACATGGACGATCCGTCCACACCCTCTCCCACCGCAGCGCTCACCGGCTCAGGCTTCACAGATCTCGACGCGCTGCAGCAATACACATCGGTGGTGCCGGCCTCCAAGGTGATTCTCGGCGTGCCCTACTACGGGTACGACTGGCCCACGGCCGGGCCGGCACAAGGCGACCCTGCCACCGGCCCCCCAACCCCGGTGAGCTACTCCCAGATAGTCGCAGCAGGCCACCCCGTCTACTGGGACCCCGTTACCCAGACGCCATGGACCTCGTATCAAGTCGGGACGCAGTGGCACCAGGTTTGGTTCGACGACGCCACTTCGCTCGCGCTGAAGGCCCAGTTGGCCGACAGTTACCACATAGCCGGGCTCGGGGTGTGGGCGCTGGGCATGGACGGCAACGACCCGTCCATGATCGCCGCACTGCTCGGCAACGCCCCCGTGGTGAAGGACTTCCAGCCGGCTCCCGCCGCCACCCAGAGCCAACCGGGTTCCTCCCCTGCTCCGACGTCGACGACGAACCCCTCAATCTCCAGTCCCTCCGGACAGAACGGCCAGGCGTCGTCGGGGTCTACAACCACCACGACAACCACGGTCCCCAGCGCCACGAGCCCCACCGGCTACAGGTACACCGGCACCTGGGACCAGAAGACGGTGACGCTCAACCTGTTGGCTCCGAATATTCCGAATATGGTGCCGTTCTTCACGGGCCAACCTGTGGGACAGCTCACAGGTTTCTCGACAGACGACCCCATCTACACTTGCCTGGAGTCCGGTCCGTCACCCCCCGTCTACCTTGAGTCCGGTGCCAGCGGGGTCTACATAGTGGAAACGAGCACCCCTGCAGACTGTGCCCAGGGGATCTGGGAGCTCGTGGCCCAGCCGCTGGTCGGTGGCAGTGGTGCGAGCTAGAACACGACCACCACCTCCACGGTCACTACGACATTCCGTACGGTCCGATCCTCGCTAACCCGTGTGGTTCGAAAACTCGACGCGTCCTCAAACGGCGAGCTCATACTTGTGAATCAGCCCTCCGAGTCGGTCGCGTCGACGAATATGTCGCCGGTGCTGGTCACCACGACGGCGACCGCACGCGCCCAAGCGGCGATGTCCTCGGACTAGTCCAACTCACCTGGTGCAAGCCCGGATGACAGTCGCGCAAGAGCTGTTGCCGCGCTGTCGCCCGGCGTCCCCATCGAGTGCCCCCACCCCCGCCGACGCGGCACTCTAGTGGGTCCATGGTGTATCGCGACCCGCTCGTCACCCAGGAGAAGGTCCGGCGTATGGTGCGACATCGCCGCCGCATGCGCCGGGCGAAGATCGCTTCGCTGAGCTTCCTTGTCCTGGTCGTGGTGGGTGCCGCAGCGATCGGCATCGACCGCGGCGTCGTCTTCGCCCGTCACCTGTGGGCCGAACACCACCGCCCGGCGGCACCGCCTTCGACGACAACGACGATCGTGGCCACGACCACAACAATCCCAGGACCGCCGCGCTGTGCCAGCGCGCAGCTCAACGCCTATCTCTACAACTGGCGTATCAGCGATGGGACCCTCTACGAGGTCGTCGCCCTAGCCGACACCTCGGCCACGCCGTGCACCCTGGCCGGGTACGTCGGCCTCTGGGTGAGCGCCGCGAGTGGCGGCACACTCCCCGCCCCCGTCCATGACGACCCCACCTTGGGTGCCGCGGCGGGGGCGGCGGCCGTGCCGGTGACAGTGACGTCCGGGCAGCGGGCCTGGTTCGAGTTCACTTACTTGGTGACCTGTGCCACGGTGCTCTCCCCAGGTCAGGCGTCGTCGGGTGCCCCGGGCGAGTGCTACGAGGGCGCCTCCCTCGGGATCATCGTGCCCCAGGCGAGCATGGCGCTGGAAGTCACCCAACCCCTGCGCTTCACCTACGGAACCGCGGGGTTCACCGTCGGCCCCTTTGGGTCCGGAACCCCGCTGGCCTCGCCACCGGTGGGCTAGTGCGCAACGGACTTGCGAAACTCGGGCGCGTCTTTTGGCACATCTCGGACCCTGTCGGGTGCCAAAACGCATTCGGTTATGCAGCAAGGCTGTACTCGTGGAGCAACCCACCGAGGCGATCTCGCCGACGGACCCCGGAAACATTCACGGACTGACCGATGGGTGGCGGACTCGACGGGGCGAGCGGTGCCCGTAGGTCAAGCCCGCGATGGGGGCGATGACCGTTGTAATAGGCCACGTAGATGCGAAGCACCTGCTTGAGGTGTCGGCGTCCGAAGATCAAGATCCAGTCCAGGCACTCCCGACGAAGCGTGCCCACCCAGCGCTCGGCATACGTGTTCGCCTGGGGTGCGCGCACGGGCGTGCGGATGACCCGCCGCCCCTCGCTTTCGAACACCTCGTCGAAGACACCGGTGAACTTGGTGTCCCGGTCCCGGATGAGAAAGCGACGATTGACAAGCTGCTCCTCCATCGTCATCACGAGGTTGTGAGCGGCCTGGGTGACCCAGGCCTGTGGGTGCCGAAAACCTCATCCGTAGGCCTCACGCAGCAAGTTCGTACTCGTGAATGAGACCACCGAGCCTGTCTGTTCTTCGTAGTTGCTTCGCATCGGGACGCGAGGTCGGCGGCGATGCTGATGTCACCGAAAGCGGAGGTGACTGGTC
>Ga0187864_10002646_pt1 | contig 15364 bp, 13 predicted proteins | sample June2016WEW_11_4_FD_132985 | JGI IMG/M metagenome (GOLD analysis project Ga0187864, IMG submission 132985) | Peatland microbial communities from SPRUCE experiment site at the Marcell Experimental Forest, Minnesota, USA - June2016WEW_11_40 | ecosystem: Environmental > Terrestrial > Soil >... | reverse complement strand
GGCTGATTTCCGATCGCTCCGAACATGATCATCCACGAAAGCATCTCCGTGTTGCCGACCTCATCCAGTTGCTCGTTGGTCAGGTTGATGAGCGCCTGGTGATTTCCCTTCTCCATTTGAGCGATGGCCCAGTGGTCGAACTCGAAGTCCGGTTTCGGGTATTTCCACGTGCCAGGAAAATGCGACATCCCTCCGCTGGCAACGATTGCGACTCGCTCGGGACGGTCCGCGATAACCTTCGCGATCGCCTTCCCCAGCTCCGCGCAGCGCCGCGCCGTCGGCAAGGGTGGGAGATACGCATTCACGAAAATTGGGACGACGGGAATGGGACGCTTCTCGATCACCCATTCGTATACAGCCGCGAACGCATGTCCGAGGACGGCGTCCTGCGAGTAGCCCAGGTCGAAGCCGGCCTTCATGAGCTTGTCCAACAAGTCTTCGGCCAAGCCCTGGTGGATTGGCAGTTCGTACTTCCGGCCGGCAAACTCAGCGTGGGAGTACTCACCCGACAGGATGGCGAACGTAGGAACGGAACTGAGGAAGAATGTCTCGAGATGGTCGCTGCCGATCACGATCACGGCATCTGGCTTGCTTTCCTCGAGATCCTTGCCGATCTGACGCATCGCGGCAATGTCGGCATCGAGTTGCGCGGGGTCCTCGCTCGGTGGCCGGTCGAAGAGCTGCGGGGCATGGACAGTCCCCATTGCTGCCACAATCTTACCCATGTCAATTACCTCGTTTCTGGTCTATTGGAACGCGCCTCAGTCGTTCTTAATCAGCCAAACCTTGAGCCCAGACTGCGTTGCTTGAACGCAGCCCCGCTGACCTGCTGTCACGATTGTTGCGGAAATCGCTCGACTTCGTCAAGAGAGAAGGCCTAAAGCCCGCGCGACGCGGACCCGGGTTCACGTGGTGAGCGGGTTGGCCTTTTCGGGATCGATTTCAAGGTCCTTGATCGCCTGCTGAACCACGGAAGCCTGGATCTTCCCTTCACGCTGCAACTCATGGAGAGTCGCCAATGTGATAAAGCGAGCGTCCACTTCGAAAAAGTTACGAAGCGACTCCCGGCTTTCGCTTCGGCCGAATCCGTCGGTCCCGAGCGACGCCACGCGCCTTGGCATCCACTGGCTTACGAGATTCGGCAGCGCTTTCAAATAGTCCGTTGCGGCCACAAGAACGCCGGGAGCGTCGGCAAGGCACTCGGAAATATAAGGCACGCGCGGTTTTTCCGTTGGGTGCAGAAGATTCCATCGCTCCGCGTCGATTCCGTCGCTGTAAAGCGCCTTGTAGCTCGTGACGCTCCAGACATCCGCCGCCACTTTGTATTTCTCTTCCAGGATTTCCTGGGCGCGCAGCACCTCGCGAAGAATCGCCCCGCTCCCGAAAAGCTGAGCCCGCAGCTTCGACTTGCCGTTATTGGCGGCCTTGTAGCGGTACATCCCCTTCAGAATGCCTTCGCGCGATCCGGGCGGCATGGAAGGCATGGCGTAGGGCTCGTTCATCACGGTGATGTAATAGAAGATGCTCTCGCCCTGCCTGTACATCCGGTCGATGCCGTCCTCGATGATCGTGGCGACTTCGTAAGCAAACGCGGGATCGTACGCCTGAAGCGTAGGTATCGGGAGCGCGAGCACGTGGCTGTTGCCGTCCTGGTGTTGCAGACCTTCCCCGGCCAGCGTGGTGCGCCCGGCCGTGCCTCCCAAAAGGAATCCGCGGCATCGTGTGTCCGCGGCGGCCCAGATCAAATCGCAGACGCGCTGTAGCCCGAACATCGAGTAAAAGATGAAAAAAGGAATCGTGTTGATCCCGTGAGTGGCATACGCGGACCCCGCAGCTATAAATGAAGACATCGATCCGGCTTCCGTGATGCCCTCTTCCAGTATCTGGCCGTCCTTGGCCTCTTTGTAATAGAGCAGCGTATTGATATCCACCGGTTCGTAGAGCTGCCCTCGGCTGCTGTAGATTCCAACCAGTCGAAACAGGGATTCCATGCCAAAAGTGCGCGCTTCATCCGGAACGATGGGGACAATCAATTTGCCGATTTCCGGATCGCGCAGCATCTTTCGCAGCATCGCGACGAACGCCATGGTCGTCGAAACTTCCCGGCCTTCGCTTCCGGTCAGGAATTCTTCGAACAGCTCGCCGTGATTCGCCAGCAACGGCTTCGAGCGCACCTTGCGTCGCGGCACGTACCCGCCCAGCCTTTCACGACAGGAGCGCAGGTATTGAATTTCAGGGCTGGCTTCAGGCGGACGGTAAAACGGTACTTCGGCAATTTGATCCTCTCGGATTGACAGACCAAAGCGTTCCAGGAACTCCCGGAGGGTCGCTTCATCGACCTTCTTCTGCTGGTGAGTGACGTTGCGTCCCTCCCCGGCTTCGCCGAGACCATAACCCTTGATAGTGCGGGCGAGAATAACCGTCGGTGACCCCTTGTGTCCGACCGCAGCCTTGTAAGCCGTGTAGACCTTCTTTGGATCGTGTCCACCCTGACGCAATGTGCGAAGCTTTTCGTCCGGAATGTTCTCGACCATTTTCAGCAGCCGCGGGTCGGACCCGAAAACATGCTGCCGGATATAGGCGCCCGATTCGACGACGAGTTTCTGATATTCGCCGTCGACCATCTCCCCCAGGCGCTTGGCGAGCAACCCATCCACATCCTGGGCGAACAGCGGATCCCAGTCGGAACCCCAAATGACCTTTATGACATTCCAGCCAGCACCGCGGAATGCGGCCTCCAATTCCTGAACGATACTGCCATTGCCGCGCACCGGCCCGTCGAGCCGCTGAAGATTGCAGTTAACCACAAAGATGAGGTTGTCGAGGTTTTCGCGGGACGCGAGAGTGATTGCGCCAAGGGCCTCTGGCTCATCCGTTTCGCCGTCTCCCAGGAATGCCCAAACCTTGGCATCCGTAACCGGTTTCAGCCCTCGATCTTCTAGATAGCGGTTAAAGCGAGCCTGGTAAATCGCCATGATCGGGCTCAGGCCCATCGAGACCGTGGGGAATTCCCAGAAGTCAGGCATCAGCCACGGATGCGGATACGACGATAGTCCGCCCCCTGGCTTGAGCTCCCGGCGGAAATTCTCGAGATTCTCTTTCGAGAGGCGCCCCTCGAGGAACGCGCGGGCATATACGCCTGGCGCAGCGTGGCCCTGGAAATAGATCGTATCGCCCTCAAAATCTTCGGTGCGTGCCCGGAAGAAATGATCGAATCCCACTTCGAACAGAGTCGCGACCGACCCGTAAGTGGAGATATGCCCCCCGATATTGTGCTCCACGCGGTTGGCCCGAACGACCATGGCAAGAGCGTTCCAGCGCACCAGGCTTTTGATTTTTCGTTCGATTTCCTGGTCGCCGGGGAAGGCGGCCTGCTGGCTCAAGTGAATCGTGTTCACGTACGGCGTGTTCGCCGTAAACGGCACCAACACGCCGGAAGACAGCGCTCTGCTTCGGATTTCTTGCAGAATCCTCGACGCCAGACCTGGCTTGCCTTCTTCTACGACGGCATCGAATGACTCAATCCACTCCCAGATTTCCTCGAGTTCATCCACTTCTACCGGATGCGTGGCAGGGCCCGTGACCATATTTCTAGCCTTCTCCGATTGGATCCCGACGATCCATTCGCAACCAATCTTGATTACATCTACAAATATACCTTATTTCTCGCGGAGTGGCCCCCGAATGCGCACCGCGTTCTATCATCATTTCCTTGTCACCTCATTTCTTTTTCTTTGGAATGGAGAGGGCTTGGCGCCGTGTGCCTCGTCGGCCCTCGTCGACCTAAACCGAAGGCGCCTGCCTCAATCCTCAGGAAGCCGGCCGCTCGAATCAGTGAGGCTGTGTTCGGCTTTCTTCTTTCGGGCGTCCGACCTGATAGCCTACCCCTCGAATCGTGCGAATCAATTTCCGTTCGTGGCCTGCATCGATCTTTTTCCGGAGATAGCTGATGTAAACATCCACGACGTTTGTATGCGTGTCGAACCCCAGTTTCCAGACGTTTTCGACGATCATGTCGCGCGTCACTCGATGTCCGGCGTTCCGCATCAGGAATTCCAGCAAGCCGAACTCCTTCGGGGTCAGGTCGATGCCCTGCCCATTGCGCCGAACTACGTGGCGCACTCGATCGAGCACAACGTCTTCGACTTTCAGCACCGCCTCGAATGGCTGGCCGCTCCGCCGCATCAGCGCTCGGATGCGGGCGGATAGCTCCGTAAGCGAAAGCGGCTTGGTCAGGTAGTCGTCCGCGCCCATATCGAGCACTTTTGCCCGATCCAGAGCCTGGTTGCTGTCTGTGAGGAGCAAAATTGTGATATTGGGATTCTTTTGCCTGACCTCTTTCAGGACCTCGAAACCCGTCAATTTCGGGAGGTTGATATCAAGAATCACTAGGTCATAGTCGCCGATCTCCGCCATATGTCTGGCTTCTGCGCCGTCGGCGGCGACATCGACCGCGTACTGCTCCGCCTGCAGGCCCTCGCTCAAGAAACTGGCCATGGGACGATCGTCTTCAACGACAAGGATGCGCATAATTGGACTCGTGCGAATGGAACAAGCGCCACACCTGGCAAACTTGCAAACTCAAGCTTCCAACCCTCCCCTACGCCGCCATCGAGCACCCGCACTGCTGGCCCGGAACAGACCAGAACTGAACTGATCGGCCTTGCGCGGAATACCTTTAGGTCTGGTCGCCCTTGTCCGGGGGGCCCAAAAAGAGCCGTATCTTGCGTGAACTCAGGACCTCGAACGCAGAAACACCGTCGATGCCAGTGAGAAGATTTTTTCCGCTGATCGCGAGACTCCTCGAGACCACGTCAGTCCCAGGCCTTCAGCCGGCGTGGAACGGAAAGCAGGGAGCGGCAGCATCTCGCTTTGTGTCATCGCGGCGCCATGCAATTCGCCGTAAAGATCGAGAAATAAAGCAGCCACCGTCTCCCAGCGATACTGCTCGGCCGTTTGCAACGCGTTGTGTACGCGGCGATTTCTCTCCGCCTCGTTTTCGAGCACCGCCTCGACGGCCGACGCGAAACTCCTTTCGTCCGGCCGTGCAAGCCAGGAGTTCTCCGGGGTCGCGTACGACGTGACGCCTCCACTGTCCGGCGCAACCAAAGGCAGACCAGATGCCATGGCCTCCAGCGGGGCGATCCCGAACGGCTCGTGTGGGTTCGGGTGAACGAACACGTCGGCATTGGCCGTCAAATCGGCCAATTCATCCGACTTCTTGATGTGTCCCAGGAACGACGCTCGCCCGGGAACGTGCTTCTGGCAGAACTCCTCCCAGCGCCGCCGCTCCATTCCGTCTCCGGCCACCACAAGCCGGTAGTCCCGCCCCGCATGTTTCGCGAGCCGCATGACTAGATCGAAGAGCAACGGCAGATTTTTCTCCGGCGCCAGGCGGCCTGCATAGAGCAGAAAGACGCTCTCGTCGCTGCCTCCGCACTTCTGCTGGAGTTGCCGTCGCGCCTCGCGTGATCTTCGCGCCGGGGACAGATGCCGCAGGTCGATGCCCATCGGCCGAATCCAGATGTTGCGCGGAACCATCTGGCCTTGCGATGCCGCTCGCAATTCTTCTGCGGTATACGCGGAGTTTGCGATGTGATGATCGAAGAACGGAAAGTAGATCCACCTCATGTAGGCCGCGCAAAACCTCCGCGCAAAAGGTATGCGCCCGACGTAGGTCCGGAAATTGTCGTCCATGCGCTCGCAGCTAAGACCCACGACGATGGGCCGGAAGTCCAGCGTCCGCAAAAGGCCCCGCCGGAGCAAGGCACCCAGATAGTTGAGCGTGTACTTGTCGCAGATTTCGACAAGATCGGGGCGCTCCGCAGCGAGGATTCTCTGGAGCGAACTCCCGGCCGGAAGAAACTGCCTCGGGTAGATCATTCGGTACTGGGAGTTGAACCGCGCCCGCGGTGCCTTCACGTGGTAGATTCTGCCGAACTCACCGGTCTCTTCCACCCGATCGTCTTCTCCGGGGACGACGAGCCGGATGCTGTGACCCCTCCGGTTTGCTGCATCCATCAACGCGCGGTAGAACGTGGCGATTCCCCCGGAGGTTTCATGCCACGAGTTCGTCAGATGCAAAGTTTTGAGCCGCACAGCACACTCCTTCTTCAACAATCAGCAGACCGAGTCCGCGACACGCCATTTTCTGAACTCCCCGCGCTCTTTTTTCGCCGTCCCGCCCAGCGCGGCAGCGCGGCCGTGAAAGCGAGCAGGAGCCCGGGCAGCCGGCGCAAGTCGGATCCAAAACTGCGGCCTTCTCCGCCCACCAGCAGCGCGCCCCGCCTCATCGCATACCAATTGAAAAGCGACGAAACAGCACTGACCGCAACCGACGCGATCTCCGCCAGCCGCAAATGCGGCGTCCCGTGAAGCCGGTGAAGAACAAACTCCAGTCCCTGGAAAATCGCCGGAACGACCACGATCAGAAACAGGCCGGTCAGCCATTGCGGTTCGGCGTCGCGCAAGTTTTGAACCACCGCGCCATAAAATCCCGCCGTCACCGCGCAAAACAAACACTCGGTCAGAAGCGCGGAAACGGTTGCGGCGAGCCCGCCGCGAATTGTGGCGGCGAGAAAGATCGGAGCGCGCAGGAGAATGCTCAGCCCTGCCGATTTCCAGTTCCACAGGAAGAGCACGCGCTGGGGTCGGCGCAGAAGGCCTGACAGTACGTGGAAGAAGGAACGGCCCGGCGAGTTCTTGGCGAGGTCGTGCGAGTTACCGTGGCTTTGCTGGAGTTGATGTTCCAAAGCCCGAAGTATAGGGCACCGGCATTTGTTCCTGAGGTTAAAGGGCGATGAAAACCTGCTTAAAGCCCACGATCTCGTAACTCGTGACTCATAAGATCTTAAAACGAAAAATATCCGCCGCGTAACCTGGCGTTCAGTATGCGCTGGCAGTCTGTGCCCGCAAGCAGGCAATCCAACAGGAGGGAAATTTGCGGAGCACACTGACCTGCCTCTGGAAGGAACCCAACGCGGCGAGGGAGCATCGCGCGGCGGTTTCGTTGCATGGCCATACCAACCACTCAAGAGAGGGGCTCTACTTCATTGGCGACTACGCCGCTCGGAACCCTATCCTCCGGCTCGCGCTGGCTACGCAGGAGAGGCGGGCCCAGACCGAGGCCGCGATTACAGTCGATTTCGGCAGGGCGCACTGGACGCCCCCTCTTCCGCCTCTCGCGGCCTTTCAGCTCGAGCGTGACCAGATCGAGCGTGGGCTCGGCCTCGCTAGCATGGTTTCTCTCACGGATCACGACAGCATCGAAGCGCCGATGCTGTTGCGCATCCTTCCGGAGACGCGCTGTATTCCCGTCTCGGTCGAATGGAGCGTCCCCTATCAGGACACGACGCTGCATGTAGGGATTCACAACCTTCCCGGCGACCGCGCGGAAGCCATCATGGGGCAGTTGGCGGACTATACGAAGAATCCCGTGGAGCAGCATCTTCCCGATCTATTCAAGATGCTGCACGACGATCCTGATGTGCTGGTTGTCCTGAATCATCCCATGTGGGATCTCGCGGGCATCGGTAAGCAGCGGCATGTCTCTACGGTTTGCGACTTTGTCGCAAAAGTCGGCATGTTCATTCACGCCTTTGAACTCGGCGGTCTGCGTAGCTGGGAGGAAAATCAGGCCGTGCTGGACTTCGCGGAGAGATGGAATCAACTCGTCATCGGCGGCGGCGACCGGCACGGCGCCGAACCCAGCGCGGTCGTGAACCTCACGGACGCCGGGACCTTCCCCGAGTTCGTCCACGAGGTGCGGCAGCGGCGTCGCTGCCACGTCCTTTTTATGCCTCAGTACGCGGAGCCATTCGCGCTTCGCATGCTTCAATCGCTCCTGGACGCCATCCGGGAGTACCCCGACTACCCGTTCGGCGCGCGTCGCTGGGACGATCGCGTGTTTCATCCCGACCGCAACGGCGTCCTGCGCCCGCTGGCGACTCTGTGGAATAAGCCGCCGGCCTTCATTGAAATCTTCCTCTCCACCGTGCGCATGCTCGAGATGGAGCCAGTCCGGCGGGCGGTGCAGGTCGCGCTCGCCAAACCCGAACACGAAATGCAGTTTGCCCTCGGCAGAGGGCGGGAGGCCGCATCGCAATGGAGGAAAAGCTACGGGTCGCGTTCTTTCCGGACACCTACGACGAGATCGACGGCGTGGCGAACACGAGCCGGCAATTTGAGGCGTTCGCGCGAAGGCGCGGATTCGCCTTCCTGACCGTCTGCGGGGGAGCCGAGGACAGGATTCAAACCGACGGCCCCGTCATCAGGATGATGCGCCGCCGCGGGCGAATCGGTTTCCCGGTGGACAAGAAGCACGACTTCGATTTGGCGTTTTGGCGCCACTACGAGCGGGCTGCCGACGCAGTCCGCTCGTTCGATCCCGATGTCGTTCACATCACGGGGCCAAGCGACGTGGGGCAGCTCGGAGCGCTGGTCGCGCACCGCTTGCGGGTTCCGCTCGCCGCTTCGTGGCACACGAACCTGCACCAGTACGCCGAGCAGCGGGCGTCTGGGCTTTTCCGGTTTTTCCCGAGGCGGGCGCGAGAGCGAATGGGGGCTGTGATCCGCGAGTCTAGCCTGTCGGCCATTCTGCGCTTTTACAAAATCGCTCAGGTGCTCTTCGCTCCGAACCCGGAGCTCATGCGCCTGCTGGAAGAAGGAACCGGCAAGCCCGTTTATCCGATGTACCGCGGCGTGGATACGGCGCTCTTCACGCCGGAGCGGCGCGACCGGAGCGGCGACCAATTCGTCGTCGGGTACGTCGGCCGGCTGACCGTGGAAAAGAACATCCGGTTCCTCGTGGCGCTGGAACGGGCTCTGAGGAAAACCGGCTTCCGCGATTTCCGGTTCTCGGTCGTCGGCCAGGGAGCGGAAGAGCCCTGGCTCAAGGCCAACATGCAGAGTGCCGATTTTACAGGTGTGCTCAAGGGAGAGGCCCTGGCGCGCGCCTACGCGAACATGGATGTCTTCGTCTTTCCGTCGCGTACGGACACTTTCGGGAATGTGGTTCTGGAGGCCCTGGCCTCCGGGGTGCCGGCGGTCGTGACGGATGGCGGCGGGCCGCAGTTCATCGTCAAGCACGGCGAAACCGGGTTCGTTGCCAGGAATGCGGGCGAGTTCGTCTCTCACATCCGGTACCTGGCTGCCCGACCGCAAGAACTGCTGCGGATGCGCGAAGCCGCGAGGGCCTGTGCCCTCGATGCTTCGTGGGATACAATCTTTGAAGGCGTCTACGCGGACTACGAGCGCGGCCTTCGAAACTGCGCCACGAAGCGGAAGAACGCCGGGGTCCGGCCCCAGCCCACGGTCGCCGCTCCGCGTCTCGGTTGAGAGATGCTCGTTTGTCGAAGGCATAAGAGGAGGATTCCGGAACATGCTTTGCGCGAAACGAAGGAAGACTGCTCTTTTCCTGCTGTGCGCGGGATTCGCCCTGTTGCGCGTGCCCTCGTCGACGGCGCAGCAAGCGGAAGCGCCACCGCAGGCGGTCCAAAAGGCGCCGCTGACCGTGGATCAAATCGTCGCGCATCTCGAAGAACGCAACCGCGAGCGCGAGGCGGCATTGCGGGGTTTCCAGGGCACGCGCGTGTATCACGTGCAATATAACGGCTTCTTCGGCAGCCACGACGCCGAGATGGTGGTCAACGTCAGCTACGCTTCGCCCGCCGATAAGGAGTTCACGGTCGTGTCGCAGAGCGGCTCCAAGTTCGTCATCGACCACGTTCTCAAGGGGCTGTTGCAGGGAGAAAAGGAAGCGTCCGACGAGGAGAACCGCCAGCGCACGGCGTTAAGCTCCCGGAATTATAATTTCACTCTGGCGGATGCGGAGACGTCTCGAGACAACACGCAGTATGTCCTCAACGTCGCGCCGAAGACCGCCAACAAGTTTCTCTACCGCGGAACGATATGGGTGGATGCGAACGACTTCGCGGTAACCCGCATCGAGGCCGAGCCGGCGAAAAATCCCTCGTTTTGGATCAAGAAAAGCGAGGTGCGGCACCGGTACGAAAAGATCGATGACTTCTGGCTTCCCGCCGAAAACAAGACGGAGAGTTGGATACGCCTCGGAGGTCACGCGCTTCTTTCCATCGAGTACAAAGACTACAAGATCGCGGAAAACGCGCCGGCCGCGAGCGCGCATGACAACGCCGCCGCCCAGACATCCGGCCTCCAGAACGCAACTCTTCACTGAAAACGCAATTCCCGGTTCACTTGGGAAGGATCGTGGAAACCTGCCCAGTCTTGTCGATGGGATTGCGATTGTTTTCTTCGCAGATGAATTCCAACTGGTCGAGATCCCGGTGACGATGGAACGTTCTAACCATGTGCCACGGCTTCTCGAGGACGTCCGGGTCCGTGAGAGTCATGGCGTCTTCCAGCGTATCGGGATCAATGAGGTGGATACGTTCTACGACGTGCAGGTTGGGGCCGTGCTGAAGCCGGTTGAAACCGAGCGGCAATCGGTGGCCCAACCCGACGGTGTCCACGACCAAGGTGTCGCCTTCCCAGTGCCCGATTGAATGGCCGTTGAACGTGGGATCGAGGTCGGCCGGATGGCCGCGCCCGTCGGTGAACACGCGGCGCACCTGCATGTAGGCTTCCTGAATGATCGTCACGCGACCGGGCGTAAACAGAAACTCGATGTCGTACGGCTGAAACATGATCGTTGGCATGCCCGGCGGCACGCAGTTCGCGCTTTCCGTCGGCGGCTCCTCATTCTTCGCTTCTTCGTCTTCTAGCACCTTCAGCTCGGCCGCCGCCGTCGGAGTCAAAACCGGCTGCTCGGCTTTCGCACCGAGGCCGCCGAAGTTGAACGTCCAGATACCGCCCCAATCCGGCAGCGACCCGAGCGCAGTGTACGCGGCGGATCGAGACTTCGCGTTCTCAGGATTCGCCGGCATGCTCGCCGTCTGGCCCTGGCAGACAGCACCGAGCACCGCCAAGGCGGACCACGCAGCAACCACTGCGACTGGAAGCCTCATGTTTTCTCCATTCCGAGAGCAGCGGCCGCCCCATTGCAGCCGCAAGCTCGTCCCCCGACGGTCAAAGGCAGCCATTGTGCACCAAGGAATGGCTATCTGTCTTGACGCATATTATAGTATTTGCATTCTCTGGGGGAGTCGCAGGGCCGAGGGTGGAATACACCGTAAGACAGAGTTTGCTGTTGGGGGACCCACGATGAAGAAGTCCCGGGTGGCGTGCTTGGGTGCGCTGATCGTCCTGTTCGCGGCTTCGGCGTCCGCGCATCATTCCTTCGCGATGTTCGACCGCTCGAAGAAGATCACGACGGCGGCCACGGTCACGCAGTTTCAGTGGACCAATCCGCACAGTTGGATCGAGATCGACGTGGCAAACAGCAGCGGCGGAACGGATCACTGGAGCATCGAGTGCAACAGTCCGAACAATCTCGCACGGCAGGGCTGGAAGTCGAGCAGCCTGAAGCCCGGTGACAAAGTCACGATCATGTTCTGGCCCCTGAGGAGCGGCGAGAAGGGCGGGCTCTTCATATCCCTGACACTCCCGGACGGCCAGGTGCTGGATGAGGCGGCGTTCCGAGCGGCGGCAAAGGCGCAACCGTGAACGCCCGAGCGAGATTCCGGACGCAGTAGAAGAGGTTCGTAAACGACCTTGGAAGAGCGGGGAGCAAAACGATGAAAACTTCACTGATCGCATGCTTGAGCGCCGTCCTGCTTATCGTCGCGGGCACCGCATCGGCCCACCATTCCGCGGCGATGTTCGATCGGGACAAGCAGGTTCCGTTGACCGGCACGGTCGTGCAGTTCGAGTGGACGAATCCCCACAGCTGGATCCAGATCGACGTCCCAAACGACAGCGGCGGCTCGGACCGGTGGAGCGTCGAGTGCAACAGCCCGAACAATCTCGCGAAGCAGGGGTGGAAGTCCACAACGCTCAAGCCTGGCGACAAGGTGACGATCGTGATCCACCCGTTGAGGAACGGCGACAAGGGCGGCAGTTTCGTATTCGTGAAGCTGGCCGACGGAACGACGCTCGCCGACCCCGCATACCGGGCGCAGCCCAAGCAGCCGGGCAGCAGTTCCCCTTACTAGGCGGTTGAGCGATCCGGGATTTCCTGCGTGCCAGAAATCCCCGCCTGCCAAGTTGTAAAATTGTCAAAGAGCGATTCGGCGCCTCGTCAAGAGCGCCGCGAGAAGTTCAGCGATGCCCACCCGAAGTGTGTCGATTAGGACTGCAATTGGCAATCGGCGGTCGGTGGCTGTGGGGCAAAGCGCCTGAAGCCCGACTCGGGGTTCGCGACTCACGAACCGAGGCGAGCTTCGACCTCCGAGATCCATCGAAGCACCGCGTCGAGCTTTTCTTCCGAATTCCAACGTCCACACCTCCGCTTGCGACGCTAGCGAAGCGGGACGAAGGAAAACAGCTCCCTAAAGTACAGGAAAGGTACAGGTGCCGTTGACCTGTACTTTTGTGTCGATTAGAAATCAAGGCGGAGTGCGGTGCCGATACTGCACGTGCGCCCGTCAAACTGCCACGAAGAGAGATTCTTCGACTGCGCGTCCCGGACCGAAGATTGACAAAGCCAATCTCCGGTAAGAAAAAGCGCCGGGACGCTACGCTCAGAATGACGGGTCGGCGATCAGTGAGTGCTAAGCAAGTGCTCGTTGAGGTCGGGAGTGCATTCGACTTCGGTGATGTCGGTGTCGTCTACGCGAATCCAGTGCTTGGTGCTGTCCCACTCCCCTTCCCAATTCTTCGGGTCCCACATCTGATACTTGATTTCCAGGCTCTTCCCGCCATTGACCAGGCGCATGCGCTCGATCATGTGGAATTCATCGCTCACCGGAAGACCCGTATCAATCCAATGGTGATCGGTGACCATGCTGTTCGTGTCCACGACGAGCGTATCGCCTTCCCAATGCCCGACGGAGTCTCCGTTGAACGTGCGAACGACGATATCGGGATCGGTGTGCGGACGGCCGTCGATATAGATGATGCGAAGGGCGTTTTCAAAGCCGCTGACCATGTAGATGGCGGTGGGAAGCTGGATCATCGCAATCGGCCAGACGCGGGTCATGATCATCGGCATGCCCGCGGGATAACAATGGCCGATGTCGTCGCGATACGGCTTGTGTTCAGCAGCGTATTTTTTCGCCTCGTCATACGCCGCCTGGGCCTCGGGCATGAACTTCGGATAGGGCGGGCCGAACATGAACGAGCTGAAGCCGGCGCTGAGATCGACCGTCCAAGTGCCCGTCAGATTGAACGGCGGCTTGGGGCGCGGTTTGGCCAGATTGTCGGGCGCAAGGGCGCCTTCGGGAAACACCGGCGCGGCCGCCTTTTGCTGGGCGGGCGCACCGGGCGCGGCCACGATGCAACTGAGAGCGAACGCGAAGCTCGCGGCAAGACTCCGTCTCGTTCGGGTCATCTCTCCCCCTTTTTTTGATCCACCCAGCTGTGATGGTTGGCCGTGACGGGTGCCACTTTACGAATGTTTTGGCTTCGCGTCAACGTCCGGCGAGTCCGAACGAGGAGGCAACTTCCGGGTGCGCCGACACTCGACCGCAATCCGAGGTAAACTCCAAATGGAGCTTCCTACTTCCCACAACCGGACTTCTGGACAGTCAGCGGGATTGCCGGACAAGCTCGTACTGGGACCCACTTGGTGGAGTCGAGGTGTGACGCGGTGGGTTAGGTGCAGCCTATCCGTTGCCGACTCTTTCGTCTGTCGGTGCCTCACTAGCTGGACCATGCTTCCGTCTTCACACCCCGCTCATCGAACCGGACTTGCGGATTGCCCGCATCCGGCTCTCGGAGAAAGTCTCACGATGTCGCCCACGGAAGACTGCTAGTCCGTCTGGTGAGACGGGCTAGGCCCAGCTCATCGTGGAGAACGACGTCCGAGAACTTCTGGGTCGCCCGCCACGAGATACTGTGCTTTCGACACAGCCACTGTCGCAGCCTCTTGCGAGCATGGCCGTCCACAGCTCGGTAGGCTTGGCTGACTGGTCCAAGACAGAAGTAGTTGGCCCACCCGATCATCGTACGGTTGAGCTTCGCTACCACCATCTCCTGGTCCAGCAGGATTTGATCCCGTCCAGTCATTTCGCTAATCGTCTCGCAGATGCGGATCACCCGCTTCTTCGAGGGAACCGTACCCATGTACGCGCGCCCTGTCTTCGGCGAATAGCACCGACCAAACGTGTACCCCAGAAAGTCGAACTTCTCTTCCGGCAGTTTACAGACCCGCGTCTTCGTTTCATTCACCGTCAGCTTCAGCTTCGTCATGATGTTCCGCATGATGGCCAGCGCTTCTTCCGCTCGACCACGGCAGCAGATCACCAAGTCATCGGCGTAGTTAACGATGCGTGCTTCCAGACGCTTCTCGTGTCCGAGATTCTTCCATCCCAGCACGAATCGACGCATGTACAAGTTGCTTAGCAACGGGCTGATGGGGGCTCCTTGTGGGGTTCCTTGTCCCTCATCCCGATTGCGCGTACTCCGATGCTTATTCCCTTTCTCGTCGGTCTCTTCGACCGGAACTTCCAGCCACATCTTGATCAGATGCAGCATCGCTCCGTCGACGATCCTTCGAGCCACCGACGTCATCAGGTCAGCGTGGGGAATGCTATCGAAGTAGCCGCTCAAGTCAGCGTCTACAATTTGTCCGTGGCCGGTGTTGAGCAGCTTGTGGACTTGCCTCACGGCATCCAACGCGCTGCGGTCTGGCCGATAGGCGTACTGTTCCGGCTGCAGGTCGGCCTCGAATATCGGTTCGAGCACCAAAACTGCCGCCGTCTGTGCTACGCGATCTTTGATCGCGGGCACTCCTAACGGCCTCTTCTTCCCGTCCGGTTTGGGTATCCACACCCGCCGTACAGGCTGCGGTCGATACGTCCTACTTTTCAGCTCTCGCGCCAGTTCGTCCAACCACTTCTTCACCCCATACTCTTCGATGTCCTCCAAGGTCTGGCCATCTACTCCTGCTGCTCCGCCATTGGCTTTGCAACATTCATAGGCGAAGGCCAGAACATCTTCTCGGTGCACCTTGTCGTACAGAGCATAGAAGCGAAAGTTGGGCGATCCCTTCGCTTTGTCGTGCAACGCCGTCTGCAACTTCTGAACACTGGGTGGAGTTGTTAGGCTCATCGCCAATCCCTCGGTCCTTTGTCGCTTCTTGCGTTTCCTTTCAACTGAGGCACCTTCCCTCCACCGGAGTTACCCGGCTTCGTCGGTACTACGAGCCTCTCCGCCATCCCAGTCGGCCCGGCCTGTCTCTCGCGAGTTGCCAGTTGATCCAAACCGCGATCACCGCTGGGACTTCCCGTGTTGCGTCTGGTCCCCCATGTCTGCATGCCGTCGCCACTACCCCGGCAGGTCCGAT
>Ga0187864_10002638_pt1 | contig 15396 bp, 14 predicted proteins | sample June2016WEW_11_4_FD_132985 | JGI IMG/M metagenome (GOLD analysis project Ga0187864, IMG submission 132985) | Peatland microbial communities from SPRUCE experiment site at the Marcell Experimental Forest, Minnesota, USA - June2016WEW_11_40 | ecosystem: Environmental > Terrestrial > Soil >... | reverse complement strand
GGAAGAAATAATGGCCAAACGGGAAGCACCAGGAGCTGTTTCGGACATCAATGTGACGCCACTGGTCGACGTGATGCTCGTGCTGCTGATCGTCTTTATGGTGATCACTCCCATGTTGCAAAAAGGCGTCAGCGTCGACTTGGCCCGGGTTAACAACCCGCGTACGATGCAGGCCGCTGAGAAGGAAGACGCCACGACTGTGGCGATCACGCGGGACGGTACATTCTATCTGAACTCGGACAAGACCGCCCTGGACAAGATTACCACAGCGGTCAAAGACCGGGTCCAGGACAAGCTCGACAAGACCGTGTATGTCAAGAGCGATGCCCGGGCCAAGTACGGTGACGTGGTCTCAGTGGTGGACGCGGTGCGCGCAGCAGGCGTAGATGCCATCGGGCTCTTGACCGAAAAGGTCCAGAGTCGACGGGCTACCGCAGCGGTGGGGGAAGTAACCCCGTAACGTCGAAGGTACTTCATTAGAGAAGCAGGAGGGTAGCACTATGGCTATGGCCGTAGGGGGAAGTAAGAAAGGTCCCATGGTGGACATGAACGTGACTCCGCTGATTGACGTCTTACTGGTGCTGCTCATCGTCTTTATGGTGATCACACCGTTGACACCCAAAGGCCTGGACGCGATTGTACCGCAGCCAGGTCCCAAGGACGCCAAGGTCGATCCGGAGGTCCTCGCCCATACCATTGTGGTGAGTGTAGACGCCAGCCGTCACGTCAAGATCAATCAGGATCCCGTCGACATTCGCGAGCTCGGCTCGCGCCTCGAGGACATTTTCAAGATGCGCAGCGACCGGGTGATGTTTGTCAAGGGCGATCCGACGTTGCCGTTTGAGGCTATCGCGGAGGTCATCGACGTCTCGAAAGGCGCTGGCGTTGACAAGATCGGGCTCGTGACCAAGGCCCTGGAAGAAGGCCAGTAGTCCCCCACCTATGCTCACGTTGAGGGAGGATTTCCAATGAAGGTATACAAGTTCTTCCTGCTGGGGGCAGTGTTGCTGTCGCTGCCTTTCAGCAGCGGATGCCAGAAACTCAGGGCGCGAGACCAGCTTAACAAGGGCGTCGCAGCCTTTCGCAATGCGCAGTTCCAGGCCGCAATCATGCACTTCAAGACTGCCGTGGGGTTGGACCCGACCCTCTTAAATGCCAGGCTTTACCTTGCCACTGCGTACTTCAACCAGTATATCCCCAGCGGAGAATCACCGGAGAACCTGAAGATCGCCGCGCAGGCCATCGATGCCTATGAGGATGTTCTGAAGTCGGATCCGAACAACGCTAATGCCATCGCAAGTATTGCTCAAATTTACTACTACGAGAAGAACTTCGATAAGGCCAAGGAGTACCAGCGGCGCCTGCTGCAAGCCGATCCGAATAATCCCGTTCCGTATTACTGGATAGGCGTGCTGGATTGGGCAACCAGTTATCCGCGATTTGTGCAGATGAGGAGGGATCTGAAGATCGATTATCCGAAGGACCCCAAGGATCCCAGCAGCCTGCCGCCGTTTCCAGCCAAGGCTCGGGCCCAGTTGGAAGAACAAAATGGCCCGCTGGTTAAGGAAGGCGTGGAGGTCCTCGAGAAGGCGGTTCAGCTTAAGCCGAATGACTCCGAGGCCATGGTTTACTTGAACCTGGTGTATCGGCAAAAGGCTGACCTGGAGGCCGACGCATCGGCACGTGCAGCGGACTTGAAACAAGCTGAAGATTGGGTCGACAAAGCACTCGCCTTGAGAAAGGCTAGCGGATCGTAGCACCTCAGCTTGGTTCCCGAAGCTCTTCCCTTATTGTCCATCCATGACCCCGACCCCGCTTGAAGGGCCGGGGTGTCCTTTTACCCGCCTGCGCTTCCCCGCCCGGTGAGGGCCTCCCACGACTAATTCCTTAACCCGGTCCGATCAGTTGTGCGAACTGGCGCCCGCCACTCCGGGTCACGAGTCGGACGAGAGTCTGCTTATTTGCTTGTGGAGAACCTGAAGACCGTGCTCTCGCGATAGGTCTCGCCGGGCTTGAGAACGGTCGAGGGGAAGCTCGGCTGGTTCGGAGAATCCGGGAAGTGCTGCGTCTCCAGGCAGAATGCGGAGCGGCGGCCGTATGTTTTGCCCCCCTTGCCGCGAATGCTGCCGTCCAGGAAATTGCCCGTATAGAATTGCAGCCCCGGCTGAGTCGTGAGCACCTCGAGCACGCGTCCCGACTCAGAATCGGTGACTCGAGCAGCCAGACTGAGGCCGGCGCCAGAGCGGTTCAAGACGTAGTTATGGTCATACCCTTTGCCAAACTTGATTTGTTCGTCGTCCGCATCAACCCGCGTCCCGATCAAGGCCGGTTTTCGGAAATCGAAAGGAGTATTCTCGACCTTGCGAAGCTCGCCCGTCGGAATCAGCGTGCTGTCGATGGGGGTGAAGCGGTCGGCGTTGATCATGATTTCGTGCTTCAGGATGTCGCCGTTGCCTTCCCCGGCCAGATTGAAGTAAGAGTGGTTCGTGAGGTTCAATACCGTGTCTTTGTCGGTCGTAGCTGTGTAATCGATTCTCAGCGCGTTATCTTCCGTCAGTGAGTAGACGACCTTGGCGCTCAGGTTGCCCGGGTAGCCCTCTTCGCCGTCCTTGCTAAGGTAAGTCAACTCCAATGCCGGGTGCTCGCCTTGGATTTCGCGTGCAGTCCAGACTCGCTTGTCGAAGCCCCGTAAGCCGCCGTGCAGGCTGTTTGGGCCGTCGTTAGCAGGTAATTTGTATTCTATCCCATCCAGCTTGAAGCTGGCATTTCCGATGCGGTTTCCGTAACGCCCGATGAGTGCCCCAAAATAGGGCTCCTTGGCCAGGTAACCTTCGAGATTATCGAAGCCTATTACGACGTCGCCGGGCTTACCGTTGCGATCAGGCACCAGGATTGAAACCAATATCCCGCCGTAATTCGTGATGGCTACTCGCATTCCCTGGCTGTTGGTGAGAGTGTAGAGTTCAATGGTTCTTCCCTCTGCCATTTTCCCGAATCCCTTTCTGGTGATGCCGGAGTTGGGCTTATCCGCTGCGCCGCCTGCGGCACCAACGACGGCGAGCACAAGGAGTATGGAAGAAGTGCAAGTTAGATATGTCATGTCCCGCTCCAGAGAAGAGAAAATGCTTATGATCCGCGTTGAGGATTCGGATCACTCAATACGTTTCCAGTTCCGCGCGCCTGAGGCGGCCAACTGCGGCTTCCGGACCTTCGCCAGTCAGCTCGTTCCCGCCTACGCCAGTCCCAGATTCAACAGAACATAGGATCTCGCCGGGACCTGCAGGGCCATCTTTGAACCGAGTTGCGGAGGGTCCAGCGGCTTGGGAACGACCCGGTCTGGCGCCTCAAATCCATTCTCGGCCTTGAGATCGGAGCCCGTCAAGACCTGGCAAGTATTCACGCGCGTGGGCGTGGTCTCGTGCCAAACCACCTCGAGATCGCGTGCCTTCTCCAGGTCCCGGTTCAAGACGAAAAGACTGGCGGTCTTGTTCTCAACATCGATTGTCCCGGCGACATCGAGGTAAGGCACGGACATGCTTTCGTGGCCTCGGGCCGCAGGCCGTCCTGCAACGGTAACCTCGTAAGCCGGTGATGTCACTGCCAACTCGAGCGCCTTACCACGCGCATATTGCAGAGCCCAGGCGTAGGGGTAATAGATTGTTTGCCGCAACAGGCCGTTTTCGTTGGTCATAACTGGCGCGATCACGTTCACCAATTGCGCAAGACATGCCAAGCGAACGCGATCCGAACGGCGGATCAGGGTATTCAGCAGGCCGCCCACCACCAAGGCATCCTCAAGGTTGTAAATCTCCTCCAACAGGTGCGGCGCCACCTTCCTTTGGCCATCCACCGCGGTTCCGCTGCGTTGCCGGTACCACACGTTCCACTCGTCGAATGACAGCCACAGCGTCTTGTTGGACTCCATGCGGCCCCCGACCACGTCGCAGACCGCCATAATCTCGTGGATCTGCAGGTCCATGTCGAGGTTCATGGACAGATATCGGGCCGTGTTCCCTTCGGTTTCCTCGGCGTTGCCGAAATAGCGATGCAGCGAAATGCCGTCGACTTCCTCATAGCATTGTTCGAGCGTCTGCTGATCCCACTCCAGGTAAGTCGGCATAAAGGGACCGCTGGATCCACAGGCGATCAGCTTGACCGAGGGATCGATCTCCCGCATCTGGCGCGCGGCATCGCGCGCTTTAATGCCATACTGAATGGCGGGAATGTGCCCGATCTGCCACGGCCCGTCCATCTCATTGCCGAGGCACCAATACTTGATGTTGTGGGGCTTGTCGTACCCATGGGCGCGGCGCAAATCACTCCACTTGGTCCCCTTCTCGACATTGCAGTACTCGAGCAGCGCGGCCGTTGTCTCAGGGGTGCCAGTGCCAAAGTTGGTGCCGATGAGCGGCCCTGCACCCACGGCGTGGCACCACGTCACATACTCGTTGATGCCGAACTGGTTGGTCTCGATAGTATTCCAGGCCCGGTCGAGCACCCGTGGACGGTCTTTTTTGGGCCCTACGCCGTCAAGCCAGTTATACCCGGAAACGAAATTCCCTCCAGGATAACGAATGATCGGGACACCTAGACCCTTGATCTCCTTCAACACATCTATGCGGAATCCGTTGGAATCGGCGAACTTCGAACCGGGTTCGTAGATACCTTCATAGACAGCACGACCCAGGTGTTCAATGAATGACCCGAAGATGTTTCTGTCCAGCGTCGAAATGCAACGGTCCGGATCGATGACCACGCGCGCCGGGCCGGCACTCTCCTGCGCCGCCTCAGTCGAGTTCGCCAGCCCGGGAAATCGTGCGGCGAGTGAGGCGCCTGCTATCACGCCGCCGCTGAGAAACTGACGTCTGGAGAAGCAATTCATTCTGGCCTCCTTAGGCAGTGAAGGATCGCGATCTTCCTTGTGGATCAAGTAAGTGAAAATGGGAGCTGTAAGCGCTTAAGCGCCGAATATTAGCTCAGCCCTGCCTCTGCTTCCAACCGTCCGGCGTGTAGAGTCGAATTCAGGAGTCGCGGGGAGCTTATACGGGTGCGGGAAAGAAGTCAAGGGTCCTGAGTTGTAGAAGCCGAGCAGGTCTAAGCGTTTGCACAATCACCGCCCTATGTGGTAAACACACTTCCAGAAGGATGGTGCGTGCGGCCGCTCGACAGGCTTGGGGGTTAACCGGCTGCGGGAAGAGCTCTCTCGACGACGTCATCCCGAGCGCCGCGAGGAATCTCGCCCTGAATGCAGGAGCACTGCGAGATTCCTCGTCGCCGGCGGTTCCTCGGAATGACCACCAAGAGCGTTCTCCTGGGGTCGTTAAAGGGCTTACCAACTTACTTGTAACAGCGAGACGGCGTGACGGGGAAGAGAGAAGGCAATTCGCAGCTCCCCCTGATTCGCCCTCTTCTTCTCCTCCGGCGCGAGTTCTTGCAGGCGCCCTTGCACAAGCAGCTGGCGGTATTGCTCAGGGGTCGGCTGCTGCGGGGAGCCCATCCCCTTCCACGCCGTGTAGGCGTTGCTGCGTGCCTCGTCGATCCGGTAATGGCGGACCAGAGGCTGACTGGCGGCTGACGGCAAGCCCGTGATAATCATCTCCACATTGGCAGCGGGGACGGCTACGTCCTGGTCGTGATAGTTCCAGACGATCGCGGAGAGTCGCCCTTTCTCGAGAGTGGCGATGCCACTAATATCCGCCTGGCCTGAGACCCCCGATCGCAATACGGAATCTATCTCCAATGACGAATTGCTCCTCAGCGCAATGCGCTCGCTGCCCATCATTCCAAACATCCGGAAGACATTCAGGACCGGTTTGTCGATGCCGTTAGTGGCCTGGGTTCGAAAGCCTTCAAAGTATGGCTGGTTCTCGAATTCGAAGGCCCACGTCACCACGCCCGCCAGAGAGACTTGGTGCTCTGCGGCAAGTTCCAGTGTCCGGGCAAGCATCTCGGCGGTGTAGCAGGCGTAAAGCGGACCGTTGCGGTAAACATTCTGAGGAAACCGCCGCGCGGAGCAGGCCGCACAACCTTCCGGGTCGGACTCGCCGAGGATGACCGGCAGATCTTTGAACTGGGGGAAAGAGCGAATGAGGCGGAATCCCTCGTCGAGGGATTGCAGTTGCCGGCTGATTCCCATGACCACGTGGCCCTCCACCATTTTCGGATCGCCCTTGGCGTGGAAGGTGACGAAATCGAGGGGAGCACCCTTCCCTCCCGTCGCGGAATTGATCCCGTTGGCGCAGTGGGCCAGGAATTGGCGGAGAAAATCCGCCGCGTGGGGATCAACTGGACCCGTGGAGTCCGGTCCACCTACGCGTGCCTGAGGGAGTGCGCGTTTCACGGCTTCGGCTGCATAGTCATAGAGCTTGAAATACTCATCTCGTGAGCCCTGCCAGTAGCCGATGTCAGGCTCATTCCAGACTTCCCAGTTCCAGGATTGGACTTGCTCCTTCCCGTAACGCTCGGCGGCGTGCTGTACCCAGCGGTAGACCAGGTCGGCCCACTGGTGATAATCGCCGGGCGGGTACGCCCAGCCCGTCCAGAGCGTGCCCTCCGGCCAGTGATGCCTGTAGGGGTCTGGCCGGACTGAGAGCGCCTGAGGCATGAAGCCAATTTCCACCAAGGGCTTTGCCTTTGCTCGCATCAACGCGTCGAAGATCTTGTCGAGGATCGTCCAGTCGTAAACGGGGCGACCCGTGGCGTCCTTACTATAAACGTTGGTGGACCCCCATTTGAGGGCTGCCGTGCCATCGCCGGAAGTCAGCAGATTGTGCATGCGAATCTGTACCGCTGTGGCGCTCAATTCGGAAAGCTCTGCCAGGAGTTTTTCCCCGTTGGGCGCGTACGTGTAGTTGGGCTCGTCGTACCCGAAATAATCCCACACCGGCGACAGGCGCTCACGCGGTCCCGAGGCATCGATCCGAATCACTACTTCCTGCTGCGCCAAGGCAGGGCCAACGAGGAAGATGAGCGCCAACGTCGAGAAACACGCGGCGCCCCGAGACTTGTTCACGAATCTCGCTCCTTCCTTTAAACCAAGTCGATCTCCAGCTTAGTGAGCGATGCGGGTTTGAAGGTCCAGGCAAAGCTGGAACCCGTGACGCTGGCCGGCTTTCTTTCAGGCTCTACAGCGTGCGGATTTTCAAAGTCATCGTGGGCGTGAATATCCGCTGACGCGAGGACTGTCACATTACAGGGGCCGGCTGAAGCTCCGCGCAGGCTGACCTCCGCGGTCCGGGGCTCGCTAACGTGCGGATTCACCACCGTGATGACCAGCGTCTTCCCGTGCAGCGAAGCCGATCCCGCCAGTCCCCAAAACGACTTGCCCGCTCCAAACGAAATGCTCGGCGCGTCGCTCACAAAGCGGAGCGACCGGCCACTCTTGTGCGATTTGTATATATCGAAGGCGTGAAAGATGGTCGTTGCGGCGAAATGGTCCTCGAGGGCGATAAAGGGGGAGTGAATACAGTTCACCAGTTGGGCGACATTGCACATCGCCAGCTTGTCCGCGTGCCGATTGAAGACATCGAGGGTAATGCCGGTGACCAAGGCATCGCGCATGCTGGGCACATAGCTGAAGAGGTAGCGGGGGTCGATGGCCTTGCCGCGGTGCCAGGCGCCCCACTCGTCCACGACCATCTTGACTTTGTGCCCGGCGTCGAATTCGCCCATCGCTAGCCACTGCTTGGTGAGCAGCGAGTCCATCAAGTCCGATTGCCACAGAAGCTGGTACCAATCGTCCACAGTGAAGTCGAGGGATTGGCCTTTGCCGGCCGTCCAGCAATAGTAGTGCAAAGACAGGCCGAAGATCCGGCTGAGCAGGTTCTTGTCCTTCGCCACCAACTCCTGAAACAGGCCGCGTGTCCAAGCCACTTGCGGGTCGTCGATCGCCATACCGGGGCCGGAGGCGACGAAGTGCAGTTTCAAACCGTAGTTGGGAACCCAGGAAGTGAAGCGCCGGAACTCCACAGCGTATTGCTCTGGCCGGAAGTCGCCGCCACAACCCCACGATTCGTTGCCGATGCCCCAGTAAGTCACATTGTAGGGTTCCTTGCTCCCGTCGGCGGCCCGGAGGTCAGCGAGGGTGGTGGAACCGGCGGGCGAGTTGCAATACTCCACCCACTGGTCGTAATCGGTCGGCGTCAGGCTACGCAGGTTTGCCGCGACGTAGGGCTCTGAGCCGGACAGCCGGCAGAAGCGCATGAACTCTGCGGTACCGAAGGTGTTGGGTTCGTACTTCTGGGGGCCGCTCGGGGCACTCCAAAGCGACGGAACGTCGCACCAGAAGTTGGTGCGGGCGGGACGTTTGTCGCGCGGTCCAACGCCATCGCGCCAGTTATAGCTGTCGGCGAAGCAGCCGCCGGGCCAGCGCACCACCGGAGCCTTAAGCTGCTGCATGTGGTCGATGAGGTCCTTACGGATTCCGCCCACGTTGGGGATCTTTGAGTTCTCGCCTACCCAGATGCCATCGTAGATCACGCCTCCGAGGTGCTCGACGAAATGGCCGTGAATCTCGGGCGCGATTTCGCCGATGGGCTCGTCAATGAGCACTTCCACCAGCCCTTCCGCGGCACGCGAGCTCCTGGGCGCCAGACCGGCTGCTGACGCCGCCACGGCCACCGCAAGGAAATCTCGTCTGTTCATGGGTCCGCCACCTCCGGAGAGTCAATTTGGCTGTTTACGGGCCTGGGTCCGGCGGAACCCGCCCGCTCGCAGCAGGGTCATGCAATTTACCAAGCCTGATGAAAGAGCTTACACTTCCTCCAAGCCTACGGCAATCGCAACTGTAATTCTGGTTCCGTTTGCGCCAAGTGGCGATTTTAAGAGCGTGCCCTGAATGAAGCGAAGGTTCGGCACCCACGGCAAGACCAGCTTATTCTAACAACATGCAGAGCGGGCGGAGCAGCATGGAGAGGGACGCAGAGTAGTTGCAAGCGCTTACAATGTCAAGCGGGCGTCCGAACCCCCGTTTCTCCACAGTCCGCGAGGCCCCGCGCGGCGGGAATCACCCTGCTATAATCAAATCAGGACACTGCCGAACATAGTGCTTGCCTAAAGCCGGTCTGAATGGTATGGTAGCGGTCCAAGTCTGTTTTTGCGAGAGACTGCTCCTAGTGTGTTCCGCAAGTCGTATTCAAATCGAGCCCCAACTCCTTGTGCGCGATTCCACCGCACTTGCTCCAGGGAGCAATCTTGCAGTAGCGTAATCTGGCTAACATCGGCCACCGTTTTACGGTCACTTCGAATTCTCGCTCTGACGTGACTTAGAGTAAGGAGGCTTTCCATGGCAACGACTTTAGGTGTCATCGTCGGCAATCGCGGTTTCTTTCCCGCCGTTCTAGCCCGCGACGGACGCGAAGAGGTTTTGCGCACTCTCGAGCAGCAAGGTTACAAAAGCCTCTGCCTGACTCCCGAAGAGACCAAATATGGCGCGGTCGAGACCCTGCAAGAGGCGCGCCAGTGCGCCGACTTGTTCAAGCGGCATGCCGGCGAGATTGACGGCATTCTGGTCACCCTGCCCAATTTCGGCGACGAGCGCGGCGTGGCGAACTCGATTCGCATGTCGGGGCTGGACGTGCCCGTGCTGATCCATGCCTTCCCGGATGAAAGCGACAAGATGCTGATGGGCTCGCGCCGCGACAGCTTTTGCGGGAAGATGTCGGCCTGCAACAACCTGTGGCAATACGGAATCCGCTACACGCTCACCTCGCTGCACACCGAGGCGCCTTCCTCGCCGGTGTTTGCAGACGACTTGAAGGCCTTTGCCGCCACCTGCCGGATTGTGAAGGGGCTGAAGAACGTGCGGGTGGGGGTGATCGGGGCGCGGCCGGCGGCCTTCAACACCGTGCGTTTCAGCGAGAAGCTGATGGAGAACCACGGCATCAGCGTGGAGACGCTGGACCTCTCGGAAGTCCTGGGCCGCGTCCAGCGGTTGAAGGATGACGACGCAACGGTGCTGGCCAAGATCGCCTCCATTCAAGGCTATGTTTCGACGCAGACGGTGCCTGCGGCGTCGCTGCTGAAGATGGCGAAGTTCGGCTTGGTGGTGGACGAATGGCTCAAGGCGAATGAACTGGTGGGCTCCTCGGTGCAGTGCTGGACGGCGATGGAGGAGTTCTTTGGGGTGGTGCCCTGCACGCTGATGAGCATGATGTCCAACAACCTGATGCCCAGCGCCTGCGAGACGGATATGATCGGCATGATCTCGATGTATATCCTGCAGTTGGCGGCGGGCGAGCCCAGCGCCATCGTGGACTGGAACAACAACTACGGCGAAGACCCCGACAAGGCCGTGATCTTCCACTGCTCGAACCTGCCCAAGCACTTCTTTGAAGACCTGAAGATGGATTTCCAGGAAATCATCGCCGGCTCGGTGGGCAAGAACAATACCTACGGGACGGTGGTGGGGAAATTGAAGAGCGGCCCGCTCACCTATTGCCGCGTCTCGACCGACGACCTGCAAGGCAAGCTGCGCGCCTACGTGGGCGAGGGCGAAATCACCGGCGACCGTCCGCAGAGTTTCGGCGGCTACGGCGTGGTGAGGATTCCGCAAATGCAAAAGCTGTTGAAACACATCTGCCGGCACGGCTACGAGCACCACGTGGCCGTCAACCGCAGCCACTACGGCACCGCCGTCGCCGAAGCCCTGAGCAATTACAAAGGCTGGGACACCTACCACCACGACGCCGACGGCTGCTGAGAGAAGATTGATCTCAGCGCCTACCGGTTCCCAGGTCGTCCGAAAACCCGGCCTTCAGGCGAGGCCACTGGACGATAGGACGTCCCTCGATACGGTAAGGGTGCTCGCCTTTCGGCCGTTGTGGCCAGCCAGTCGGCGAGTCCTCCCACGGCTCCTGCCGCCCGTAGACGGTCAAGTCGAGCAAACGGTAGCTGTTATCCATCGCCTCGACGCCGCGTCTCGTCGTCCAGTAAGTCTCGAAGACCTTGGATCCTTGTCGCAAGTAGCAAACGATGTGCATCATGCCCACCCGGCGTCCAACCAGGAGGGTCTCGAGCGAGTCCCGGGGGGCCGAGTACCAAGGCATCTCCCAGCCCATAAAGTCGCGGTACCGGGCGCTCTCTTCGTACGGGCCTTGGCAGAACGTGGCATAAGTGACGTCGCGAGAATGAATAAAGGACAGCTCGCGGACCTGGGATGTATAGAAGGTGCAACCCTCGCACTGCTCCGGAGCAGGGCGGCCGGCATGCCACATGAAGTAGTAGGCGATGAGCATCCGGCGTCCCTCAAACGCGTCCAAGAGTGTCACCGGACCACGTTCGCCAATGAGCGGTGTGGCGCCGTCAACCTCGACCATGGGGAGCCGCCGGCGGGCGGCTGCAATGACGTCGCCTTCTCTTGTGTGAGCCTTCTCTCGAACCCGCAATGCGTCCAGCTCCGCCTGGAAGGTGCTCCGATCAACTACCTTAGGGGCTCCAAGTTCATCCCTCATGAAGTCTGTCATCGTTCTCTCCCTTGTTACAGCCGTTTGATTGTCGCGAACCAGGCCGGCGCGCCGTGGTCGTGGTATCTCGTCTGAATCCGGTCCGGTTCGATGGCGGTGATATTCCATCCATTGCTGGGGTTGAACACCGCTCTCAGTTCTTCCTGACTGATGGGGTGCGGGCCAGTCTCGGGACCATCGTCGCTGAAGCACAACACATACAGGGTGCCCTCGTGCTTGGTCACCGACGCCAGACTCGCCACGTAACCTGGTCGCTCGTCGCCGTCGAAGGTGTGGAACAGTCCGCAGTCCAGCACCGTCTCAAACATGCGCCCCAGGCGCTCGAGCTGGAACGCGTCAGCCGCAGCGAACTCAACCTCGATCCCACGGTCGTCGGCCTTCTTTCGGGCGATCGCCAGTGCCGTCTCCGCCACGTCAACACCCAGAACCGACAATCCCAGCGAGGCGACGAGAAGGGCGTTCTCGCCGGTCCCGCAGCCCGCATCAAGCACCGCTCCGGCGAATCCGCCTTCGGATGCCAAGCGCACTATTGCTGGCTGCGGCTGGCCAATATCCCAAGGCGCAGGGCCGTCGCGGTACGATGCATCCCAGGGCAGTCCCGACAGCCGTTCGTGACTGGTTGGGCGCCGGCCTCTGCACGGATCGTCAGCGGGGGTTCCTGATCGCTCCGACAACTTCGTCCCCTCCCTGCAACTGATCTTGCCACCTCGTGGCACGCGAATCCACAGGTCCGGACAATTCCTCGGGCTCCCGCCCACACCCGTCAACAGGGCCATAATCGCGAAGGCCGGCGTGGCGGCCAGGCACAGCCGATCGGCCAGGCCGAGAACCGCCTTGGCGCCCTCGTCATCACGGCTCACGCCGCCGGTCGAGTGGGCGGGGATGAGCCTCGGTCATGCTTTCGCCTCTGCGGCGCGCTTTCGGGCGGCTTCTTCAGGGTCGGTTATTATGTCGATCCACTTCGGGTCAGGCGAGGCCTCGGCGTCGTAGTTGTCGTGCCAGTTCCACCACTTGTACGGCGGGGTCTGGGGGTAACCCTCTGGCGAGTCCTCCCAAGTCTCCTGACGGCCGAGCGGCGTGGTGTCGAGGTAGCTCCAGGTGCTCCCCATCGCCTCGTCGCCGCGGCTGTTGATGAAGTAGGTGCGGAACACCCGCTCGCCGTCGCGGAAGAACACGTTGTGGCCATGCCATTGATCGACGCCGAAGTCCACGTCGAAGCCGTCTGTGATGGTGTACCAGGGCATCTCCCACCCCATCCGCGCCTTCAGGCGCGCGATGTCGGCCTGCGGCGCGCGTGACGCATAGACGAGGGTGGTGTCGCGGGCGTTCAGATGGGCCAGGTGGCCGACCTGATCGGCGCCCAGGGAGCAGCCGCGGCAGGCGTGCTCGGGCCAGCCGAACACTCCGGGCTCGAAGAAGGCGCGATAGACGATCAACTGACGGCGGCCCTCGAACAAATCGAGCAGGCTTACCTTGCCCTGGGGTCCGTCGAACTCGTACTTCTTCTCGACCGCCATCCACGGCATGCGCCGGCGTTCGGCGGCCAGCGCGTCACGGGAGCGGGTCAAGGCCTTCTCTTTCACGAGGAGTTGCTGGCGCGCAGCCTCCCATTCCTGATGCGACACGATCGGGGGTGTGTTCATCGCGAGAGGCCCTTTCCCGTGTTCCTTGTCTCTCTCTTTGCTTGTTGCCATGTTATTTCTCCTTCTTATTTGGATTCGGGACGATTTTTTCTGCTCCGTTCTTTTTGCGAGAAACTTTCACAACCATCGCTGCCAGGCCGCCGGTGGAAACCGCCCCGGCGACGACTAATCCCACGGTTGCCAAACAGAATGGACACATCCTTCACCTCCTCGGTGGCCAACTTGACCGTTGAGCCGCCTCTATAGGGGTAACGGGTAGGGTGGGGTCATTTCGACAGGGAAAATAGAAAAAATTAGCCCCGCCTTTGGAGCAGAAACTGTCTCACTGCGGGGTCCTCGGTCAGGCCAATCGCCCGGTCGAAAGCATCCAATGACGCAGGCGTTTTCCCTAGCCTTTGCAGCAGGTGAGCGCGAACCGCCCAGTATGGCTGATAGGCGGAGATATCGTCCGGGTCGATCCCATCGAGCGCTGCCAGCCCTGCTTCGGCTCCCTTCGCTTCGGCTACGGCCGCGGCGTATCCAGTTCGCGTGCCGAGCGTCGGCGATATCCGAATCAGCTGTTCATAGAACATCATGATCGCGTTCCACTGAATCCCGCGGCCCCGCGCCCGCCCGGCATGCACCGACTGAATGGCAGCTTCGAGTTGAAACCGGCCGCTGTGGCCGCGACTCGACGCTTCCTCGAGATGCCGTTCCGCCTCTGCTATTAAGGGCAGAGACCACTTCCGGCAATCCTGCTCCGAGAGAGGCACGTACCGGCCGTCCGGCCCCCGCCGCGCCGCCCGGCGAGCTTCGCAGTGGAGCATCAGAGCCAGCAGACCGTGAACCTCAGCTTCCGCTGGCATCAACTGCAGAAGCACTCGTGCAAGCCAGATCGCCTCCTCGGCCAGATCCCGACCGCGTTGGTCGACACCGGCCATGTCATCCCACCCAATCCCGAAGGCGGCGTAAATCGCTTCCAGCACGGCGTCTAGCCGCTGTGGCAATTCAGGCTCCTGCGGGATTTCAAACCGAATACCACCGTCGCGGATCTTCGTCTTGGCGCGCACCAGGCGCTGTCCCATCGTGGTGGGCGAAATCAGGAACGCGTGGGCAATGCGCGCGGCATCCAGACCGAGAACGGTCTGGAGCATGAGCGGCGTGTGCATCGCCGGATCAATTGCCGGATGGGCACACACAAACAGCAGTTTCAATCGTTCATCAGGATATTCCGGCAACAAAATCATGTCCGTGGATTCCTCTCTGAGGAGCGCCAGCGTGGGCTCGCTGGCCTCGACTACTTGCCGATGACGCACAAGATCGATAAACGAGCGGCGCGCCGTTGTCAGCAGCCACGCCTCTGGATTTTGTGGCACGCCGTCTCGCGGCCAAGTTTCGAGTGCTGCTACCAGCGCATTACTGAGGGCATCCTCCGCGCTCCCCACGTCGCCCGTGTGGGAGGAAAGGTAGGCCACCAGGCGGCCGTAGGACTCGCGAGCCACCCGCTCGATTGTCCGGTGAGCACTCTCTTGTTCGCTTCCGCTCATCCGGTGACCCGGCGCTTGTATTCAGGCGAAACGGGCCGGACCTCCACAGCACCCATCGAGGCGGCCGGGCAGCGCGCTGCCCATTCGAGCGCCGTGTCAAGCGAGGGAAGCTCCAGGATGGTGAATCCCCCCAGTTGCTCCTTGGTATCCGCGAAGGGCCCATCCTGTACACGCCGCTTGCCGTCCTTTAGCCGCACCGTGGTCCCGGTCTCCGGGGGTTGCAGCGGATTGCCGCCGACGTAGATGTCGGCCTCGACGAGCGCTTTGTAGTACGCCCGCCAGGCGCCAAGGTAGGGGTCATTTTCGTCCGCATTCCGTGCCGCAAAAGCTTCTGGTGATTCGAAGATGAGCAGGGCGAATTGCATGGTCTTCTCCTTTCGGGATGGCTTTCGGCGCAGTTGCTCGCGCCTAACCATATGACGGATGGGAAGCCGTCTATTCGACAGATTTCAGGAAATCTACAGAGATGTCAACTCGACCTAAGCGAATTGAGGGACCGCGGGTCATCCGGGTAGAACTTCCAAATCACGGTTGTGGACGGCGGCGCAGCCGATGGCTCCCTGGGGCGGAAGGGAGTAGCGGCGAGTCTGCGAGCTTGAGGCCCCTCGGTTCTTCTATTTCGTTACTCGCGGGGCGATGGACGTGATTTCCAGAAAGAACCGGCGAGCGGCGGAGTTTCGCGGAAACCGCTCCCCGAAAATCACCACCGGCGGCCACTGTAGGGGCACGCCATGGCGTGCCCGTACGCGGGGATGACGCGCAGAT
>Ga0187864_10002636_pt1 | contig 15400 bp, 16 predicted proteins | sample June2016WEW_11_4_FD_132985 | JGI IMG/M metagenome (GOLD analysis project Ga0187864, IMG submission 132985) | Peatland microbial communities from SPRUCE experiment site at the Marcell Experimental Forest, Minnesota, USA - June2016WEW_11_40 | ecosystem: Environmental > Terrestrial > Soil >... | reverse complement strand
GTCGGCGACGATATCTTCGTCACGAATCCGAAAATCTTCGCCCGCGGCATCTCCGAAGGCATCGCCAACGCGATCCTCATCAAGTTGAATCAGATCGGCAGCGTGAGCGAAACCGTCGAAGCCGTCGAGATGGCGCGCAAAGCCAAATACGCCTCGATCATCTCGCACCGTTCCGGCGAAACCGAAGACGCCTTCATCGCCGACTTCGCCGTGGCGATGGGCACGGGCCAGATCAAGACGGGCTCCGCTTCCCGCACCGACCGGATCGCCAAATACAACCAGCTCCTCCGCATCGAGGAAGAACTCGGCTCCGCCGCGCGCTTCTCCGGCCGCTCCGCCCTCGCCGCAAAGTGAAACCTCAATTCCTCGCCTTGCGAACTCCTAGCAATGCGAGCACAAGCATGGGCGCCAAGATGTTGAAATAAAGGATGGCCCCGGCGTTTTCTGGCGCGTATGGCTGGCCGATGTGAATTTGGTGCAGGTGAACTCCCGCAGCGCCGAGCATAAAGACGCTCCAGCCGATGACAGTCGCGGTCCAAAAGCCGTCGCGAAACCACAAGCAGAGTATTCCCAGTATCCCGAACGCCAGGTTGGCCACGGCGACCTCATATTGAAAGGGATTCCCCGCTGTCCAGCCGATCGACGCCGCAACCGGGCCGGCTCGCATCGTGTGCCCGATAAAGCCGACCAGTCCGCCCAGCCCGATCGGGAACGCGAGGAGGTAGAGTAGCAGCACGTCCGCGGTTCGCTGCTTCGTCCGCGGCTGCTTTTGGATTGCAACCTGGAGGAGGCCCAGAATCAATGCTATCGCAGCAAGAACGATAAAGACCATCGCTTGGTCGCCTTTCTCCCGTCACACCTGTGAATGCGTGGTGGCCTCTTGCTGAAAGGTATTACGTCTCCGGCGCCCGCCCTATTTCGCTTCGCCCTTGGCCGGTGTATCTTGACACGCTTTTCCCTCCACGCTACAACCACTTCCGCGAGGCGATGTGAAATCTTTCCGAAAATTCATGCAACGCATGCCCTTCTACACCGCGTATAAATCGCTCAGCCACTATCCCGACTACTGGTATTGGAAGCTTCGCCCTCATCCCGTGCGCTCTCCTCATCTCCTGAAGCAGCGCACGGTGCTCGAATACGCCAAGAAATTCGGTCTGCGCGTTTTCGTCGAAACCGGCACGTACTACGGCGAAATGGTCGCCGCCGTGAAAGATCACTTTGATCGCATCTACTCGATCGAATGTATCCCCGAGCTCGCCCGGCAAGCCACGCGCCGCTTTGAACACGATCCGCGCATCCGCATCCTCGAAGGCGATAGCGCCATCGTGCTTCCCGAACTCTTAAAGTCCCTCGCCGAGCCCGCACTCTTCTGGCTCGACGCCGGCTACTGGGGTTGGGAGCACCTGCAGCGCGACCCCGAGCGGCTCTCCACCGAAGTGGAAGCCATCCTCAACCATTCTGTAAAAGGCCTCGTCATCCTCATGGACGATGCGCGCATGCTCAACGGCCAAAACGGCGCCCTCACCTTCGCCGAGTTCCAATCTCGCGTCGCCAGCCGTTTCCCCGACCGCACCGTCGAAGTGCGGCACGACATCGTCCGCATCACTCCCCGCCCGCTTCTGGCTTCCTGACTGTCATCCCGCCAGCCCTGAGGCCGATCATGCGGCCCAAGGGAACCGAGCCGCGTTTTGTGCGGATGAGGGTGCGCGGTGTTTGCGTCCCGGATGGTGTCGCGGGAAGGGATCTGCTTTTTCTGCTCTGTCACGCCCCTGTTCTACAAACCTCCTGGCCGCAACGTCCCTTGTGACCCAGGTCACATAAGCAAGTGACATTCGTCACGGTAGGCAACGCATGTCCGGTGCAACCTAAGCCCGGAACACAACATAAGGCATCGCAGGAGTTCCGGCATGAGCCAAACAACACAAACGACAATGGACATCGAAGCGCAAATCCCGGGCACCTATATTTTCGATGGACACGCGGCCATGAAGGGGTACGCCCTCAACAAAATGTGCTTCTCGTTCAACAAGGCCGAGAACCGCGCGGAGTTCCTGAAAGACGAAGATGCCTACTGCACTAAATACGGCCTCAACGACGAACAGCGCAAGGCCATCCACGACCGCAACGTCTTGGCCATGATTCACGCCGGCGGATGCATCTACTACTTGGCGAAGTTTGCCGGAATCTTTCACCTGACGGTGCAGGACGTGGGCGCGCAGCAGACCGGCATGACCGTCGAAGAATTCAATAAAATGCTCAAATCCCAAGGAGACTGACCATGGCGCGCGTCGTTGGCGGACTCACCACATCGCACATCCCCGCAATCGGGAACGCGGTACCGAGGGAAAAGGAACTGCTCGACGACCCGTACTGGAAGCCGTTCTTCGCCGCCTATCCGCCGGCGCGGGCGTGGCTGCAAAAGGTCAAACCCGACGTGGCCGTCGTCATCTACAACGACCACGGCCTGAACTTCTTTCTCGACGCAATGCCTACCTTCGCGGTTGGGGCCGCCTTCAAGTACCAGCACGCCGACGAGGGCTGGGGGATTCCGACGATTCCGCCGTTCGAGGGCGATCCGGAACTTTCCTGGCACATCATCGAGTCCCTGGTGCACGACGAATTCGACATCGTCTCCTGCCAGGAGATGCTTGTGGACCACGGTTTCACGGTCCCCATGTCGCTGTTCTGGCCGAACAACTCCTACGGCGGCATCAAGACCATTCCGGTGTGCATCAACACAGTGCAGCACCCGCTGCCTTCGCCACTCCGCTGTTTCAAGCTCGGGCAGGCGATCGGTCGCGCCATCGAGTCTTATCCCAAGGATCTCAAGGTAGTGGTGCTGGGCACCGGCGGCATGTCTCACCAGCTCGACGGCGAGCGCGCCGGCTTCATCAACAAGAAATTCGACCTGCTCTGCCTCGACAAGATCGTGAACGAGCCGGAAGTCCTGACCCGTTATTCAATCCACGAGCTGGTGCGCGAGGCGGGTGCGCAGGGTGCGGAATTCATCCTCTGGCTGGCTATGCGCGGCGTACTCCACGGCAAAGTGACGAAGATCCACAGCAGCTATCACGTTGCCGTTTCCAACACGGCAACGGGTCTTCTGGTCCTGGAGAACGCGGCCTAGCGCAAGCCGGAGATGATGCGGGGATTCGCGGACGAATAGTAGTATAGGCCCCTTCAGCACGCCCGCGAATCCCCTCTTTCTTTTCCCCCACCGCCAGCGCCGTCCACGAGCGCCCCACTCCATTTGTTATCCCGAGCGCGCTGTTTGCGTCCCGAACGAATCTGCGGGACGAGGGATCTGCTCTTGCCTTTGGGGTTCTCTGTGACCTCTGCTCGGCTTCTGTGCCGTCTGTGTCAGAGCCTTTTTGTCGTTGCAGCTCTTTACGATCTCGGCTTCCTTGCCCTGAGTTGTGCGGCGAAAGGGTGCGGTGAGTGTCTTCAAGGTTGGTCCGTCGAGAGGTTTTCTCGGTGACCTCCGTCCGGCCTCTGTGTCCTCTGTGTTAGAGGCCTTTGTCTTGCCAGCTCTCTGCGATCTCTGCTTCCTTGCCCTGAGTTGTGCGGCGAAAGGGTGCGGTGAGTGTCTTCAAGGTTGGTCCGTCGAGAGGTTTTCTCTGTGACCTCCGTCCGGCCTCTGTGTCCTCTGTGTTAGAGCCCCTTGTCTTGACAGCTCTCTGCGGTGAGTCTCTTCAATAGTTTGCTTCTGTTCGCACCAATCACTCGGGTCTATAATCCGCAGGGCCGCAAGGTCAAAACGAAGTTCCCGGCCTCGGCCGGGTCATAAGGAGAACTGCGATGAAACTTTACGCCGTCATCATGGTGGGACTTGTTGGGCTCCTCGCTTCGCCGCTCTTGAGCCGAGGCCAGGCTCCGGCTCCGCCGGCTCAAGCACCGACTCAGGCGCCGGGCATCAGCGACGCGATTCGGCAGCAGTACAACACCGTAAAGAACAACCTCCTGAAGGCGGCGGACAAAATGCCCGACGACGGCTACGCTTTCCAGCCCACTCCCGAAGAGCGCACCTTCGGGGGATGGATCGCCCATGTCGCCGACGCTCAGACCAACGGCTGCTCGCGAGCCCTCGGCACGCCGAAGACTCCCAGCGCCGGATCGAAGACGACGAAGGCTGATCTCGTCGCCGCCCTCAAGGATTCCTTCGACACCTGCGATGCCGCCTATGCCGCGCTGACCGACGCGAATGCCGGCGACCCCATACAAAGCTACCGCGGACCAACGCCGCGTCTCGCCGCCCTCGCTGGCAACATCGAGCACGACAACGAGTGCTACGGCAGCATCGCCGTCTACTTGCGCCTCAAGGGCATCGTCCCGCCCTCCAGCGAAAACATGCCACGTAGATAGCGTGCCCGCTAGCGCCGCCGCGCGCGCAAATATAGCTCACCCCCCGCTTGCCGGGGTGAAGTGACTCGATCTGGCGTCTCCAGCTTACTTGCATTCCTTACACCAACAACCACTTGCAACGCCCATCCCTTCTGCTAACGTAATTCGTGATGATGGAATGCTCAAAACTCGGAGACGGCCGAAGGCAAAACGTGGCGGGTCAGCTCCTATGCCAGAGAGGGCTCCGTACCTCTTCACCGGGTACATGCCTACAATTTTCTAATCGGAAAATCCAATTATTAGAATCCAATCTAAATCACTGAAAACAAAGGAAAGCGATGCTCGCTAATCGAGAAATTTTGAGAGGTCGGCGATTTCCCGTTTCGAGAGACGCACGCAGCCTATGAGCAAGCGCCCGCGACCCATCATCCTCACCGTCCTCGACGGCTGGGGCTACCGCGCGGAGACCAAGGGCAACGCCATCGCCCTTGCAAGAAAGCTGACGATGCGACGAGCATCGGCATCCCGAGCGAGCAACGCGAGCCGAGGGACCTCTCTTGCTTGCGCGCCGAGGAATCATGAGTAAGCAACCTAAGCCCATCATCCTCACCGTCCTGGACGGCTGGGGCTACCGCGCCGAGACCAAGGGCAACGCCATCGCCCTCGCGCGCAAGCCCAATTACGACCGGCTCCTGAAAGATTTCCCGAACACGTTGATTCACACCTCGGGTCCCTACGTCGGCCTGCCCGAGGGGCAGATGGGCAATAGCGAAGTCGGCCACCTCAATATGGGCGCTGGCCGCATCGTTCAAATGGACATCACGCGCGTGGATCAGCTCATCGCGAGCGGCGAATTCTTTCGCCAGCCGCTGCTTCTCGAAGCTATGGAACGCGGTCGCACGCGCCAGTTGCACCTGCTCGGCCTCGTCAGCGACGGCGGCGTCCATTCGCACCTCCAGCATCTCTTCGCGCTTCTGCGCATGGCGCGCGAGAACAAAGTCCAGAACGTCTTCGTCCACTGCTTCATGGACGGCCGCGACACGCCGCCCGAAAGCGGCATCGACTACCTTCGAGCCCTTGAACAAAAGATGCGCGAGTATGGCGTCGGCCAGATCGCCAGCGTCAGCGGGCGCTACTACGCCATGGACCGCGACAATCGCTGGGAGCGCGTCGAAAAGGCTTACCGCGCGATGGTCCACGGCGATTCCGAAGTGAAGTCGAGCGACCCGATCGCGGTGATGCGCGCGAGCTACGAAAAAGGTGTCACGGATGAATTCGTCACCCCGGCCGTGATCACCACGCAGGCCGCGCCCGGAAAGCCCGCCGTGCCGCGCGGCCTGATTCGCGACGACGATGCCGCGATCTTCTTCAACTTCCGCGCCGACCGCGCCCGCCAGATGACGCGCGCGCTCATCGAGCCCGGCTTCAAGGAATTCGCCGATCCGTGGCGGCCGAAAAATCTCGTGTTCGTCGCGACGACGCAGTACGAAAAAACCTGGCCGTGGCTGCGCTACATCCTCGCGCCCCAAAAGCTCGAACACATCCTCGCCAACGTCTTCGCCGAGCTCGATTTCAAAAACCTGCGCGTGGCCGAGACGGAGAAATACGCGCACGTGACCTACTTTTTCAATGGCGGCGTCGAAAAGCCGTTTCCCGGCGAGGAGCGCATCCTCGTGCCTTCACCGAAAGTCCCAACATACGACCTGAAGCCCGAAATGTCCGCCGCGGGCGTCACGGACGCCGTGATCCACGCCATCGAGAAGGGCGATTTCGACGCCATCATCATGAACTTCGCCAACGCGGACATGGTCGGGCATTCGGGAAAGCTCGAAGCAACGATCGAGGCTTGCGAGACCGTGGACGAATGCCTCGGCAGAATCTTTCAGGCGCTGCGCCCCCGCGGCGGCGCGTGGATCATCACCGCCGACCACGGCAACGCCGAAACCATGATCGATCCCGTCACCGGCGGCCCGCACACCTATCACACCACGAATCCCGTGCCCTTCATCCTCGTCACCGGCGATGGCCATTCCGGTCATGCCCAGTTGCAGCCGGGCGGCTCACTGCGAGATATTGCCCCCACGCTGCTCGGCATCCTCGGCGTCCCTGAGCCGCGCGAGATGACCGGCCACGATCTGAGAAGGAACACCAAATGATCCCCTGCCACCCGGCTCCGCGTTCGGCGGTAAGATATTCCGGGGGGAAGATATGCCTGTAGCCATACAGGACGAACTGAACGTCTACGAATCGGCCGAAGCTCGCTTTGAAACCGCGGCTCAAAAACTCAACCTCGAACAGGGCCTCTACCGCTACCTCAAATATCCCGAGAAGGAAATCACCGTCTATATACCGGTCGCGCTCGATAGCGGCCAGATCGAGGTATTCACCGGATATCGAGTGCTGCACTCTACCGTGCGCGGGCCGGGCAAGGGCGGCATCCGCTTCGCCCCGGACGTCTCGCTCGACGAAGTTCGCGCTCTCGCGGCCTGGATGACCTGGAAATGCGCTGTCGTCAACGTTCCTTTCGGCGGCGCAAAGGGCGGCGTGATCTGCGATCCCGCGAAGCTCTCGAAGGCCGAGCTCGAACGCGTCACCCGTCGCTATACAGCCGCCTTGTGCGACTGGTTCGGGCCCGAGCGCGATATCCCCGCGCCCGACATCGGCACGAACGAACAGATCATGGCCTGGGTGATGGATACCTATTCGATGCACGTGCGCCAGGCCACCACCGCCGTCGTCACGGGCAAGCCTCTCGATTTGGGCGGCTCCCAAGGACGCAGGGAGGCGACCGGCCGCGGGCTGATGATCTGCTGCAACAAAGCGATCGAGAAACTCAAGATGAGGTGCGATCGCTGCCGCGTCATCATCCAGGGTTTCGGCAACGTCGGCTCGCAAGCCGCTCTCCTGATGCACGAAGCCGGCTACAAGATCATCAGTGCAGCCGACGTTCACGGCGGGCTCTACAACGAGAACGGGCTCGACATTCCGAAACTGTATGACTGGGTCTACGTGCTGCGGAAACCGCTGCCGGAATTTGCCGGCGGCGAGAAAGTGTCCTCCCAGGAAATTCTTTTCCGCCCCTGCGACATCCTCGTGCCCGCGGCGACCGAAAATCAGATCACGTCGCAGAACGCGCATCGCCTGAATTGCCGCATTCTCTGCGAAGGTGCGAACGGCCCCACCACGGCTCCCGCCGACGCGATCATCGAGCAAAAAGACATCTTCATCGTCCCGGACATTCTCGGAAACGCCGGCGGCGTCACGGTCAGCTATTTCGAATGGGTGCAGGACCGCCAGGGATTCTTCTGGCGCGAAAGTGAAGTGAACGAACGTCTCCAGGATGTCATGGAGCACAGCTTCGACCAGGTCGTGCTTTACGCTCAGGCGCACGGTGTGAACAATCGCATCGCCGCCTACATCGTGGCGATCGACCGGGTAGCTCGGGCCTTGAAATTGCGGGGCTTCTACGCGTAAACTACGCGCCGCTCCAGTCCCCGCCACGGAGGCGAACGTGGTTCCTGACTCGATAACGCACGGGGCTGTAAAAACGGAAGAAGAACATCGCAGCGATCTCTGCGCCGCCGGCCGGTTGGTCTACGAGCGCGGCTTGGTTGCCTCGACCGACGGGAATATGTCGGTGCGGCTCGGCCCGGATCGCATCCTTACGACGCCCACCTGCATGAGCAAAGGCATGATGACCCCGGAAGACATGGTCATCACCGATCTCACCGGGCAGCGGGTGAGCGGAACGCGCAAGCCCTCATCCGAGCTTCCCATGCACCTGCTGATCTACCGGCTCCGGCCCGATGTGAACGCCGTCTGCCACGCACATCCTCCCACCGCAACGGGCTATGCGGCGGCCGGCATTGCACTCGACAAACCGATTCTTTGCGAACTGGTGATTGGCCTGGGATGCATCCCCGTTGCGCGCTATGGCACGCCGGGAACTTCCGAACTGGCGGCGGCGATCGAGCCGTTCGTGCGAGGCCACGACGCGATTCTGATGGCGAATCACGGCGTCGTGACCTACGGGCCGGACCTTCTCACCGCGTTCCAGCGGATGGAAACCACCGAGCACTTCGCGCGTGTGGCGCTCGTGACGGAGCTTCTCGGCAAACAGAACGTGCTCTCGAACGCGGACGTCGAGAAACTGAACGTCGCGAAAGTTCGTTACGTTGCGGGCGCGCAATCCGCGGATGGCGCGAATGCCCGAGGCGGCGCTGCTTCCGACAGCAGCGAAGGCGAGCGCGTGACGCTCACGCGCCGCGAGCTCGAGTCGCTGATCGACGAGGCCGTCCGAAGGGACCGCACCCGCCGCTAGCGCCGCCTTCGCCGCGAAGCGCTACTCCGCGATCTGGATGTAGCGCATCTTGCCGCTGAAGTGAATTTCCTTGATTTGATTGTTCTCGGTCACAATCTTCGAATAACTTGGCTTGCTGGTTTCGTCTTTCCACTGCACCGAGGCTTCGGCGACCATCTTGCCATTTCGTTCGAGCGTGACCTTGGAGTCGTCCGCCGAGATCCGATATGTTCCCGGCTCGATCTGTTTGCCGCCCAACGTGGCGGCATTGAGAATATCCAGGGTTGTGGTGGTTGCTTTCGAGTCTTTCGCGTAGGCGCCGCGAGCCGCAATCGGCATCGCAATTGCCAGTGCGACGAGAACGGACAACACAAAACTCAGCGGACGTCGGGACATGGTCTGATTCCTCCTCGAATCGGATTTTCCGGCGTGCATCGCGATTAGACGGCGCAGCGCTCGCTCGGAAAGCAGGGATACGCACGCAGCGAACAAATTGTTCGAATCATTACTACAAGCGTCTGTCAAATCTTCTAACCGATTCAAATTTCGCCAGCTATCCGAAACTAGGGATGAATTCGGCGATGTACCAATTTTCGTATAACAACAATTTGGAATTCCGTACGGGCGAAATTTGGCGATGGAACCGGGCGGGGCGGCCAGCATGCTGTCCGTTTGACACTCTCGCGGCGCTAATCAATAATCGCTGGACATGATTGGCTCGCTCCGCGGCAAGCTCACCGAAAAACGTCCCAACCAGATCCTGCTCGATGTCGGCGGCGTGGGTTATCAAGTGCAGATTCCGCTTTCGACGTTCGCGGGTCTCGGCGCGCTGCACGAGGAAACCACGCTCCTGATCCACACGCACGTGCGCGAGGACCAGTTCTCGCTCTACGGCTTCCTGACGGCGCGCGAAAAGCAGTGCTTCGAGCTGCTGATTTCCGCTTCCGGCGTCGGGCCGGCTCTTGCGCTGAAGATTCTTTCGGGCATGGGCATCGAGGAACTGGTCCCGGCGATCCGCAAAGGCGACCTCGTGCAACTGGTGCGCATTCCGGGCGTGGGACGGAAGACGGCCGAACGGATCGTGGTCGAATTGCGCGACAAACTCGCCGTGGTGGGCGTCGCCGAGGCGGGAAAACCGGCGACACGGTCGCAGCTAGAGTCCGACGTCGCTTCGGCGCTCGTGAACCTCGGCTACGACGCGCGTTCAGTCGAGAAGGCCATCGAGAAGTCGCGGGGCGCGAGCGGCGGCGATTTCGAGAGCCTGTTGCGCGCATCACTTCAAATTCTGGGAAGCTCGTCGATGCAGAAAAGCGCGCGCGCGGGCGGGGAGTCGTAGATGCCAGAAGCAAGGAGAATGCCGGAGGGGCGAAATCGAATCGTTTCCGGAAAGGCGTTCGACGAGGACGCGCGCATCGAGGCGAGCGTCCGCCCGGCGAATTTCGGCGACTACATCGGGCAGGACCGGGTGAAAGAGAATTTGCAGATCGCGGTGGAAGCGGCGCGGGCGCGCGGCGAAGCGCTTGACCACGTGCTGCTCTACGGCCCGCCCGGGCTCGGCAAGACCACGCTGGCGCAGATTCTGGCGAACGAAATGGGCTCGTCGATCAAGATCAGCTCGGGGCCGCTGCTCGAAAAGAAGGGCGATATGACGGCGGTGCTGACGTCGCTCGATCCGCGCGATTTTTTCTTTCTCGACGAAATCCACCGGCTGCAACCGGCGCTCGAAGAGATTCTCTATCCCGCGATGGAGGATTTTCGAGTGGACCTGATCATCGGCCAAGGGCCGGGCGCGCGCGTGCATCCGTATCAGTTGAACCGGTTCACGCTGATCGGCGCGACGACGCGCGCGGGACTGATCATGGCGCCGCTGCGTTCGCGGTTCGGCATTGTCCACCGGCTGGATTTTTACACGCCGGAAGACCTGGAACGAATCATCACGCGATCCGCCAAGATTCTGGGCATCACGATCGACAAAGAGGGCGCGAGCGAGATCGCACGGCGCAGCCGAGGGACGCCGCGAGTGGCAAACCGGCTGCTGCGGCGCGTCCGCGACTATGCGGAGGTGCGCGCGAAGGGGCACATCACGCTCGGAGTCGCGCGCGATGCGCTGAAAATGCTCGGCGTGGACGAGCACGGCCTCGATGACGTGGACCGCAACCTGCTGCTGACGATCATTCAGAAGTATTCGGGCGGGCCGGTGGGACTCAACACGATTGCGGCGTCGCTGAGCGAGGAAGAAGACGCCATCGAGGAGATCTACGAACCTTACCTAATGCAGCTCGGTCTGCTCGACCGCACGCAGCGCGGGCGCGTCGCCACGGCGCTCGCGTACAAGCATTTCGGCATGGAAGAGCCGCGCCGCCAGCCAGGACTGTTTTAGTTTTGTCGATGCCCGGTTATTTCCCTGCCGAACTGGAATACATGGCGTAGTTTGCGAATGTAACCAGGGCAGTTACGACAGCCAAGCCCACAACGGAATAGATAATCACCAACACCAATTCATGGCGTTTCTCGACGACCCATCGTCTGTCCATCATTCCCTCCCGCCTTGCGCGTCGTACCATGAGAGTCGTACGGGCGGACAGGTGTCCGCTTACGAATGCACCGACGATCTCTTATAGCGCGGGAAGTGGAAACGAATCTGTCTGATTGTGGACACCCTCGAGATTCGTCTTTTCGAGTTATTCACCCTCAGTCTGGTGGGGCGCGGCGTGAATTTCGGAGCCCTATCCATGGCCGGCAACCTGTGGCAAGCTATTGGGCATGGGAAACAAGGACGCACACAGACGCGAAGTTAAGAAACCGAAGAAGAAGAAACCTAAACCCGAGGCCTTCAACCAGGCCGCCGCACGCATCTTGAGAGAGGCGCCCAAGAACTAGGGCAATGCTTTTGGCATCATCTCTGGGCGGGGGCTCTGGAAGCGGGGGCTCGGGAAACAGCGGTCTGCCAGCTATTGGCGGGCTCGGCCCTTCTTTCGATTCTCCACTGTTAATCCTGAACTATTGACTGTTGGCCCTCAACGGCTGCCCCGCAGTCCGCGACGCAAAGGATTGCTTCCGCATCCTGGCAAAACGCTTTAGAGTTCGCGCGCGCTGCATGCGAAAATGCATGCTGGCTCCAGAAAAGATGATCATCGGTCAGGTTATCGCGGCGGCGAAGCCGACGGCAGCGCGAAGCGTGCGGCGTTGGCTCTTTCACCTCGGCGGCTTAGGACTGATCCCCCTCGGGCTCCTAGACAGCTCGATCATTCCGCTTCCGGGCAGCATGGATGTGGTGACGATTGTTTTGTCCGCGCGTCAGGAGGATTTGTGGCTTTATTACGCATTGATGGCGACGTTGGGTTCGGTGATTGGGGGCTTTGTCACATACCGGCTGGCCCGCAAAGGAGGAAAGGAAACTCTCGAACGCAGGTTTTCGCGCCAGCGAGCGGATAAGGTCTACAAGATCTTTGGGCGATGGGGGTTCGGCGCCATCGCCGTTTCTTCCTTGCTGCCGCCGCCTGTGCCCATGGTTCCGTTTCTGCTTGCCGCAGGCGCCATGCAATATCCGGTAAGAAAATTCCTGGCCGCGCTCACGCTGGGCCGAGTCGTCAGATACACGATCCTCGCCTACGTGGCCGCGCGCTATGGACGGCACATAATCAAGTTCGTCACGGGGCACGCCGTCGCATTGGCAGTCATCGGGCTGCTGATTGCCGCTGCTCTTGTGGTTTTGTTTTTCGTCGTCTTGCACGGAAGTAAGAGCAAGAAGCGGACAGCGAGTTAAGGTAGACGTTTCTTCTGAAGGGATCAAATTACATTCAATCAGGCTAAGATCGCACGTCGATGAAGACGGTTTATCTATCGCTGGGATCGAATATGGGGGATCGCGCGGGGAATATCGCGCAGGCGATTGAGGCTCTGGGCGCGCGCGGGATGCGCGTGAAGCGGCAGTCGTCGCTTTACGAGACGGAGCCGGTGGATGTGCGTGGCGGGGGCTGGTTCTTGAACTGCGTGGTCGAGGCGGAAACCGAGATGATGCCGCGGCAACTGATGAACGCGCTGCTCGCGATCGAGCGGTCGCTCGGCCGGCAGCGCCGGGAGATCGTCGAAGGGCCGAAAGACCCGCGGACGATCGACATGGATATTCTGTTGTTCGGGTCGAGCGTGCTGCACATGCCGGGACTCGAGATTCCTCATCCGAGGATGGCGGAGCGGCGGTTCGTGCTCGTGCCGCTGGCGGAGATCGCTCCGGACGTGGAGCATCCCGTATTCAAGCAGACCATCGCGCAACTTCTTGCCGCCACGCCGGACCGGAGCCACGTGCGCGCATGGAATCCGGCGACAAAAGCGTAGGCACTAGTTGACGCTGCAAGAGAGATCCTTCGCTCGCTGCGCTCCGCTCAGGATGACGATCCTCATCGGATGGTCATCGGATTGCCACGCGGAGCCAGTGAAGCGTGAGCGGCCGGGGAGCGAGAGCGTCGAGCTCGATCTCGGTCAGGTGACCCACGGACTGCTGGCTCCAGCGGTATACGCCGGGCTCCGTTTCTTCGCGGAGATGACCGGTAGCGGGACGCAGGAAATCGCGGGCATCGTCGAGTGAAGCGGTCTCGCGCACGGCGGGCCGCGTGAGCGCCTCGACAACGTAGCTGCGCAGCAGCTTCGGCCAGTAGGTCTCGAAGAGCCGCGACGAAGCGAAGATGTCGCTCCAGGCGACGTCGTCGCCGAAGGCAACGACCACCCCGACCACGCGCTCGCCTTTCAGCCCCGACGTGGCGCGATCGAAGCGCCGCTGGATCTCGTCCGTGAAGCTTTCCACGGAAGTCCTGACAGCGGGCGACTGATAGATCTTCCGATACGACTGCGTCGGAGCCTCCGAGGCGATCATACCCTGGAGCGCACGCGACGAAAGAGGAGCGGCGGCAACCGCTCCGCCTGCGACGCCAGCGGCCTGGCTTTCGACGGTGACCGATTCGCTTTGGCCAACGGGCTTTGCCTCGCCGCGCACGGCAGCCCAGACCTGGACTTGGTCCTGTTCGACGGCGGCCTTTTCGCGGACGCTCGGATGGACCATCGTCTCGGCGGCGACGAATTGGTCCGAGCCGCCGGTCCAGCGGCCGTGCTCGACGCAAAAGACATCGAGCGGCAGTGGCGGTGCGCCGACGGGCACGATGCGGTCCTTGCCGATGATGCGGTCCTGCTTTCCGCCGGAGACGACTTCGCCGGCGAGAAGCAGGAGCGGGCGCTTGCCGCGGTTGACGAGGACGAGCTGATTGACCTGCGAGCCGGTGGAAATGATCGGCACGGGCGAGCCGTCGCGCGTGCGGTGGAGATATGCGCCCTGCTCGCTGACAATCGCGTCTCCCGAGGTCAGCGCTTCGTCGAGAGTTTCGAAGTCACTGGTATCGGCGTCTTGCGCCGAGACGACGGGAAAGATGGTGAGGTTTCCATACGTAACAGGCGAGGCGAGCCGCCAGTTCTGGGGCCCCGGCTGGGTCGTCCGCCCAGCCGAAGCGCTGATACGGGGCCCGAAATCGGGCTTCAGGATCGCCGCTCCCACAAGAATCAAAATGGCCGCAGACAGAATCGAAAGCGTGTTCCTCCGGTTAATCTGCATGGTTCCCTCCTTCGCCGCCGACGGGATCGGACACCGCCGAGCGCGCGCATTCATGGTGAGAACGAACGAGGGGAGATTCCTTGCAGTGTTTCAGGGAAAAATCTGGGTTGATGGCGGGCGCGACAGGCAGCGCCCCACAAGGCAATGGCAACTGGGATCCTATTACAGGCTGGAGCCTGGGGCCCTCTCTTTCTGGCGCTTCTTGCGCTGCTCCTCTTCTTCTTCCGTACGCTCGAATTCGTGCATCTCCTCTTCGCTCATCTGGTAGTCCTCGCGGGAGGCGAACATGGCCCCGTCGCGCGCGTGGCGCGAGGAGCCAATGTCCCGGCGGCGCCTTTTCCCTGCGGCGAAGCCGCCTATGCTGCGAATCGGTTCCGCGATCGCGCCAGCCTCGACCAGAAGTTCGCTTACTTTCTCGAGGAAGTCGTGCAGATGATAGGGCTTGGCGGAGTAAGGAAGGCCTTCTCCTTCGAGCATGGGCTGGAGGGCCTTTGCCAAATGCAATGGCACCAGAAACAGGACGCGAATGTGCTTCCGGGTGGTCGCTGCTCCTTCCGGGGCCGCTTCGGCGCGGGCCAGCTCCCTGAGCGTGGCAAACAGGGGTCCACGCGTTTCGGCCACCGCTACGTTGACAATGGCGAGGTTCCAATTGCCGGTGGCCAATTCCGCCAGGGCTTGCGATGCGAGGGGCACGATCCGGACGCGCCAGCCCTCGGAGTCAAGGATGTGTTTGAGCGCGCGCTGGCTGGTGATGTCGTCGTCCACGATCAGGATGCCTACTTGGTCCACGACGCTCTCCCTGGGCTTCTTTCAGTTTATCGGCAGCAGGGTAAACAGTGTTGAACGGGCTACGGCCGCGTTCCAGGCCGGAGGCTGTACCGCGGTACAGGCGAATTAAAAGCGAAGAATAGTTCTTGACATGGCGAATAAAAGGCGAATATAGTTTGCCGGTGCGGCGAGGCTGCCAATGGCCACTTCTCCCATACTTCGAGCGAACCCGGCGACGCTTCGGCGGAGGCCGGCCCGCGCGAAAGAGACCAGTCTCACCCTATTCCCCACAGCCGCTTGCCACGGCACTTGTGAGTCCCCGAACGGTGCTTCCGCGCCCCCTCCGGTACCTGCCCGGAGTGAGAAGCCCGCGACGGAACTGGTCGGCATTG
>Ga0187864_10002633_pt1 | contig 15409 bp, 14 predicted proteins | sample June2016WEW_11_4_FD_132985 | JGI IMG/M metagenome (GOLD analysis project Ga0187864, IMG submission 132985) | Peatland microbial communities from SPRUCE experiment site at the Marcell Experimental Forest, Minnesota, USA - June2016WEW_11_40 | ecosystem: Environmental > Terrestrial > Soil >... | reverse complement strand
CTCTCCAACCCTACGTGCCATGCCTGTCAGAGATATAATGCGGGCGGAAGCGCCTCGTCGCGCCGGCGGGCGGAAGACCTCGCTGCTGTGCCAAGCAACGTGGGTTGCATGTGGCCGCGGCTGGCCCGCCTGTGGCGCCAGAAGGGGCTTGCCGACGAAGGACAGCACTAGCGCATCCGCCGCAGGACTCCTGCCGAGGAAGTGGCTCGAGACGGCCACACCGTGGTCAGCAGTCAGTCCGATCGCGCCCCGGTCGAACAGCTTGTGATGCAAGGAGCAGAGGGCGATTCCGTTGGCAACCTCGTCTGGCCCGGCGGCCCTCACGCCGCGCCCAATTGGGCGGGAGCTCGTCGCCGGGGCACTGCTCGCATGGGCGCAGATAATCTGTCTCGACGGCGAGCTCAAGAAGGCCGAACCGAAGACGATCCGCTACCGGCTGCTCCATGTCGCCGCGACTCTCGTGCGGCGTCGGCCGCGGCTCATCTTGCGGCTGGACGAGACATGGCCCTGGGCTGTAACGCTCAGGCGGGCCTTCTTGAGGCTGCGGACCGCTTTCCCATAACAAGCGGGGTCCCGGCGCCGATCCGGCAACGGTGAGTCTCCCGAGGGCGTGACGTCTGATGAGAGCACGAACCTCTGGGTCGACGCGCCCTGCGACGACCGGGTGCCTTCGTTGTCTTCCTATCGCCAATACTCGACCGTTCGCCTCACCTTCTCGAGGCCGGATGAGTTCTCTCGGCTAACTCTTTGGCGTCCGTCCTCGAATCTCGCTTGACTCTTCTGGGAATGCTCCCAGCCGTAGACCAGAACCTGGTGGCGCTACGCCGGAAACTGTAGTCGCAGCCACTGCGCAGTCCCCTTCTGGGCGAGACCGCGCACACCTACCCTCTGCCACCATCATGAACCTGGAGCAGGAATGAGTCCGGTTATCCAAGGTACGCATCAACAAGCGCGCGGTGCTCATCGTCAAGCGCTGTCGGACGGTCCTCGAGCACAATTTCGCCCCGTGAAAGCACGTAGAAGCGGTCACACACGTCGAGTGCGACGTCGACCCGCTGCTCGACCAACAAGATCGACCGCCCTTGAGAGCGAAGCTCGGCTAGTGCGCGGGCGACGACTTTCACAGCTAGAGGAGCGAGTCCCAGCGACGGTTCATCGAGCACAAGTAGCTTCGGGTCACTCATCAGCATCCGTCCAATGGCGACCATCTGCTGTTCACCACCGCTCAACTCGGATGCGCGCTGCTGCCGATACTGCTTTAGAACTGGGAAGAGTTCGTGGACGGAGTCAAGGAGCACCCTCACTCTCTGTTGATCCCTCCGAAGATGAAACGCGCCAAGAATCAAGTTGTCTTCAACAGTTTGGTCGAGAAACAGCCGACGACCCTCCGGAACGAGCGCCGCGTAGCCACGTCCAATCCGGTGACTCGGTAGCTTCGAGGTTTCTTCTCCGCAGATACGAACACTACCCCTGCGATGCTTCAAAAGCCCCATGATTGCGTAAAGAAACGTGGTCTTGCCCGCACCATTTGGACCAAGTAGCGCGATCGTCTCACCTTCATCGATCTTCAAGCTCATATCCCGTATTACGTCAAAATGGCCGTAGCCCGCGAACAGTGAAGACACTTCGAGAACTGGCACCCTGGTATCAATCATTGGCCGAGATAGACCTCCCGCACCCTCGCGTCAACCCGAACATCGCCGGCGGCTCCACTAGCGACAACCACTCCCGCGTTGAGAACCGTCACCTCATCGCATAGCGCAAACACAAACCGCGGCTGGTGTTCAATAAGAATCACACACACACCGGCAGACTTCAGAAGTGTGAGCACGGTACCGACGTGCTCGATCTCGCCCGGAGACAAACCGGCCAGTGGCTCGTCCAGAAGAATCACCCTTGGCGCCCCCACACAAACTGCCGCCAGTTGAGTAAGTTGCACAGCGCCATGTGGCACGTCGGCGACCTGCTTCGAGGTCCACTCCGCGGCCCCGACAAATGACAAGGCAGCTAACGCGCGCTCCTCCATCCACTTCATATCACGTCGCGCGCTACGGAGAAGTGGCCACACTGGCGCTCGCACACCGATCTTCGAGACGTGGGAATACAGCCCCATGCAAACGTTGCTCCGACACGTGAGGCTACTTACTAACCTCGCTGACTGGAACGTTCGCATCAAGCCCTGCCGCGCGCGCTCGGTTGCCGGTGAACCATCCACTCGTTCGCCCGCGAGCTCGATTGTCCCTGATTCCGGTCGGATACGACCTGAAATCAGGTCAACTAGAGTGGTCTTCCCGGAACCGTTCGGACCGATCAAGCCGTGGATAGTTCCCCATGTCGCAGTGAAGTCAACACCATCTAGAGCCCTTACACTGCTGTTCCCGTAGCGAAAGGAGACGCCGCTACAGACGACTGCCGGCACCGCTTCAGCATCGTTAACGTTCGTCCCTGCCGCCAGCGAACTAAGCCAACGAGTGCCATCGGCTTCGTCAGATCCCTCCGTCTCCGACGCCGGTTTCTGCTGACGCGCGAACGCCCTGCGGGCCTGTTGACCCATGCCGGAGATAAGCCCCATCAAACCTTGCGGGAACGCCACGATTACGATCACGAATAGCGAACCGAAGATTATCTCCTGCAGCAAGGGGCTGATATTTACGTACACAGGGAAAATGCTGATGAACGCTGCACCAAGAATCGGCCCGACTGTCGTGTTCATACCACCGAGCACGACCATCGCGAGGATGTTCACCGCCACCCCCCAGGCGAACTGGCCGGGCGATATGATCCCCAAGAAAGAGAACGCCCACCCGGCTGTCCCCGCTAATCCAGCCGACAATCCGAAAATGCCCAGCTTGATCTTAGATGTCCGCGCCCCCATTGCAACGGCCAGTGGCTCCGAATCACGTATTGCTAAAAGGATCGGGTAAAGCGCCGAGCGCTTTACGCCCCAGCTAATCGCGATCGCGATCAGCAACACCAGCATAATGAGCCAAGCCAGCGAAGTCCCGAGCCACCCGCTACCGGACGGAAATCCCGGAAAGATCGGTCCCATCAGACCGGAATAGCCACCCGTGATTCCGAGAATACTGACGATAGCGTTGACAATCAGCGTAAAGATAAAGGTAGAAATAGTGAAGTAGATCCCACTCACCCGCAGCGAAAGCGCACCGAGAACGACTCCGAAAACTGCGCAAGCAGCAACGCTGACCGGGAGAAGCACAAACACGTTCAGGCCAAGGTGCGCCGACAAGATCGCAGTCAGGTAGGCACCGACCGCGAAGAGGCCTGCACTTGCTAACGAATAGAGGCCCGTACTCGCGACAAGGTTCACACTCAGCGCAAGAACTGCGAAAACCGCCGCCGTAAGGAGCAGTCCCTGCCCGAAGAGCGAACCGTGGGCAAGTGCGAACGCGGCAACCACATATAGCGCAACGAAAGCGACCACCGACGCTTGGCGCCCTTTCTTTCGAGGGTCGCCACGTCCGAGCCATGAGAGGCTCACGCTTGCTCGCCCTTCAAGATCCCCAACGACCTTCGAAGTCCGACTGCAAAACGTGAGTTGGCGATGCTACCGCTGAAGAGGCCCTCCGGGATGAACAACAAAACAAGCACGACGACGACGAATGGGAACCATGTTGACGCTTGCGGGTTGATAAACGCATTCGCTCCGGAATTGAGGACACCCAAGATCATTCCGCCGAAGATCGCGGTCGCTGGGCGCTTGAGTCCAGCAAGCATCAGAGCGATAAATCCGTCGATTCCATAGGTGCTTCCCAAGAAAGGATTCGCGAACACGATAGGGCCCACCAGTACGCCTGCTACGGCTGCGAGGAACGCGGCGATAGCGAACGCTGCTACCGAAAAGAGAAAAGTGCTCGCTCCAAAGGTTGATGCCATTTCCGGGTCATACGCAACCGCCATGCCGGCTTTTCCTAACAACGTACGACGCCGAACGAGTTCGAACGCAGCCGCGAGCACCAACGCCGCACAAACGGTGACGATCTGTTGGACCGTAAGCGTCGCGGACGCGAGGCGCACTGTGTCATTGTTAAGGAGAGCAGGGAACGGTTCGGTATTGGTACCCCAGATGGTCGCAGCAGTGTTTTCAAGGATCAACGCTACTCCGAGCGTGCTTGCCAACCAAGAGAAGCTGAACCTGTCGAACACGAGCACGGGTCGAACAGCAACGACATAGGTAATCACGCCCACGACTATGGTGACAATCACGGCAACGAGAATCGCGACCGCGATCGGCCATCCTGAAGCGACGGCCTCGGCAGTCACCATCACCGCTACCATCGCGACCTGGCCCTGTGCGAAGTTGATTACTCGCGTCACGTACCACATGATCGACATACCCATAGCAATGAGCCCGTACACAGATCCCTGGGCTATACCGCTCAGCAAATCTTCGAGCAAGAGTTTTCTCCGATGTCGAAGTCCTTGAGATTACTTGGGGCTGTTCCGATGAACCAACACCTTCATGGACTAGTGAACCCGGCTCAGGAACGGGAACCCGGAGGACCTAACCCTCCAAGGAGTCTGTTCCCGTCGGAGGACGACACGCGGAAGCCAACCTGGATTTCACAGTAGCGTCTCGGGTGAAACCCAGGTTGGCAGTTTTTCGCCTACGGTCAGACCGGAGAGAGAGCCGCGCCCTCGTAAATAGGATTCACGACGTGTTTTCCTCAGCCTTCAGTCAGTTACTTCCCAGTCAAAACCGCGTGCCAAGTCTTGGCGGTCGCGTTCCATTGCACGAGCGTGAGTTCTCCGGTCTGGATAGCGCAGTGCTGTGACGGCGTAAAGCTGAGGCATCCCATCAACCCGCAGAAGTTAGAGAGTTTGTTGAGGGCGGCCTGTATGGCGGTGTTCTTAGTGGACCCAGCCATTTGAATCGCTTTCGCCAACATCATCGTTCCTTGGTACGCACCGTAGGCATTTACTGATGTCGTTATGTGGTAAGTCCCACTGAATAACTTGTCGAATGCCTTGATCCCAGGAGTTTGTTTCACAACGGAACTGAGCTGAGGGGCGATGGCGCCGTTGGCGTACTTACCAGCAAGTGACTGGAAAATGTCGAGCTGCGTCATATTGTCGTTGCCGAGGATGGTCCAGTTGTAACCAAGGTGGTGCATAGTGGTCACGAACGTCGCCTGATCCTGCGGAGAGAGCCAGATTTCCACGCACTCGGCGCCGGACTTGTTGATGGAAGCGATCTCGCTGGTCAGGCTGACAGGCGTGCCGGTCGACCAGTCCTCCGCAACTGCATCATCAAGAACGATCTCTTTGCTCTTATGCGCCGCAGCGTAGGTCTGGAGGATGCCATCGTTTCCGCCGCCACCGTAGGTGGTCGGGTCGTGGAGCACAGCTAACGAGGTGCAGTGAGCAAGTGCGTAGTCCGCTAGTAAGTCCCCAAGTCCGAATCCATTGAGCGTCGTCGAGTAGACCCAAGGCAGCGGCGGCTTGCTCGGGCCGTTCGGATAGACCGTGAGGGCACCCTCGTCGACTTCCCCGATGTCGACAATCTTGTACTCTGAGGCGAGGTCGGCCACGGCCTGTCCCTCGTCTGGCGAGCCCATAACCGCGACGGCACCTGAACTCAGCGCGCGCTTGAATTGCTCGGAGGCTTGGGTTGCGGAGCCTCCGTCATTGTAGTTGTCCAACACAACGTGTTTACCGAGAAGTCCACCAGTCTTGTTGATCTGGTTCACGGCCAACTGTGAGCCGCCGAAGACCTCTGCGCCAACCACTGCGAAAGCACCCGTCGATCCCGCAAGTTCGCCGATCACAATATTGCCGCTGGTACTCGTGCGACCGGCCGATCTCGAGTTCGCAAGGGCGGGGCCGGTGGTCGCTACTAGCAGCGCTCCCACAAGGAGTCCTACGCCGACGACCCGGTGTCGAGCCAGTGCGCCGCTGCTCAAAGACTTTCGTTTCATGGTTATCCCTTCATCGCTATCCCAAGGCTGCTGCGCCTGGGTGCTGCCTCCTACTGCGCTGTTACTTCTGTTGACATTCGCTGCGTTCGGTGCCACCGGGTCTTCCCTCAAGTCCGATAGCTCTCGATCAGGGATGTTCGCTATCCGTACAGACGTGCGCTACTAGACCAACGGTATACCGCGTTCCCGAGACCGTCAAGACTTCAAACTCCGTGGCCGGCGGTCGCTCGACGAGGTTGACCCGGGCGTTGTAGAAATTTGAGTGGCGGTCCTCCGCCTCGGCCCTGCCGTGAGGCAGGCCCGCGGTGTCAACCATCCGAGTTGAGGAACGGAGGATCACCAGTGAAGAAAGCATCACACACCAAGCCGCTCGCCGCGAGCCGCCAGCGGTTCATGCCAGAGCTCGGCCTCGTCGACCTGGCTGATACGACGCTCGAAGAAGACGATAGGGTCGCTCCCTGCCCGGCTTGCGGCCGGGCAAGACCATGGAGATCAGCGAAGTATTAGTTAGCTGGAGGTAACAAACGCGTGCGGTCTCGGGATGTTGCCTGATGGTCACCCATCCAAGGCTCGGGGCGCACCGACACAGGGATACGTGTGTCTTGACACGCCGTGCCGTCCGTCCCTATGCTGTTCACTAGATGAACGTCAGTGCGCACTGCGAACCAAGAAGCAGGTTCGAGTTTACGGGAGGGAGTCGACGAGCGTGGTTGTAAGCGGCTGGGTCCAGCTGCGCTGTGACCGAGTCTGGGTCTGGTTGCGCTAATGGCAGAGATACTCGACTTACGGACGGCGATCGCTGAGTCGGTTCACGATGGTGATTGTGTCGCCATGGAAGGCTTCACCCATCTCATTCCTTTCGCCGCAGGTCATGAGATCATCCGCCAGGGTAAGCGCGATTTGACCCTTGTCAGACTCACACCAGACCTAATTTACGATCAGCTGATCGGAATGGGCTGTGCCAACCGGCTGGTGTTCTCGTGGGCAGGCAACCCGGGGGTGGGCTCACTTCACCGTTTTCGCGATGCCGTCGAGCACTCTTGGCCTGTGCCGATCGAGATCGAAGAGCACAGTCATGCGGGACTCGTGAACCGGTTCGTCGCTGGGGCATCCGGTCTTCCATTCGCTGTGCTGCGTGGCTACGCAGGTACCGATCTTCCTGAATGCACACGGAGTGTCTCGGAAATCGTATGTCCTTTCACGGGCGAGCGCCTGGCCGCGGTCGCGGCGATGAACCCTGATGTCGCGATCATTCACGCCCAACGAGCTGACCGCAACGGCACGGTCCAGCTCTGGGGGATCGCGGGGATACAAAAGGAGGCAATTCTGGCTGCAAAACGCTCCGTCGTGACTGTAGAGGAGATCGTCGACGAGCTCGATTCGCGGCCCGGTGCGGTAGTCATTCCAAACTGGGTTGTCGGCGCAGTCGCTCTCGCTCCGCGAGGCGCCCACCCCTCATATGCCGCCGGGTACTACGCGCGAGACAACTCTTTCTACCAAGCTTGGGACGAGCTGAGCCGCGACCGAACGACCTTCTGCAGGTGGATGGAACATAACGTCCTCGCCAAAGTTGTGCCAACTTGAGCAGCGGAAAGGGCGTGCGCACACTGTCTCAGCTCGGCGACGATAGGCCGCCGACAACCGAGGAGATGATGACCCTGGCCGCGGCGCGTGAGCTTACCGACGGCATGACATGTTTCGTCGGGATCGGCATTCCAAGCAGGGCGGCGAATCTTGCACGTCAGAGCCACGCACCCAACATCGTCCTTATCTACGAGTCAGGCACCATTGGAGCGAAACCTATAAGCTTGCCGCTCTCCATTGGAGATGGTCAATTAGCCGACACGGCCGACGCCGTCGTGTCGGTCCCGGAGATGTTCAATTACTGGATTCAAGGCGGCCGCATCGATGTAGGGATGCTCGGGACGGCGCAAATCGACCGGTTCGCGAACCTCAACTCTACGGTCATTGGTAGCTATGCAGATCCGACAGTTCGATTGCCCGGCGCTGGCGGTGCTCCGGAAGTCGCCTCGTCATGCGGCAAGGTAATCGTGGTTGTGCGTCACTCGCGACGCGTGTTCGTCGAACAGGTGGACTTTGTAACGACGGTGGGATTCGGGTCCGGACCCGGCAGTCGCGAACGACTGGGATTTAGGGGTCACGGCCCAGCGTTAATCGTGACGGACCTCGGACTTCTGCGCCCGGACCTCGAGACGTGCGAACTCACACTGACCCATGTCCATCCCGGTGTCGAGCTTGACGCGGTGCGCGCCGCAACCGGCTGGACGCTTGCCATCGCTGAGAACCTCCAGGTGACACCGGTGCCTACGCATGCTGAGCTAACCGTCTTACGCAGATTGATGACTCACGATCAGCAAGGGGAGTGACCGATGGGTACGTGTAGTTCGTCGGACGCTTGAGTTGAATCGACAGCTTCGGCGGTTTCTGACCGGATGAGGACCGGATGTGAGCCATAGGGGCGTTCTAAAGACTGGACAGATGCAGATCGTGTACTACATGGACGGGCCCACGCGCGCCCCCGTACTCCTCTTGTCTAACTCGCTCGGTACTACATCTGCAATGTGGGATCCGCAGGTGTCGCGGTTGTCCAGTCATTTCCTGGTCCTTCGTTACGATCAGCGCGGACATGGAGCTTCCGGCTCTCCGAAAGGCCCTTACGCCATCGAAGATCTTGGACATGATGCCTTGGATCTGCTCGATATGCTTGGAGTCGAGAGAGCTGCGATTTGCGGCCTTTCCCTCGGAGGTATGGTCGCGATCTGGATGGCTGCGAACGCACCCGATCGTGTAACTCACCTTATTCTCGCATCGACGTCAGCGAAGCTTGGCCCGCCGGAAGCGTGGCAGGAAAGAGCAGCACTCGTCCGTTCCTCGGGGACGAAAGCGATCGCGGACTTGCTTCCCGAACGTTGGTTTACGACGACATTCAGGAACGTCAATCGAAAAACCGTCAACGATGTTCTCTTAATGCTGGCAACATGTGATCCCGAAGGCTACGCGTCGTGCTGCGAGGCGATCGCGACGATGGATCAACGAGGTGATCTCATTCGCATCAATGCCCCAACGCTCGTAATCGCTGGTGCCGACGATCCCGTCACTCCGCCATCGCTCGCGTTCAATCTTGCCCGCATGATCAGGTGTGCGTCACTCGAAGTACTGCAGGGCGCCTCCCACCTCGTCAACCTCGGAGAGCCTGAGCGTTTCACCTCGGCGGTCCTTGCACATCTCATCGGCGATCCTGCCGATCGAGGGATGGCCCTTCGACGCGAAGTGCTTGGCAACGCTGACCTCGAACACGAGAGCTCGACGTTCAGCGCGCCATTCCAGGACTTCCTCAACCGCCACACGTGGGGGGAGGTCTGGGCAAGGCCCGGCCTCGACCGGCGTACTCGGAGCGCGATCACCGTCGCGATGCTCATTGGGCTCGGTCGCGTCGACGAGCTCTTATCGCACATTCCTGCCGCCATTCGCAACGGTCTGAGCATGGATGAAATCAGGGAGGTGCTACTTCAGTCTGCCGTCTACTGCGGTATACCAGCAGCGACGGAGGCATTCGCTCTCGTAGACAAGGTGCTTGCCAATTCCGCTGATAATGCTGCCGAGGGCGAAGTCCGCCAACTGTAAGAAAGAGAAAGGCAAAGAGTGAACAGAGGGCGACAGGCCGGGCCAGTGAACCCAGTGGAACCTGAAGACGATGAAGGAGAAAGCCGCCACCGCGGATCCGACTTCGTCCAGTCCCTCGAACGGGGTCTCGCTGTTATCCGCGCCTTTGGCCCAGATCAGCCAAGTCTCACCTTGTCAGAGGTAGCGGTCAAGACGGGACTTACTCGTGCCGCAGCACGCAGGTTCCTCCTCACGCTCGTCGAGCTAGGTTACGTCCGAAGTGATGGGCGAAATTTCTCACTGCGACCTCGGGTACTCGAACTTGGCTACGCGTACCTCTCGGGTTTGAGCCTTGCCGACGTCGCGCAACCCCATATGGAGGAGTTCGTCGCGGCAGTCCACGAGTCCTCTTCGATCGGGGTGCTCGACGGGGATGACATCTATTATGTGGTACGCGTCCCTGCAAAGCGGATTCTGACGATTTCGATTTCGGTAGGGACTCGACTTCCCGCGTACTGCACGTCAATGGGAAGGGTCCTGCTCGCGACCCGTCCAAACCACGAGATCGAGAACTTTCTGAGTCGAGTGCACCTCGAGGCAAGGACTGCGCAAACCATCATCGACCGCGATGAACTCCGAGCGGTTCTCCGCAAAGTAGCGCATGATGGGTATGCGGTCATCGACCAGGAGCTCGAGCCGGGTTTGCGTTCACTCGCTGTGCCAATTCACGACGAAGCCCAGAGACTGGTGGCTGCCCTCAATGTCTCAGCCGACGCGCCGCGAATCAGCGTCAATGACCTGCGAAAACGCTTTTTGCCTCTATTACAGGCTACCGCCCAGCGCATCGAAAAGGATCTCCAGGCGGTTCGGGCTTAACACCTGCGGAAGAACCTTTCCTCACGAGGAGCCCGCATGATCAGGTAAAGGAGGAACATCGGTGAACGACGAAGGCGAAATTCGACGCACAATCGCAGAATACTGCCAGTACATGGACGAGCGAAGGTTCGAGGAGTGGTCCCGGCTCTTCGCAGAGGACGCAAGGTTCCAAACCACCAGACAGCGCGGTGCCATTTTGTCCCTCATACTTGGTGAAGAGCTAGCCACTGTGCCTGACCTATTCCGAAAGCACGTGGCAACGAATCTGATCATCGATCTCGATGGCGACTCGGCCCACGTCGTGAGCGATCTTGTGCTCTTCGAACGGCATGACGGTGGCCCCTGGATTCTCCGATTCGGCAAGTACGCCGATAAAATGGTCCGACAGGGCAAACGGTGGCTGTTCCAGGAGCGTCAAGTGATTTGGACCGCAAATGGCTTGGAAGAGAATTAGTGCTCGGCACCGCGATCCGACTGGGGCGGCAGGCCCGTCTAGCGGCACGATCCGGTGCCGGGCATTGACAATCCGGCTCGCCCCAGCGATCATTGATGTGCGCTGGCCGCGCGCACGTGCGCGATACGAACAGCACCGTTCACAGTGCGGGAAGATCGAGGAGCCGTTGGTCGATAAGGAGTTCGCCGACCTTCTAAGGAGACCACACCTCCTGTTTGGTCTGCCGCAATCGTCTTCTAACGCAACAAGGGCGGAGCAATTATGAGTGTTCGTGGTCGAGTTTGGCTTGTAACGGGTGCAGGGCGTGGGCTCGGCCGCGCCTTCGCTGAAGCAGCAATCAGCGCGGGAGACACAGTGATCGCGACAGCCCGAACAGCGGAGGCACTCCTAGGATTGGAAGAAGCCTACGGCGGTGCCGTGCTGCCCATCGTCCTCGACGTAACAGATCGAGCAGCGGTTCGTGCCGCCGTCACATCTGCCATTGATTGCTTAGGGCGAATCGACGTCCTTGTGAACAACGCCGGCTATGGTTTGGCGGGAGCGGTCGAGGAACTGGACGAGCTACGTCTCCGCCGACAGTTTGACGTGAACTTCTTCGGTGTCGTCTGGTGTACTCAGGCGGTACTGCCCTATATGTGTAAGCAAGGCAGCGGTCACATATTCCAGATATCCAGTGTTGGCGGAGTGATCGCGCTGCCGTATGTTGGTGGTTATAACGCATCCAAGTGGGCTGTCGAGGGTCTGAGCGATTCCCTTGCCCAAGAGGTTGGACAATTCGGGATAAGGGTGACGATAGTCGAACTGGGACCATTCCGCTCCGATTGGAATGGGAGTAGTCTGGACCATGCAGAGCCACTCCCTGCATATGACGATATAATGGCGACACGACGCGAACAGCTCTCCGGCGCTCATGCCTTTACACAACAGGGCGACCCCGCTCGTGCGGCTCAGGCTCTTTTGTCAGTGCTCGAGAGCAACCAGCCGCCTCTGCGCCTGTTGCTCGGCCGATCCGCGGCCGACATCGCACCGGAAGTGTACCGCGGACGACTCGCCGAATGGGAGCGGTGGGATGACGTCGCGCGTGGAGCCGACTTTGACACCGATTCGTCATGAGTACCACGCTCCCTTCCTCACTCCATCGATTCAGACCACCTACTTCTAGGAGATGACCGGATGGCCCCTCGCGATCCTGTGCTCGTTCCGATTGGCAAAGTCCGCGAGAAACTCGATAATGACAGTCCTAACTACATATTTTCGCCTGATCTCTACCTGACGCTCGCACTTTCCTACGACTCGATGGCGGGACCTGATGCTCAGCTTGGGACAGACGGCGTCTGGCAACCAGACTTCACCAAGATGCAACCGCGTTTGGCAGTCGCCTGGGCCGAGCAGCCGAACGGCGACTGGATTGTCCATCTCCGACCCGGAGTATTCAGTGACCGGGGAAACGAGTGGAGCGCCTACGACCTTGATTGGGTATTTCGGAAGGTGTTTTCGGAAGGTGTGATGGCATTCTGGCGCTGGAAGGGCGTCGTTGGTGTCGAAGGGATTGATGTCCTCGACCGGTACAGTTTGCGGTTCCGACTGCGCGCTCCGTATCCGACCTTTCCCAACTGGCTCATATCCGTGTCTCCAAACATGGTCGATTCCGCGGCCATCCTCGATCACGTTACCGCGGACGATCCTTGGGGTATTGACTGGCTCGATCACAATGTGGCCGGGTTCGGCCCATATCGGTTGGACCAGATGGACGTTGATCATCTGCTGTTTGGAGCGCGCTCCGAATACTGGGATGGGGAGCCGGAAGCTGGTGAGATTGACGTTCGGGCTTGGCAAGATCGCGTTGATGCAATTGCGCAGCTCTCAGAGAGAAGGCCGGTCGTGATCGTCGGTACGGATCCAGATGAGACCACTTTGCTTATGCAAAAGGAGGAACTGACGGTCGTCCGAGCGTGGGCCGGGCACGTCTCGATCGAAATCGATTTTGCCGAGGAGCCATTCACCGATCGTCGCGTTCGTCGCGCATTGGCGTTGGCTACACCCTACGAGCAGGTTCGCTCCATTGGGTTGCTTGGCCTCGCACGACCGTGGCGGAGCCCTGTCAAGGGGGTGAGTCAATGGTATTCAAGTGTGCCTTTGCCCTACTCGCATGATCCCGCTCGTGCCCGCGTGTTACTCTCTCAGGCCGGCTATAGCGCGGGCTTTACGAGTGATCTCTACCTTCCGCAGCAACCATCATGTGAGCGAATGGGCGAGATCATCGCTCGGTCCTGGCGAGAAGTCGGCGTCGAACTAGTCCTACGGGACATCGCGCAACTGCCCGAGGGCTGGTTGCCGCCGTTGTATCTGCGTACAGAGTGTGCCCACAATATCTCAGAGCCAATCTATGACATTGCTCACGACTATGCGGCGATGAATCCGTTACTTCCGCTGCCGGGCGGTCCACCGCATGTTGGAAACTGGCGACCCCGCTGGAAGAAGAACCCGGAAATACAGCGGGACTTCGTCGCCATGCTTCTTGAGGCAGACGCTGCAAAGAAACGAGGCAAGTTTGACGAGTTGCAAGAAACAATCGTGGACTTTGGCTCGTCGGTCTTTCTTGCCGAGATGCAACAGGTTCTGGTTGTAAACGAGCAGGTTCCGCGGTCGTTCATCGCTCCTAAGTCTCGATTCTTTCAAGCCCTCATGTACCAGAACGCCACAACCGACTACCTGCCCGCCCGCGCCGCGAGCCGAAAGTAGCTGCTGGGAAGTTCCTTATCCCGTTTTTCCCGTGCGGCTCAGCTGCTGGAATGTTAACGACAGAATGCGGAGGCGAGAACTAATGCGCAAGATGATCAATGACCCTGAGAGTTTTGTGGACGAGATGCTAGACGGCATTCTTAGAGCCCATCGCGGGGAGCTGAAACGTGCGGAGGACCCACGGGCAATCGTCAGAGCCGACGCACCGGTCAGCGGCAAGGTGGCGATCGCGACCGGTGGCGGCTCAGGACATCTTCCCGTCTTTTTGGGATATGTCGGTCGTGGTCTCACAGACGGTTGCGCGATCGGCAACGTTTTCTCGTCCCCGAGCGCCGAGCAGATGCTGGCTGTCGCCCGTGCGGTCAACGGCGGCCGCGGTGTGCTCTTTCTGTACGGCAACTACGGCGGGGATGTGATGAATTTCAGTTTTGCGGCGGAGCTCGCCGAGGGGGAAGGGATCCAGACTGCCACCGTAACTGCTGCCGACGACATAGCGTCCGCACCAAAGGGGGAGGAGCAACGCCGACGCGGAATAGCGGGGATCTTCTTCCTCTACAAGATCGCGGGCGCGGCCGCTGACGAGGGTGCCGATCTCCGCGAGGTCGTTGCCGTCACCGAGAAAGCCGCCGCGAGTCTTCGCAGCATGGGAGTGGCGCTGTCTTCTTGCATCATTCCATCCGCCGGCCATCCGACCTTCGAGGTTCCTCCGGGCCAGATGGAGATCGGCATGGGGATCCATGGTGAGCCCGGCGTGCGGCGCGGCCCTCTCGAGTCCGCCAACGAGATCACCGACCAGATCATCACCGCCCTGCTGCAGGACTTGCCTCATGACGAGGGAGACCGGGTCGACATCCTCGTTAACGGGCTCGGCGCGACACCGCCGGAGGAGCTCTACATCATCTGCGGCAGAGCTTGCGTGCTGCTCGAGGAGCGGGGACTTCTTCTTCGCCGGGCGTGGGTCGGTGAGTACGCCACCTCATTGGAGATGGCAGGGATGTCTATCTCATTGTTGCGACTCGATGATCAGCTCGTCCGCCTGCTCGATGCGCCGGCCTCGTCGCCGCTCCTCGTCCGGCTATGACTCGCCTTCTGGATGTCTTGCGAACAGTGGCTGAAGAGGTCGCGGGCCGGGCTGACGGACTGAACCGGCTAGACGCAGAGGCTGGCGACGGCGACCTCGGCATAACAGCGACGAATGCCTCCAGGGCCATCCTCGATCTGCTACCGAGTCTTCATGGCAAGGAGTTGCCTGAGGTTCTCAAGGCGTGCGGCATGACGATCTCGAGAGAGGCGCCCTCGACCGCCGGCACCCTCATTGCCACCGGTTTGTTGGGCGCCAGTCGAATGGCAGCGGAGATCTCGTTGTCGGGAGCCGACAGTTTTGCCCGGTTGCTCGATGCATCCCAGGCGGCCATAGCTGCCCGAGGCAAGGCAGAGGTGGGCTCGAAGACCATGCTCGACGCACTCGTGCCAGCAGTAACGGCCGCCTCCTCGGTAGCGAACGTAGGGGGCACTCTTGCGCAAGCTCTCAAATCGGCGGCAGCCGCCGCGGACCAAGGGGCGATCGCAACGGCGAACATGCCTCCACGTTTCGGACGCGCAGCGTGGCTAGCGGATAGATCGGCCGGCCACGAGGATGCCGGGGCCAGGCTTGTTGCCATCATCCTGGCGACCGCCGCAGAATCAATCACTGAAGAGTCCTAGGTAATGCCTCGCGCAGTCATCATCTCGGCGGTTCGCACGCCCGTGGGTCGCTATGGCGGAGCGCTGTCGGGTG
>Ga0187864_10002631_pt1 | contig 15414 bp, 13 predicted proteins | sample June2016WEW_11_4_FD_132985 | JGI IMG/M metagenome (GOLD analysis project Ga0187864, IMG submission 132985) | Peatland microbial communities from SPRUCE experiment site at the Marcell Experimental Forest, Minnesota, USA - June2016WEW_11_40 | ecosystem: Environmental > Terrestrial > Soil >... | reverse complement strand
CGCTGCAACTGGCCGACAATATCACCAGCACCCACCGGGGACACGGCGAGAGCCTGGCCAAGGGCACCTCCGCCCTCCGCCAAATGACCGACGACCAACTCCGCCGCCGCGTCCCCAACTGCCAGGCCGCCTCCCGTGAAGAGCTCCTCGAGGCCGCCCTCGAAGAGCACCTCTACCGCACGATATGCGAGCTCTTTGGCAAGGACGACGGTTATTGCCGCGGGCGCGGCGGCTCGATGCACATCGCCGATTTCACCGTCGGCCATCTGGGCGCCAATGCGATTGTCGGCGGCGGCGTGCCCATCGCCACGGGCGCCGCCCTAGCCAACCGCTACCTGGACCGCGGCAACGTGGTCTGCTGCTTTGCGGGTGACGGCGCTTACGCCAACGGCGTAGTTCTCGAGGCCCTCAATTTCGCCGCCCAAGCCCAGTTCACCAACCACCTGGCCGATGGCAGGCCCAGGGGTCTGCCCATCGTGTTTCTGGTCTGCAATAATCACTACGGCATGACCGGCCGCTGCGACGACGAAGTGATGGGCGTCGAGCGTATCGCGCGCCGGGCGGCCGGCTTCGCCACCAACAACATGCATGCCGAGGTCGTCAACGGCATGAACGTGCTGGCCGTGCGCGACGCCCTCCGCCGCGCCGCCGCCTTGTGCCGTCAGGGACAAGGGCCCGTCCTGCTCGATGCGGATTGCTACCGCTATTGGGGCCACTCGCTGAGCGACCCCCGCAACGAATACCGCACTCGTGAAGAAGAAGCCGCCTGGCGCGCAGTGGATCCCATCGAGTCCTACAAGAAGGCCATCCTCGCAGCCAAAGTCCTGGACCCTGAAGGCATCGCCACCGTGGAACGGCGGGTCGCCGAACGCAACGCCCGCGCCGCCACCCGCGCCGCCGCTGCCGCCGACCCCGCCCCCGAGGAGGTCCTGACCTTCATGTACACCGATACGAAATCCGGGACCGTGCCGGAAGATTTTGCCCATCCAACCCCGTCCGGCCCGCTGCCCGACATCAAGCGGGTGAATGGCGAACTGTCTTACAAAGATGCCCTCAAGGAAGCCCTTGTCCAGGAAATGCTCCGCGATAAGCGCGTGATTTTCTACGGCGAGGACGTGGCGGACTACGGGGGCGCCTTCAAGGTGACCAAGGGCCTGCTCGAGGCCTTCGGGCGCGAGCGGGTCTTCAACACGCCCATCAGCGAGGCCTGCATCTGCGGCACCGGCTGCGGCGCCGCCATGAACGGGCTGCGGCCCGTGGTCGAACTCATGTACTTCGATTTCGCCCTCATGTCTTCCGACCAGATCAGCAACCAGGCGGCCAAATGGCATTACATGAGCGGCGCTCAAACCGAAGTGCCCCTCGTCATCCGGGCCTCCGCCGGGGCGGGCAAAGGCTATGGCGGCCAGCATTCCCAGACCCTCGAATCGGTCTTCTGCCACATCCCCGGCCTTTACGTGGTCTATCCCGCCACTCCTTATGATGCCAAGGGCCTGCTCAAGGCCGCCATTCGCGATAACAACCCCGTCCTCTTTATCGAGTCCCAAGCCCTCTATGGCATGAAAGGACCGGTGCCCCAAGAGGATTATCTCGTGCCGCTTGGCCTGGCGGAAGTCAAGCGGCCCGGCACAGACCTCACCCTGGTGGCCTGGGGCCCCGTGGTACACGATTGCCTCACGGCGGCCGACAAGCTCAAGGCCGAGCGCGGGGTCAGTGCCGAGGTCATCGACCTCCGCAGCCTCGTGCCGCTTGACATCGAGACCGTCTTGCGCTCCGTCCAAAAGACCGGCCGCTGCGTCGTAGCCAGCCAGGCCGTCCACATCGGCAGCTATACCGCCGAAATTGCTTCCACGATCCAGGACCTGGCCTTCGATTACCTCGACGCCCCCGTCAAACGTGTCGGCGCAAAAAACGGCATCGCCCCGCAATCCCACATCCTCGAGGCCGCCTTCCTCCCCAACGCCAACGACATCCTCGCCGCTGCCAACGCCATCCTTTGAGGCCCGCCATGGCTACCCCCATTATCATGCCCAAGTTCGGTCAGATGACCGAAGAAAGCGCCATCGTCGAATGGCTCAAGAAAGAAGGCGATCCGGTCGCCAAGGGCGACATCCTCTTCACCGTCGAGACCGACAAGTCGGTCATGGAAGTCGAGAGCTTTGCCCAGGGGACGTTGCTCAAGATTCTCGTTCAGCCGGGCCTCAGTGTCCCCGTGCAGAGCACCGTCGGTTTCCTCGGCCAACCCGGCGAACCCATCCCGGCCGTGCCCGCCCCCAGCGACCAGGAGCCCAAAAGAATGCCGGAACGCTCCCTTCAGGAGGCAGAGGCCGTGCCGGTGCCGGCGGCCGGAGCGCCTCGTTCACGCGGCAGCCCGCCCATAGGAGTGCAGAGTGAAGAGTGCAGAGTGAAGAGTGAAGAGGTCGCGCCGGCGCCGGCGGCCCCGGCCCGGTTCCGCATCAGCCCGCGCGCCAGGAGATTGGCCGCCGATTGCGTCATCGATCCGGCTGGCATCCAGGGTTCCGGACCCCTGGGCCGCGTTGTGGAGAAGGATGTCAGGGCCTACCTCCAGGCGAGGGGTTACGCCCGCATTCGCATCTCGCCTGCCGCCAAGCAACTTGCAGCCCGCGAAAAGCTCGACGTCCTGAACCTCGCCGGCACCGGCGACTCCGGCCGCATCGGCCTCGCCGACGTGCAGCGCGCCCTGGCCGAACGCCCCAGGCCGATGAGCAGGATGCGCCAGATCATCGCCCAGCGGCTCACCCAAAGCGTGCTTACCGCCCCTCATTTCTTTGTCACTGTCCAGGTGGATATGACCGGCCTGCTTTGCTTCCGTGCCAGGCTCAAGGAGCAAGGCGCCCCTTACACCGTCACCGACTTCCTCTCGCAGGCGGTGGTGCTCACGTTGAAAGATTTCCCGGATGTGAACAGTTGGACCGATGGCAAGACCATCCGCTGGAACAGCCACGTTCACCTCGGCCTGGCCGTCTCTCTGGAACAGGGCCTGGTCGTGCCGGTCATTCGCAACGCGGAGGAGTTGAGCCTGGCCGAACTCAACGCCCGCTCCAGGGAACTTGCCGACAAGGCCCGCAACGGCAAGCTCACCCCTGACGAAATGGCCGGGAGCACCTTCACCATTTCCAACATGGGCATGCTCGACGTCGAAAACTTCACCGCCATCATCAATCCTGGAGAGGCCGCCATACTCGCCGTCGCCAGCACCCTCGCCAAGCCAGTCGCCCGCGAGGGCAAAGTCGTGGTCCGCTCCATGATGAAAATGACCTTGTCTTCCGACCACCGCCTCATCGACGGCGCCCTGGCCGCGCGCTTCCTCAACGCCGTCAAACAAAAGCTCGAGGACCTCCAGCTATGGAAACTGCTGGCCGCTTAGCCCGGACCGGGGACCGGACCGCGCGCCGTCCCGGCGCGCAGCGGGTCGGAGCGAGGGGGTGCGCGGCAAACCCCCTAAAGCCCTCCTGCGATCCTGGGTGCTGCGACCGGGGACCGGTCGCGGTCCGGACCGCGCGCCGTCCCGGCGCGCAGCGCGTCGGAGAGCTGGGAAACATCCGGGTTAGATGACTGCCACCCCTCGAACCTTTGTCGGCTTCGGTTTCGGCGCCATACAGGCCGGATTATTCCTGTATGAGGCCTCCCGCTCGCGCAATTTCGAGCGCCTGGTCGTGGCCGAAATCGTGCCTGAGGTCGTCCAGGCCCTCCGCCGCGCCCGGGGGTGTTACCGGGTCAATATCGCCACCCAATCCGGCATCCAGATCCAGGAAGTCCGCGGCGTCGAGATCTTCAACCCCAGTGACCCGGCGGACGCCGAGGCCCTGGCCGGAGCCCTGGCCGAGGCCTCCGAAATATGCACCGCCTTGCCCAGTGTTGAATTCTACTCCAAGGGCAACCCTTCGGTGGCCGGATTGCTTGGACGGGCCATACAACGCAAGGCAGCCCAACCCGGCCTGCCCCCATGCGTTATCTATACCGCCGAAAATCACAATCACGCGGCCGAGATCCTGCAAGGGCTTTGCGAACAGGCATTGGATGAGAAGACCCGCCCGGCCCTTGGCAGCACGGTCCAATTTCTGAACACCGTCATCGGCAAAATGAGCGGCGTGGTGACCGGCCTCGAGCCGATCCGGGCCGAGGGACTGGCTTGCCTGGCGGAAGGCTTTGCGCGCGCGTTCCTGGTGGAAGAGTTCAACCGCATCCTGATTACGAAGATAACGCTGCCCGGCTTCAAACGCGGCATCGAGGTCTTCATCGAGAAACCCGACCTCCTCCCCTTCGAGGAAGCCAAACTTTATGGGCACAATGCCGTCCATGCCCTCCTCGGCTATCTTGCCCGCCGCAAGGGCTGCCTTTTCATGTCCGAGGCCGCCGCCGACCCGCAACTCATGACCCTCGCGCGGGAGGCCTTTTTGGCCGAATCCGGTCCGGCCTTGACAGCCCGCCACCGCGGACTGGACCCCCTTTTCAGCCCCGCGGGCATCAAGGCCTACGGAGAGGACCTCCTGGCCCGCATGGTCAACCCGTACCTTCGCGACCGCACCGAGCGCGTCACCCGCGACCCCCGTCGCAAGCTCGCCTGGGACGACCGCCTGGTCGGCACCATGCGCCTGGTCCTGGACGCGGGCCTCACGCCCGAGCGATTCGCCCTTGGCGCCGCCGCTGCCCTCGAGACGCTGTCCCCCACGGGCAACTTGGACGCCCAACTCCGCCAACTCTGGCCCGTGCCCGATCAACCCCCTGGCCGCAAGTCTCAACTCATCGCCCTCATCAGCGAGGCGCAGAAGAGGTTAATGATTTGAAAACACCTATGGAAAAATTCGATATCGCAGTTATTGGCGCCGGCCCCGGGGGCTACCCCGCGGCCATCCGCGCCGCCCAACTCGGGGCCTCCGTGGCCATCGTCGAAAAGGAACAACTGGGCGGCACCTGCCTCAACTGGGGGTGCATCCCCACCAAGGCCCTGATTGCCGCGGCCGGCACATTCGCTCAAATCACCCACGCCCAGGCCCTCGGCATCACCGTCACAGGCGCGGCCGTGGATTATGCCACCATGATCCGCCACAAGGACAAAGTCGTGGGCCAACTCCGAAACGGCATCAAGCAGCTCCTGGCGGCCAACGGGGTGAAGCTCTTCACCGGCGCTGCCTCCTTCAAGGACCGCGGCACCATCGGCATCGGCGACTCGACGGCCATCAGCGCCGCCAAAGTCATCATCGCCACCGGCTCGACCTCCGCCATGCCCGGGTTCCTGCCCAAACACGAGCGGGTCATAGAGAGCCGCCGTTTCCTCGAACTCGATCACTTGCCCCGCACCTTGCTCGTCCTGGGCGGGGGATTCATCGGTTGCGAACTGGCCTGCATGGCCGCCATGCTCGGCGTCAAGGTCACCCTCGTCGAACTGCTCGAAGACATCCTTTTGCTGCTGGACCCCGATGTCCGGCGCGAGGTGCGCAACGCGATGGAAAAGGGCCTCGGTATCCGCGTGCTCACCGGCAAAGCGCTCGAGGCCATCACGGCCGATGCCGCCGGCGCGCGCGGCAGCCTCGGGGGCGAACTGCTCGAGGCCGACCTCCTCTTGTGCGCCGTGGGGCGCAAGCCCGTCACCGAGGGCCTCAAACTCGACCAGGCCGGCCTGGCGCCCAACCCACGCGGCTTCATCGAGACCGACGACTATTGCCGCACGCCCGTCGCGACCATCTATGCCATCGGCGACGTGACCGGCAAGACCCAACTCGCCCATTACGCCACCGCCCAGGGCATCACCGCCGCAGAAAATGCTCTCGGCCCCAAACCGCGCCCCCACCAGACCCTTGTCCCCAACGTCATCTTTACCTCGCCCGAAATCGGCACCGTCGGCCTGAGCGAGGAAGACGCCAGGAAACAAAACCGCGAGGTCAAGATCGGCAAATTCCGCTTTGCCGGCCTTGGCAGGGCCCTGGCCGTCGGAGAAACGGCCGGCTTTGTGAAATGGATAGCGGACGCGGCGACCGACCAACTGCTCGGCGCTGCTGCCGTCGGCCCGCACGCAACCGAGCTCATCGCCCAAGCCACCGCAGCCATCCGCGCCGAACTCACGACCCGCGAGCTGGGCCGCACCATATACGCCCATCCCACCTTCGGCGAGGCCTGGATGGAAGCCGCCCATGTCCTCCATGGCGAAGCCATCCACGCGCCCCCAAGACCCGCCCGGGCTGCGGCATGACACCTGAACTTTCAATCAATGAGATTGTCTTATTATGGCCGGTTCCTGGGCAGCGCAGCGAGCGCAGGGTCGTCGCCTCGCCTAGCCGATGTCAAAAAATATTGCGATCTCATTGACCGACCTCACGAAGGGAACTATTCGTAACATAGGCCATAATCAGCCAAAGCGCAACTCGCTCTCTCTCTGAGAAGAAGCTTGATTTCCCACGCCTGAGCGCCTATCGTTCCGGGTATGAAAACGCGCAGGAATGGCGGCTCGCCGCGCCCCTCGAAGCGGGTTGAATTGGGCCAGTTCATTGTCGCCGATCCGGCGATCTGTCATGGCCGCCTCACGTTCAAGAGGACCAGGGTTTTCGTGGCCGATGTGCTGGCCGACGTGGAACGGGGCCTGTCGTGGGACTTTATCGTCCAGCGCTGGGGCGGCGGCAAGATTAGTAAAGCGGCCGTCGCCGAAGCTGTCCGTCTGGCGCGGACTGCCCTGCTCAATCAGGACGGACCATCGGCCGCGGGCATTCTCCGGCCCTCCCTCCCGAACGCGGCGTGAATCTCCTGGACGAAAATGTCCCGCTGGACCAAAAGCTAGCCCCGCGTCCGTGACAATGTTGGTTTTAACAGAATTGCCCCAGGATTTCAGGCCAGCGTCTCAAACCCAGCGCGCGAGCGGCTGCAAAAGCGCATGATGCTGTCGCCGTGTTTGAGGACCTTTGCCTCGCGCCAATGCTCCGGCAGGCTGAGGGTGTCGCGTTTGGCATGGCCGAGCACGAGCAATCCCTCGGGGGCAAGCAGGCGCCCCAGGTGGGGGTCGTCCAGGAGCCGCTGGGCCGGAGACTCGGAGCGCCGGCCGATGTTCTTCTGCCCGTAAGGCGGTTCGGCCATCACCAGGTCGAAGCGCTGGCCGTCGGCGGCCAGTTGGGCGAGAGCGGCAAAGACATCCTGCACGCGCACCCGGAGGACCTCGGGTGAGAAACCCGCGGTGGCCAGGTTCTGGCGAAGGACCTCGGCGTGGCGCTCGGATTTCTCGACGCACAGGGCTGAGGCAGCGCCGCGGCTCAGGCACTCGAGGCTGAGGGCCCCTGTGCCGGCGAACAACTCGAGCACGCGCGCGCCGGCGACCCGGCTGCCCAGACTGTTGAACACCGCCTGCTTGACCAGGTCCGGTGTGGGACGCACGGCCAGGCCCTTGGGCACTTTCAATATCCGCCGCGCAGCTTTGCCGCCTGTAATTCGCATCCGCCAGTCTATTGAGAGTCGCCGGCACAGGCCAAGCCTGAAAGGGTATGTTTCACTCTTTTGGGTGGCAGTTTCCGGCTCCTAATCTTAATCTTAATCTTGCTCCTAATCTTAATCTCAAAGAACGCGCCCGGATGAGGCCGAACTTCCTTGTCATCGGCTACGGCAACACGCTCCGGCGCGATGATGGTGTCGGCCCGCGCGTAGCCGAGTCCATCGCAGCGCTTGGGTTGCCGGAGGTCCAGGCCCTGGCTTGCGCGCTGCTGACGCCCGAGCTTGCCGAAACCGTGGCGCGCGCGCGCGGGGTGGTTTTCGTCGATGCCGCGGTGGACAGCCCGCGCCGGGTGCAACTCCGCAGGCTTGAGCCCGCCGATTCTGCCCGCATTCTGGCCCACGCCGCCGATCCGCGCGCCCTGCTGGCCCTGGCGCGCGACGTTTTCGGCCACGCGCCGCCGGCCTGGTGGTTGACAATCCCCATCGAGGACCTCGGCATCGGCGAGGAACTCTCTGCCCTGGCCCGGCGCGGTTCGGAAATCGCGGCGCAGAAGATTCTGAGGCTCGTGAGAGGGTGAGTGAGGAGCCTGGCGCGTGCCGGGCATGAACCATCCGGGTTGGGGGCGCGGGCGCAATCCCAACTGAATAGCGGCAGCGGGGCAGGCGTCTCATAAGGGTTGCGTTTCTCATGACCTGCCGCGAGGAAGTGGCAAAGCGACGCACTGCCCCACGGCGCGGTGTAACTGGTTCGAGCAAGGGCGGCCTGGAATGGGACCGGGCCGCCTGTTTTTATTGGCCAAGATAGAACCTGAGGGCATCCGCGACGCCATGGCCATGGGAAAGCCGGCTGACATAGCCGGACTGCCGGAGCACAGTCTCTTTGACGCGGGGCACGGCGTTTTGGGGAGCGGCCAGGAAACGGGCGTATTGGCGGTTGAGCATGGGCAAATCGTTCAACTGATCGCCGGCGGCAAAGACGTGGTCCGGGGTCAAAGCGAGGCTGCGGGTCAACTCGGCCAGGGCGGTGCCTTTGCTATAGGCGGCATGACTGAAGCGGGCATAGACGTCATTGCGCACGACGGTGAGGTTGGGCACGGTGCGGCAATACTCATCGAGATAATCGTGAATGGCGTCCGCGTTGGAATCGTTGCCTGCCAGCAGGCAGAACGGGGAGTAGGCATCCTCGTAAATGCGGGCGTGAAAATGCGCGCTAATCCACTCCACCAGGCGCGGGAGGTCGGGCCTGACCCGCGCGAAGAGCTCGGCGTGGGTTTGGGCGCAGGCGGCATTCCATTGCTCGAGCCCGCGATACTGCGAGCCGCAGCGCAGGTAGATCTCCCGTTCGACGAGCACCAGGTAGTCGGGCTCGATTTCGATGCGCGCCCGCCCGAGGGCTTCCATCAGGCTCGAGAGGTCGCGCCCGGTGTTGACGATCCACTTGGCCCCGGCCGCCTGGAGGTCCCCGATGAGTTCCTGCAAGGGCGCCGCCACCGGCGGGCTCTCGAACTCGGCAAACAAGGTGCCGTCAAAATCCGTTGAAATCAATTTAATCGTCGAATTCATCAACTGGCAATCTTGCCACCGCGCCCGCCATAAGGAAGATCACGATTCCTCCATTGCGCTCGAACAGGATCGTGAGATACGTTATGATGTCAAATGAAGACCGCATACGAACTGGCGATGGAGCGACTGAGCAAGTCCTCCCCGGCGACGAAGCTCACCGCCGGGCAGAAACAGGAAATGGCCGAATTGGAATCGAAGACCGCGGCGAAAATCGCCGAGCGCGAACTCTTTCTGAAGGGCGAAATAACCAAGGCCATCGATCGGAACGACGATGCGGCCATGGAGCAGTTGGAGACGCAACTGGTGAGGGACCGCAAATCGCTGCGGGCCGACCTGGAAGAGCAGAAGGAGAAAGTGCGGCAACGGGGTCCGGGTTAGGGGCGGAGGCCCCGCTGGTATAAATCGAAGTGGTAGAGGGCGGCGGCGACCAGGGAGTGGCGAATCCTGCCGGCGGCCATGAGGGCAGGGAGCTCGGCGACGGGCACGAGTTGCGTGAGCAGATCTTCCGTGCCGTCCAACTGGGGCGAATGCAGGCAGTGGCAGTTTTCGACCAGGACCGTGAAGCAGACGTTGCTCATGATGGCCGGGTTCGGGAAGACGCGGCCGATGAGCCGCGCGTTTTGCCCGGCGTAGCCCGTTTCCTCGCGTAATTCGCGCTGGCCTGCCGCTTCCGGCGAGGGGTCCTCAGCATCGATCATGCCCCCCGGGATCTCCAACTCGACGGTGTTGGAGCCGTGGCGGAATTGCTCGACCATCACGACCTGCCGGTCAGGGGTCAGGGCGATCACGTTCACCCAGTTGACACAGTCGATCACAAAAAAATCGTGCTCCTGCCGGGTGCGCGGCGAGACCTTCCGATCCGAGCGGATCTTGAATATGCGGAAATCGCCCAGCGGCGTTGAACCGATCTTTTCCCAGGGCTTAATCGTATTCACGCAAACGAATGCTCTGGAGCGTGATTGGCGTCAGGGGTTTGCTTCGCTCCCCGCTGTGATTCATCGTGACGGGGGTGTCGCCGATGCGGCCCAGCACGTCATCACCCTGGATGAGCCGGCCAAAGGCGGTGTATTTCCCGTCCAGGAACGAGGCGTCCCCGAGGCAGATGAAGAACTGGCTGCCGGCCGAGTCCGGATGCTGGGAGCGGGCCATCGAGATGACGCCTCGCTGATGGGAGCGGCCGTTGAACTCGGCCTGGATGGTCCGGCCGGGGCCGCCTGTGCCCCAGTCGGGTTCCCTGGCCGGGTCTTTGGTGAGGGGATCGCCTCCCTGAATCATGAAGCCCTTGACGATGCGATGGAAAACGGTGCCGTCGTAAAAGCCCTGTTGCGCGAGGCCCTTGAAGTTCTCGACCGTCTTCGGGGCCACGTCGGGCCAGAACTCGATGACCATTTCCCCGCTGCTGGTTTTGAGCACGGCAACTTCCTTCATGGCTTTGTGGCGGGGTTGGACTACTTGACTGAATCGGCGGGCACGATTTTGATCGTTTGCACCTCGACGCGGGTCGTGGGCTTGCTCCTCTCGCCTGTGCCGCTGACCGTGACGGGCGTATCGGCAATCTTACCGAGCACGTTATCGCCTTTGATCAACCTCCCAAAGGCGGTGTACTTGTGATCCAGGAAGGGTGCATCGCCGTCGCAGATGAAGAACTGGCTGCCGGCGGAGTCCGGATGCTGCGAGCGGGCCATGGAGATGACGCCTCGCCGATGGGGGTGGTCGTTAAACTCGGCTTTGATCTTATAGCCCGGGTCCCCGCTGCCCCAAAGGGCCTCTTTGGCGGGGTCCTTGGTATTGGGATCCCCGCCCTGGATCATGAAGCCCTTGATGATGCGATGAAAAGCCGTGCCGTCATAAAAGCCTTTCCTGGCGAGGCTCTTGAAATTCTCGACTGTCTTTGGGGCGGCGTCGGGCCAGAACTCGATGACCATGTCGCCCGCCGAGGTCTTGATCACCGCCACTTCGTTGGCGGCGGCCGAATCCTTCTTTTCCGTGCCGGCCGGGGTTTGGGTGGTAGGGCCACGTTGCGCCAGCATCGCCGCCAGTTGCCGCACCTTGTCCTTGCTCTCCTCAGGCGCCAGCTCCAGCGCCTTTTGCACCAGGTCGCCCGCCTCTCCCGCGGCGCCTTGTCCGGAGGCAATTTTGGCGGCCACGGCGTAGGCTTCGTACCGCTTGGCTTCCAACTTGATGGCCCGCTTGGCGGTCTGCTGCGCCTGGTCCAGGTTGCCTTGCCCGAGCAGACTGAGGGCGCTGGCGACCAGATGGTCGTAATCGGCCGGCTCCGTCCCGGCGCCGGATTCCTGGGTGCGGCCGCTGGCGCAACACAACAGGATTGCCAACAGAACGCCAGCGAGCTGGCGCAGGGTTTTGGTGGGTGGATTCGTCATGGCTGTCTTCATTGGGTAAGTTGCCTCTTTTGAGAAGGAGTAGTTGCTGATTCGCTTGCTTGCTTTCAGGATTTAGAAAATGGCGCACGCTTCGCGCGGTCTTCGTTAAGGATTAGAAATTAGGCATCGAGAACCAAGAATCCAACGTCTAAGAAATTCATTTAACACTTCCGTGCCGGGCACCTGGGCTGCGTCCTTCTTAGTTTCTTCCATCTTGGGCCCGCCGGTCGGAGGGAAGCCGAAGCCGAGGGCCAAGCTGAATGCACATACGGTTGTAAGAATCTTCATAATGCCCAGAGCTTCCCACGAGCGGAGGTTAAAGTCACGCCTGGAATTTCAAACGGCGGCATTTCACTTTTTCGGGTGGCAGTTTCTGGCTCCTATTCTTAATCTTAATCTTAATCTCGCCCATCGATCAGGAAATAATAGTGGTGAGGCGGTGGTGAAGAGGGAGGCAGAGAACCCCGGCCATCTTCTTCGCTTGACTCCGCATCCGATCTAATGCAGAAAGGTGACTGCTTATGAGCACGATCCGCGAGCCGGTTTTTGGAGCGAACCTCCGGGTGGACAAAGAGGGAAAGGGGGGCCGGCCAGGCGGCGGGAGCCGCCGAGGCTTTACCCTGATCGAACTGCTGGTCGTCATCGCCATCATCGCCATCCTGGCGGCGTTGCTCCTGCCGGCTTTGGCCAAGGCCAGGCAAAAGGCGCAGGGCATCTGCTGCCTGAGCAACACGAAGCAACTGGCGCTGGCCTGGCTGATGTACGCCCACGACAACAATGACCGGCTGGTTAATAATCGGGGGATTGACGGCACGGAGGCGAGCCGCACGAATAACTGGGTGGCGGACGTGATGGGTTATAGCCCGCAGGAGGACACGAACACGGCGCTGCTCCAAGTAGGGCTGCTGGCTCCCCAAGTCGCCAGGAATATTGGCATTTATCACTGCCCGGCTGACCGTACCATGACCACCGAGTCGGACGGAAGGCAATATCCACGCGTGCGCAGCGTCTCCATGAACGCCTTTGTCGGTCCCTGGGATAACGCCGGCTCGCAGCTTTTGTCGGGCTGGGCACAGTTCATCAAGCTGCCCGCGATCGGAAACCCGTCGAGGATTTTTGTTTTTCTGGACGAGAGCCCGCAAACCATCAACGACGGTTGGTACATCTTCTGTAACGACGGTCCCACCGGAAACTTGTGGAGCGATATGCCGGCCTCCTATCACAATGGCGCGTGCGGTTTTTCCTTTGCCGATGGGCATTCGGAAATGAAGCACTGGCTGGTGCGCACCACAATAGTCCCGTTTTCATCCTGGCCGGTCCCCACCGGCCCTGACAGAAGGGATTTCCTCTGGGTTTCTCAACGGGCCACGTATCCTCAGTAGGCGAAACCGTTGCGCTTGGCCTTCGTTCAACAGACCTCGAGGATTTCCGCCGCGGCGGCGGCATCGATGGCCTGGTGTTCGCCCAACTTGAGGCCGCGCGCACGGAAACGGCTCGAGACCTTGCCGGCGGCTTCACGCGCCGCGATGCCGTAGTCTGCCAGCCTGGTCCTCATGCCGAGCGAGTGGAAAAACCCCTCGGTCCTGGCGACGGCGGCCTCGGCCGCTTTGCGCTCGTCGGGTTCATTCACATCCCAGACGCGGCGGGCGAACTGGGCCAGCTTGGCCCGTTTGGGGGTCATTTGGTGGCGAAAGAGCGAGGGCATGACAATGGCCAGGCTCTCGGCGTGCGCGATGCCGAAGAAGGCGGTCAGTTCGTGGCCGATCATGTGGGTGGACCAGTCCTGCGGCACTCCTTGTCCGATCCAGCCATTGAGGGCCTGGGTCGCGCTCCAGACCAGGTTGGCGCGGGCGTCATAGTCCTGCGGATTGGCCAGCGTTTTCGGGCCTTCCTCGACGAGTGTCTTGAGGATGGCCTCCGCCTGGCGGTCCTGGAGGGCGGCGTTGACCGGGTAAGTGATGTACTGCTCGAGCACATGCATGAAGGCATCCACGATCCCATTGCGGACCTGCTCCTGAGGCAGGCTCAGGGTCACGGCCGGATCGAGAATTGCAAATTGCGGATAGCAGGCCTCGCTGCCAAAGGCCAGTTTCTCGCCTGTGCCCTGGCGCGAGATCACCGCAAAACCATTGGATTCCGACCCGGTGGCCGGCAGCGTCAGCACCGTCCCCAGGGGGACCGCTGCCTTGACCGGCGCTCCTTTGGCCGGGATGTCCCAGGGATCCAAGCCCTCAAACTCCGCCGCGGCCGCGATAAACTTCGTGCCGTCCAGGACAGAACCTCCCCCTGCCGCCAGGAGGAACGTGACCCGCTTTTCCTTGACCACCTTCACCGCCTTCATGAGCGTCTCGTAGAGCGGGTTGGGCTGAATGCCGCCGAACTCGAGCAGGTCCCGCCCCGCTAAGGCCTGCCGCACCTGCTCATACACCCCGTTCTTCCGGATCGAACCTCCGCCGTAGGTCATCAGCACCCGTTCCTGCGGGCCGATCAACTCCTTGAGCCGGGCTATCGTCCCCCTGCCAAAAACGATCCGTGTGGGATTGCGATAAGTAAAATCTTGCATGCGCGGGGCCTACGTTGGCGCGGCAAGGCGGCCGGAGTCAACCCAAAAGGGGCGAAGGGCGAAATCCGAAATCCGAAGGAAATCCGAAATCCGAAATGCTTAACCGCTAATCTTCGCTAATCTTCGCTAATGGGGTTTTTATCAGCGTGGATCACCGGTTCATTTTCTTTCCTCCATTTTCCGGCCAGCCATCCTCCTGTCCTTTGGTTCGGGCCACGCCAGGTCAGGATTTCGGATTTCCTTCGGCCTTCGGCCTTCGGATTTCGGATTTCGGATTTCTTTCGGATTTCGGCCTTCGGATTTCGGATTTCTTTCGCCCCCGCCCTACGCCTCCATCCGTTTCCTGCCCAATTCCTCGAGCAGGCCCTTGAGCGGCAGAGTGTTGACCACGTCCTTTTTCTCGAGCCAGCCTTTGCGCGCGATGCCCGCCCCCAGACGCAGGAAGCCGGCGTGCTCGAAACGGTGGGCATCGCAGTTGATGACGCACTTGACGCCCTGGCCCTTGGCGCAGGGCCACAGGCGCCAGTCCATATCGAGGCGCGAGGGGTGGGCGTTGAGCTCGATCCACGTGCCCGTTTCCGCGCAGGCCTCGATCACGGCGCGCGGGTCCACTTTGTACGGCTCGCGTTCGAGCAGCAGACGCCCGGTCAGATGGCCCAGGATATGCACATAAGGGTTTTGCGCCGCCCCGATCAGGCGCTGGGTCGTCTCCGCCTCGCTCTGGTTGAAGCTCTGATGGATGCTGGCGACGACTACGTCCAGTTCCGCCAGCACTTCATCGGGCAGATCCAGCCTGCCGTCTTTCAAAATGTCCACCTCCACGCCGGTAAGCAGCCGGAACTCGTTTCCTTCCTCCGCCAATTGCGCGTTGAGCGAGCGGATTTCAGCCGCTTCCTCGCGCAGGCGCGAGGCATCCAGGCCATTGGCTTGGAACGAGGCCTTGGAATGGTCGGTAATGGCCCAGTAAGCCAGCCCCAGCTCGCTCATGGCCCGGGCTATCTCCTCCGGGCGCTGGTGGCCGTCGCTCCACGTCGAGTGATTATGGAGCGAGCCTTTCAGGTCCGTCCACTCCACAAGCCGGGGCAGCGGCCCTTTTTCCGCAGCCGCGATTTCCCCCGTGTCCTCCCGCATCTCCGGCGCAATCCAATGCAATCCAAGCTGCTCGTACACCTCCTCTTCCGTCCTGCAAGGGACCAGCAGCCCCGCATCGCGGGTCTCGTCTTTCGACCGGAACAGGCCGTATTCGTTGAGCCGCAGGCCGCGATCGATGGCCCGCTGGCGCATGGCGATATTATGTTCCTTGCTCCCGGTGAAGTACATCAGCGCCGGGCAATACTCCCCATCGCTCACCACCCGCAGGTCGCACTGGATGCCATCCTCGAGCAACACGCTGGCCTTGGTATCGCCCTTGGCGATGACGCGCAGCACCCCGGGCCGGCCCGTGAAATAGTCCAGCACCCGCCCCGGCGCTTT
>Ga0187864_10002627_pt1 | contig 15425 bp, 8 predicted proteins | sample June2016WEW_11_4_FD_132985 | JGI IMG/M metagenome (GOLD analysis project Ga0187864, IMG submission 132985) | Peatland microbial communities from SPRUCE experiment site at the Marcell Experimental Forest, Minnesota, USA - June2016WEW_11_40 | ecosystem: Environmental > Terrestrial > Soil >... | reverse complement strand
GAGATCATCCGCACCATAAAAAACGAGACCCCGCTCGCCATCACCCTCAGCCTCGGCGAACGGTTGCCAGACGAGCTTCGCCTCTGGCGCCAGGCCGGTGCCGACCGCTATCTCCTGCGCTTCGAGACATCCAACCCCGGCCTCTACAACGCAATTCATCCTCGCCGCGGCACTGCCATCAGCGACCGCACCACCCTGCTATGCGATCTGCGCGAAATGGGCTACGAGATCGGCAGCGGCGTCATGGTCGGCATCCCCGGCCAGACCTGCGAGATGCTCGCCCGCGACATCGAGCTCTTCGAATCCCTCGACCTCGACATGATCGGCATTGGTCCCTTCATCGCCCACCCCGACACGCCGCTCGGCGCGCCCGGCGTCCGCACCGCAGGAGCGGACCAGGTTCCCAGCAGCGAGGGTATGGTGCTCAAGGCTGTCGCACTCACTCGCCTCGTCTGCTCCCAGGCCAATCTTCCCAGCACCACCGCGCTCGCCACCATCAACGCCCTCGACGGCCGCGAGCACGGCCTGCAGTGCGGCGCCAACGTCTTCATGCCCGTCCTCACTCCCGTGCCCTATCGCCAGATGTACCAGATCTATCCTGGCAAGGCATGTCTCGACGAGGACGCCACGCTGTGCAACACCTGCCTGCGCGAGCGCATCGAGAACCTCGGCCGCACCGTCGGCACGGGCCCCGGAGGCCGCTTCACCCGCACTCCATCACAATCCGTCCCAACCCTCCGCGGCCAGCCCCGCTTCGCCCCGCAAAAAAATCCCCCCTCGCCGCTGGTGGTTCTGCACTAGCCGCTCCGCATCAATTGCCCACGCTTCTGTCCTATTTGCGTCTCGCGCCATTCGGTTGTTGATCGGCCAATAGCCGGGGGTGTAGACCTCTTGCAGGTGGTACGCCTGCGCAGACTGATCCACGAAAGGAAACCTTGAGTTCGCTGATCCAGGCACTCTCCCTCATCTTGCCCCAGCGCCAGGTCGTCACCGACCCTCTGCGCCGCCTTGCCTATGGCACGGACGCCAGTTTCTATCGTCTGGTTCCCGAGGTCGTTGCGGTGGTCGAAAGCGAGCAGGAGGTGCAGGCCCTGCTGCGGGTGGCGCGCGCCCATCGGCGCCCGGTCACCTTTCGCGCCGCCGGAACCAGTCTCTCCGGCCAGGCGATCACCGATGGTGTGCTGGCCTTGATCGGCGAAAGCTTCGCGACCTGCGAAATCCCGCCCGATGCCGCCACGGTTCGCCTTGGCCCCGGCATCGTGGGCGGCGAAGTGAATCTCCGCCTCGCCCCATTCGGACGCAAGATCGGCCCCGATCCGGCCTCCATCAACGCATGCAAGATCGGGGGCATCGCCGCCAACAATGCCTCCGGCATGTGCTGCGGCACCGCCCAGAACAGCTATCGCACGCTGGCCGGAGTGCGCGTGGTGCTGGCCGATGGCACGGTGCTCGACACCGAGGACGCGACCAGCGTCGCGGCCTTTCGCCAGAGCCACGCGTCTTTGCTGACCGAACTGGAGCAGCTCGGCGTCGCCGCGCGTGCCGATTCTGCTCTGGCCGCGCGCATTCGCCACAAGTACAAGATCAAGAACACCACCGGCTACAGCCTCAACGCGCTGGTTGATTTCGAAGACCCCATCGACATCCTCGCCCACCTCATGATCGGCTCCGAAGGCACGCTTGGCTTCCTCTCGCGAATTACTCTTCGCACCGTCGTTGAAGATCCATGCAAGGCCAGCGCGCTGGTCTTCTTTCCAACCATCGAAACTGCCTGCCAGGCCGTCATTCGCCTCAAGCCGCAGCCCGTCTCGGCGGTCGAACTGCTTGACCGTTCCGCCCTGCGCTCGGTCGAGGGCAAGCCCGGACTGCCCCCGATTATTCGCACCTTGAGCGAAGAAGCTGCCGCCCTGCTCATCGAGGTGCGCGCCGCGAATGCCCTGCTTCTGCAGGGGTCCATGAATGCCGTGCTGGGAGCGCTGGCCGGCATTGCCACCGTCGAGCCCGCCGCCTTTTCCACCGACCTCGCCACCTGCGAGATGTACTGGAAGGTGCGCAAGGGGACCTTCCCCTCGGTCGGCGCCATGCGCCGCGCCGGAACCTCCGTCCTCATGGAGGATGTTGCCTTTCCGATTGCGTCGCTGGCCGCCGCAACGCTGGATCTGCAGGCCCTGATGCGGCAACACGGCTACGGCGACGGGGTCATCTTTGGCCATGCGCTCGAAGGCAATCTGCATTTCGTCTTTACCCAGGATTTCTCCGATGCCGCCGAGGTCGGTCGCTACGCGCGCTTCATGGAAGACATCTGCAAACTCGTCGTCGACAAGTACGATGGCTCGCTCAAGGCCGAGCACGGCACCGGCCGCAACATGGCGCCCTTCGTCGAGATGGAGTGGGGGCGCCAGGCCACCGGCCTGATGCGCCGCATCAAAATGCTCTTCGACCCGGAGAACCTCCTGAATCCCGGCGTCATTCTCAATGACGACCCGCAGGTCCACCTGAAAAACCTCAAGCCGATGCCGGCCGCCGGGGAGATCGTCGACCGTTGCATCGAATGCGGCTTCTGTGAACCCTTGTGCCCGTCGCATGGGCTCACGCTGTCGCCGCGCCAGCGCATCGTCAGTTGGCGCGAACTGTCGCGCCGCGCCGCCGTTGGCGAAGACGCCTCCGATCTCGAAGCCGGTTTTGTCTACGATAGTCTCGACACCTGTGCCGGATGCGGCCTCTGTTCCACCGCCTGCCCGGTGGACATCAATACCGGCGACCTGACGCGCCTCCTGCGCGGGCGCAACCTCAGTGCTGTCTCGCGCCGAGTCGGAGAGTGGACGGTGGGAAACTTCGGCAAGCTCGCGTCTGCAGCGCGCGCGGGCCTTGCTGTCGGCCACGCTGTCTCCAGCGTGGTCGGCGACGCCGCGCTCGCCCGCATTTCGGCAGGCGCATGGAAGCGCGGCATGCCGCGTGCGGGCAAGTTGCCCTCTCCATACAAGGGCGCGGGCGATCCGGTGGTGTATCTGCCGGCCTGCGGAGGCCGCATCTTCGGAGCCAACAGCCCACAGGAAGCATCGCTCGCCGAAGTTGTCATGGAGCTTCTGGTTCGCGCCGGTTACGCGCCGCGCCTGCCCGAGGGATTCGACAAGCTCTGTTGCGGCCAGATGCTCGCCAGCAAAGGCATGGCCGAGGAGGCCGCGCAGATGGCCGATGCCCTCACCGGCGCACTGCTGAAGGCGGCCGACGATGGCCACGGCGGCTTCTATCCGATCGTGCTCGACGCCAGCACCTGCTCGCTGCGCATGCAAGAGCGCCTTGCCGGCCGCCTGCGGCTCTACGACTTCCACGAGTTTGCCCACGATGCGCTTCTGCCGCGCCTGCGCATCGCGCGCAAGCCGGGCCCGGTTGCGCTGCACATCAACTGCAGCGTGCGCCGCACGGGTTCCGACGCCAAGCTGCGCCGCTTGATCGAGGCATGCGTCGATCAGGTTGTCGAGCCCGCCGGAGTCGACTGCTGCGGTTTTGCCGGCGACCGCGGCTTCGTCGTCCCCGAACTCAACGTCTTCGCCTTGCGCGCGATCCATCAGGCGCTCCCGACGAACTGCCGCGAGGGCGTCTCCACCAACCGCACCTGCGAGATCGGCCTCACCGCCGAAACCGGCCATCCCTACCGCTCCATCGCGTATTTGCTTGAAGAATGCAGCCGACCGGATAGTATGGGTGCCTGCTGAAAATCTACCAAATCATCACGCTCAAATCATTCCACGCATTCCGGATCCAAGCCTTAAGAGTTCAACATTCAGAACAAGGAGTCTCCCCTTGCACCCCTGGCCCCAGGTCTACAATCCACTCGGCAATATCTGGTTTTCATCTCTCATCGCAGCAGTCCCGATCCTCTTCTTCTTTGTTGCCCTGGCTGTCGTCCGCATGAAGGGGTACCTCGCCGGCACGCTGACCGTCGTCCTTGCTCTTCTGGTATCGATCTTCTTCTATCGCATGCCCCTGCGCATGGCGCTGGCTGCCGCGGGAGACGGTTTTCTCTTCGGGTTGTGGCCCATTGCCTGGATCATCGTCACCGCCGTCTTTCTATACAGAATCACTGTGCGCACCGGCCAGTTCGAAATCATCCGCGCATCGGTGGTCTCCATCACCGAGGACCAGCGTCTGCAGATGCTTCTGGTCGGCTTCTCGTTTGGCGCTTTTCTGGAGGGCGCAGCGGGATTTGGCGCGCCGGTGGCCATCACGGCCGCCTTGCTGGTCGGTCTGGGTTTCAACCCGCTCTACGCCGCCGGCCTCTGTCTCATTACCAATACGGCGCCGGTGGCCTTCGGTGCAATGGGCATTCCGATCATCGTCGCCGGGCAGGTCACCGGCATCGATCCGTTCAAGATCGGCGCCATGGCCGGACGCCAACTGCCGCTGCTCTCCTTTCTCATCCCTTTCTGGGTCATCATGATCATGGACGGATGGCGCGGCGTGCGCCAGACCTGGCCGGCAATTCTGGTCTGCGGTGGCAGCTTCGCCGTCACGCAGTTTTTCACCTCCAACTTCATCGGTCCGCAGTTGCCCGACATCACATCGGCCTTGGTCAGCCTAGTTTCGCTCACCATCTTTCTCAAGTACTGGAAGCCCAAAAATATATTCCGTTTCCCCGGTCAGCACGCAACGCTCAAGGCGGAAAGCCACTCCTTCGCGCAGGTGGCCAGGGCGTGGTCGCCCTTTGCCGTTTTGACCGTCTTCGTCACCCTCTGGTCGCTCAAGCCCTTCAATGCGCTCTTCGCCAAGGGTGGTCATCTGGCCTGGACCGTCATCAACTCGCCGGTGCCCATGCTCGACCGGCTGGTGATCAAAATGCCGCCCATCGTCAATGCGCCCACTCCCTACGGATCGGTTTACACGTTCAACTGGCTGTCCGCCACCGGGACCGCCATCCTGCTCGCCTCCCTGGTCAGCATCCTGCTGCTGCGCATGAGGCCGATGGATGCCATCAGGACCTTTGCCGGCACGCTCAACGACCTAAAGTTCCCCATTCTCTCCATTGGCATGGTGCTGGCCTTCGCCTACATCGCCAACTACTCCGGCCTGTCCGCGACCCTGGCGATGCTTCTGGCTGCAACCGGTCTCGCGTTCCCATTCTTCGCGCCGTTCCTGGGATGGATCGGCGTCTTTCTCACCGGATCGGACACCTCCTCCAACGCGCTGTTCTGCAACCTGCAGGCCAACACCGCCCATCAGATCCACGTCAGCAGCACCCTGATGGTCGCGGCCAATTCGACCGGCGGCGTCACCGGCAAGATGATCTCTCCGCAGTCCATCGCGGTTGCCACCGGCGCGGTCGGTCTGGTGGGGCGCGAGTCCGACCTCTTCCGCTTCACCCTCAAACACAGCCTCATGCTTGCCGCATTGGTTGGCGTCATCACAATGCTGCAGGCCTACGTTTTGAAATGGATGGTTCCGTAGGGCCGCGCTCTACAACCATCTGCATCGAACGGAGGCGGTTGGAGGTATATTGGTCAGGAACCGAATGGCAAAATGGAAATCCCTGCTAACTACGTGCAGGCCCCTTCGTGGTAAGCCCATGATGCCGGCGCGGGTGTCGGTACAACCTGGCTGACGGGCCATGGAGCCAGATCGATTGGGCCTTGTTCGCCGCAGGGGAGGGTGATTTGCGCGGAAGAAACACGAACTTCAATACTGCATCGCAAGTCAGGATTGCGCTTTGGGTTTATGCGTTGCTTGTGGGGTTGGTCACGGCGGCCAGCTGGGCCATCTACGAGTGCCACACGGTCTTCTATCTTCGCCCGTTGTTTACAGTAGATGAGCGGTTCTGCGACCTGACGAACTTCATTGGCCTGGTCGCGCATTTGCGCGGCGAGGCGGCAGCGATGGGCAGCGGCGATCCCGCCTTGGGGTATCCCGCGCCCGCAGCCTTCGTCTACAAGATTCTGATCTACTCCTTTCCGGGCCATGCGGTCCGGACCTACCTTGTCTTTCTCGCAATCTGCATCTCCTGCTTTGCGGTTGTGGCGTGGCGTGCCGCGCGCGCTGGCCGGGCGGTTATGGACTCGGCCGCCACCGCGATTATTGTCACCGCCGTATTGGGCTATCCGTTATGGTTCTGCGCCGACCGGGGAAATATCGAGGGCGTGGTATGGGCGCTGGCAGCGGCCGGCCTCTGCTTCCTGCTGCGAGGGAGGCCCCTTGCAGCGGCAGTGCTGATCGGCATTGCCGCCTCGATCAAACCGTTTTGCATTGTGTTTTTGTTCCTCCTGGTGGGGCGTCGCAAGGTCAAGGATGCGGCGTTTGGCCTGGCGACAGCGGCCTTTCTGGTGATCGCGGCACTGACCGCCATCGGACCGAACCCCTGGAAGGCGTACCAGGAATTGCAGCCCGGCATCTCTCTTTACAGGGATTGGTACATCATGGACTTGAGACCGCCCGACGAGATGCGCTTCAACCACTCCCTGCTCGACGGAATGAAGTCTGCCGCGCTGACCGTGGAGATGGGCGGCATTCATCCCATCAAGGCCATCGCAGAGATAGAGAAACTGCGCGATGAACCCGGAGGCTGGCACGGTGTCCGTCCGTTAGTGCACGTCTACCCGTTTATTACAATCGCCGGGCTTGGGCTATTGTTCGTCGTCTTCTACAGGATGCCGATACTCAACCAGTTGACAGCGCTGGCAGTCGCTGTCACCCTTTTCCCGCCGCTCGCCGGCGACTATACGCTGCTCCATCTCTACGTCCCATTTGCAGCGCTGCTGGTCTTCCTGACCCGCGAGGTGGCCGTTGGCAAGGCCGCCTTCCCCTACTCCTCCATGCTTGCGCTCGCCGTCATCTATGCGCTTCTGTTCTCTCCGCTGACGTTGCTGACGATCTACGCTGGAGACGCCAAGCTCCTGCTGCTGCTTGCGCTGCTGATTGTGGCGGCGCGGTCGCCCATGCCCAGCGCGTACTTCGGCGATCCGGCAAACCAGGATGCAACCAGAACGAATCCGCAGACCCGGCACTCCGCCGCATGACGAATGCAGTTGGATCTTTGTGGACCTTCGCCGGTCCTTATTGGACCTTCGCAGTTTGCTAAGTTATTGAAATCATGGTGGCACAGCAGGATTAGTATCACACTACAAGATGTTTATTTTCAGTTGTATTATTTGCTCTACGTCAAGGATACCCCCAAATATACCCCCTGCGAAACTGCGCTGAGGCCGCTAACCGCACTTTACCCATCCTTGCCGGGACAGAGCTAGCAACACCCTCGCCTTCCTCCAGCCTTGCACCTAGAACCGCCAGAAAGGCGCTCCAATGGGGCAAGGTAGCTCCAGCCCTATCCCTTCCCTCGGCCCACCTCTTGCCCGTCTCGTAGTCGCTACACGCCTGCCATACCGCCTGTGCTCAGTAAGCCGTCCCTGTCGTCGGTTGTTGTGGTTGAGGACTTGTCGCCTGCGGATGACATGTATACGTGGGTTCGCCTATTTGTTTGTCCATGTCCATGCACTACTGCCAGCAGGGAGCCGTCCACTCGACCGTCTATGTGGTGTCGTGCATGTAGTGCAACCTATTGATTTAGACAGATGAGGCCGTGGTTTAAATCACTATTTGGGTTTGGAAGGCTCAACTGTTTAGTCAATGCGCAGTAGCTTTAGGCAGTCCCGCCCGGATATCCTCTTCAATCTCGAGACAATGGCGCCACCGGGTCTTCATCCCCATTGCGCCCACAAGAATGCGTAGAGAGAGGGCGTTTTGGGCTTGTCTGCCGATGACCTTTCCAACATCCAGAGGGTTCACTCTGATTCGAAATGTCGTGGTCTTATCTTCATCTTCGTGAATTGCTTCAATCGCAACGTCCTCAGGGTGGTCCACAATCAACTGGATCATCCGTAATAGCAATTCCTGGATGTCGTCGTGGTCAGGCATACTCGACAGTTTATACCGGGACTAGTCATTTACCTGCGCCGGAGTGCAAATCATGCGCAACACAGAAGTATTAGCCGTATCGAGGACACGTAGCGTTCGTAGAACTGCATCAGAAACGCTTGAGCTTGTGTGGGTTCGGAGGCGCTGAATCGTGCGGGTACGTTACGGAAGATAGGACGGGAGAGGCGGGATGGCGCTTAGAAGGGTGTCTGCGAACAAGCAGGGGGGGGCCCGTTCGTACATTTCCCAAAATGGGAATTGCTCGTTAATGCTTGAGGCACCGCTATTGTGTATGTTTTGTTCGAACCACTCGTCTCTACTTAATATTGGTCACAAAGACAGGCCGAGCCAGTCCCCGGCTGGAGTTCCATGGTCAGTCATTTAATTTCTCAGGTAGGAGCATCGTCAGATTATAACGTTTGCACGTTAATCTCCTGAACGGGAGAGCAGCAGACTATTTGTATTGGAGTACTGATCCATGCGGGCAAAGCAGAGTTCCACGGCCTCAGGGACGTATTGCGGTTCCAAACCATTCACGCAGCTACCACAGATTCACGCTGCAATGTCTAGACTTCCGAGCAGGGTAGTGCTCGGCGGTGGAACACCTATTCCCAAGAGATTCTTAGTGCGACCCGGCCTTCGCCGGTTGCAGCCATGCCTGGCAGCGGGCGAAGGTCAAAGTGTGTCCTTTGCCCCAGTGGAGGTGCTTGAAGAGGTCTCCAGGCCGGATGGCTTGGAGAGTGGATTCCATCGTATACCCGAGGACATACCTCCGCTTCGCCTTCTGGTGGTGGACGACGACGCTGCGGTACGCAAGGCGTGCTGCGAAATCGCCTCCGGCATGGGCTTCCTTCCTCTTTCGGCGGGCAGCGTGCCGGAGGCGCTGACCGTGCTGCGGCAGCAGCCCGTGGAGATGCTTCTGCTGGATCTGAAGCTGCCCGGCGGCGGCGGGCTAAAGCTGCTCAGCGAGGTCAAGACCCTCTATCCGGAGACGGGCGTGGTGGTGATGACGGCGTTTGCCACCGTGGCGTCCGCGGTGGAGGCGATGCGCATTGGGGCCGGCGACTATCTGACCAAGCCCTTCGCGCTGGAGGAGCTGACCAGCGTGCTGGGCCGATCGAGCCGGCGTCTGCACTTCGACCTGGAGAGCCGCCGCCTGCGCGAGCGGCTGCGCGCGCAGAAGGACATGGGCGGCCTGATCGGGAGTTCTCCGGAGATGGAGAAGGTCTACCGCATCCTGTCGAAGGTGGCGCATTCCACCCACCCCGTGCTGATCCTGGGCGAGAGCGGCACAGGCAAGGAGATGGTGGCGCGGGCGATCCACAGCAACGGGCCGAATGCGGCCAAGCCGTTCATCCCGGTGGACTGCGGCTCGCTGGTGCCGACGCTGATCGAGAGCGAGCTCTTCGGCCATGTGAAGGGCGCATTCACCGGGGCCAACCGCTCCAAGGGGGGCCTGCTCTCCGCCGCCGACGGCGGAACGGTTTTTCTGGACGAGATCGGCGAGCTTCCGCTGGACCTGCAGGCCAAGCTGCTGCGCGCCTTGCAGGAGAAGGAGGTGCGCCCGGTGGGGGCGACCCACGCGGTGCCCATCACGGCGCGCGTGCTGGCCGCGACCAATCGCGACCTGAGCGCGATGGTGGAGCAGGGGCTCTTCCGCAAGGACCTCTACTTCCGCCTCAGTGTGGTCAACCTCAAGCTGCCTCCGCTGCGCGAACGCAGGAACGACATCGCCGTGCTGGCCGCGCACTTCCTGGAGCGGATGCACCGCGAGACCGGCGCCTCCCATGTATTCAGCGAGGATGCGATCCGGCTGATGACCGAGTACGACTGGCCGGGCAATGTGCGCGAGCTGGAGAATGCGATTGAGCGCGCCTGCGCGCTCTCTTCGGGGCCGGTGCTGCACATGGCCGACCTGCCGACGCAACTGCAGGAGTTCCGCTTGCATCGCCGGGAGGCGAACCTATCGTTGACAGGCGAAGCGGGCGATGGGCTGGGCGAGCGCGAGCAAGCCGGCGCGGACGATGCCATCGTCTCCATCGCCGACATGGAGAAGCAGGCGATCCTGGGCACCATCCGCCAGTTGAACGGCGACAAGCTGATGGCGGCCAAGCTGCTGGGCATCGGCAAAACCACGCTCTATCGCAAGCTGAAGGAGTATGGCCTGGCCGAGGCGGGGGAATTAATGACTAACTGAGGAACTCTCCGCCATGGGGCTCGTGACTGCGGGCTAATGGCCCTATCAATTGCGCAGGCTCCGCAGTATTGACATATGGTGGGTCCGAGCAGGCGAGGGCGAGGGTGGATTTGGAGTGATCAGATACCCCGAGCATCATAATCTGACTCCTTCGGTTCCGTCGGAACTCAAGCAGTACGTTTCCGATGGATGAAATGGGGGATAGCGGGATACAGGAAAGGTCGATATGACCCATCACGCTCAAGCAAATCTCATAGCCCTGATCGAGAGTGCGGAAGAACTTATCTGGTCCGTGGATATCGAGTATCGATTGTTGTCTTTCAACCAGTCATTCCGACGGTACTTTGAACTCAGTTATGGATTCAAGGCGTCTGTGGAAATGAGGCCGCAGGACCTGCTCCCGCCAGAGAGAGCCGCGCTTTGGCCACCGCTCTATGAGCGCGCTCTCAAAGAGGGCCCTTTTCGGGTCGAGTATTCTCTCGCTGATGACCGCATCATGGAACTATCGTTGAACCCCATAATCGTCGATGGGAAAGCGACAGGCGTCTCCGTCTTTGGAAAAGACATCGCTGAGCGGAAGCGATCCGAAGAGGCACTACGGAACAGCGAAGAGATGTTTCGCCAGTTTGCAGAGAATATTAGTGCCGTAATTTACATAGTGCCTACGGCAGCCAACGAGACACATTATGTCAGTCCTGCCTATGAAAAGATCTGGGGCCGGAGTTGCGACAGCTTCTACCAAAACCCGATGTCCTGGATGGAAGCGGTTCATCCCGATGACCAGGCCGAGGCCCAATCTCGGTTTAACCGGCAGATGCAGGGAGAATCTACGATTGCGGAATATCGAATCCGAACCCCCGACAATCAGGAGAAGTGGATACAGGATCGCACTTTTCCCATCCGTGACCAAAACGGACAACTGATTCGGTTTGGCGGAATCTCGACCGACATCTCCGAGCGAAAACGCCACGAGTCTGAAATAGCGTCGACCGTTAGCGAGTTAAAGGCGAGTGAAGAACGCTACCGTGCCATCTTCGAGCAGGCTTCGGTCGGTATCCTGCAAACTTCACTCGAAGGACGCATTCTGAGGTGCAACGCGCGCTTCGCCGAGATCATCGGCTATCCCATCGAGGAGATCCCCGGCTTGACCGTGCAGCAGATTACCGCCCCGGATGATCTTGTCTCAACCATCGCCGTATTCCAACAATTGGCGAGAGGCAACACCCAATCCGCTAAGCGAGAAAAACGCTATCTCCGCAAAGATGGTACCTATGCTTGGGTAAGGATCGTGGGTTCAATCCAGCGCGACGGAAAAGGACACGCGCTCCACACCATCGCCTTTGTGGAAGACATCAATGCCCACAAAGCAGCGGAGGAACGCCTGGCCTCGGCAACCAAAGTGCTGCGGGCGAGCGAAGAACGCTATCGAAAGCTGATGGAGTACTCCCCCAATGCCGTCCTAGTTGTACGGAATCATGTTATTGACACTGCGAATAGAGCTGCAGTTGAGTTATTTGGTGTCTCCTCGGCCGGTGACCTGATTGGTCGGAGACTCGCGGACATTGTCGGCCCGAAGGCACGCAGCCAGGCAGAGGAGCTCACGCGGCTCTTATTTGAGCACGAGGTGCAACTGCCCTTGGAGGAGATGCATCTCTGCCGCAACGATGGCTTGCAAATCGAGGTGGACTTTGCTGCGTCCTCCGTCGAGGAGGATGGTGAGATGGTCTCTCTGTTGGTCGGTCGAAATATCACAGCACGAAAGCAGGCCGAGGTAGAACACGCACGACTTCTTCAGAGTATCGAGCAGGTTGCCGAGTCCATCGTTATCACCGATATCGAAGGATCAATCCTGTATGTCAATCCAGCCTTTGAGAAGGTCACAGGCTTCACCCGTGCAGAAGCGATCGGCAGCAATCCTCGCATGCTGAAGAGTGGCCATCATCCAGCTTCGTTATATCAAGCGATGTGGAAGACTCTGCTGCGGGGTGAGACATGGTCCGGCGATCTCGTCAATAAGCGCAAGGACGGTACGCTCTTCAACGAAGTAGCTACGATATCACCCATCCGAGATCAGGGTGGAACTGTAATCAACTACGTTGCCGTCAAGCGTGATGTTACTCAGGAACTATTGCTTCGCGATCAGTTGAGTCAAGCTCAGAAGATGGAGTCCCTCGGCCGCATTGCTGGCGGCATTGCCCATGACTTCAATAATCTCCTGATGGTAATACGAACCTATGTGGAGGCGATGCAAAACCGCCTTCCCGCCCAGGACAGCTTACGCGAGAATACAGAGCAGGTACTGGAGGCCGTTGAACGCGGCGCCAGCCTTACAGGCCAGATGTTGGCGTTCAGCCGCAAGCAGATCATCTCTCCAGTCGTGCTCAATCTGAATGCCGTGATCGACGATACTGCAAAGATGCTACGGCGAGTCATCGGTGAAGACATTGAGTTTCATATTGTCTTGTCAAGCAAACTCTGGCCAATCAAGGCAGATCCGGATCAGATCGTTCAGGTCCTGATGAACCTGTGTGCCAACGCGCGAGATGCAATGCCCCAGGGTGGCACGCTCACGATCGCGTCGGAAAATGTCAAGGTAAAAAAACAGAGTGTCGGCGGGCGACACGGTGTATTGCCTGGAGACTATGTGATGCTGTCAGTCACCGACTCTGGAGTGGGCATAAGCAAGAAGGAACAGAAGGATATCTTTGAGCCATTTTATACGACCAAGAAGGTTGGAAAAGGGACTGGATTGGGACTTGCGATGGTATATGGAATTGTTAAACAGAGTGGCGGCCATGTGTGGGTGGAAAGCAAGCTCGGACACGGCACTTGTTTCACAGTCTATCTTCCCAAGGCAGAGCGGATCGTCGCTCCAACCGTACCTGATCGGGTGGATGCGCCACCAGGGGGAACCGAAACTCTGCTCGTCGTCGAGGATGAAAAGTCCCTTCGCAGGGGAATTTGTGAGCTCCTGAGCAGTTTAGGATACATAGTATTTGCTGCCAGTTCCGGCGAGGAGGCGCTTTCAATTGCCAGTGTGCAGAAAAGTATCGACCTCTTACTTACAGATGTCATCATGCCAAGGATGAATGGGAGAGAGCTGGCGCAGATGTTGGGAAGTCAGCGGCCTGAACTGAAAGTAATTTACATGTCAGGCTACACAGATGATGCCGTGTTGCGACAGGGCATTCATGAGTTGCATACGGCCTTCTTGCAAAAGCCATTTGGACTGAGCGCGTTGGCACGCAAGGTGCGTGATACGCTCGGACAGATTGATCCCGTGCAATGACGCGACATCCCAGAGAGGGCGCAATTTGAGACATTTGGTTGGTCGAGTAACAGAGTTGCAGATGCCGAGGAGGAAGACCGGTGGCCAGGACATAGCGGGGTAATAGACGGCGAAGAAGGCGGCACTGCCGATGACGGCGCTCCTGCCTCCCCACTCGCGGTCGAGGGCACGGAAGAGGAGGCCGCGGAAGAGATACTCTTCGGCGAAGGGCGCGAAGGCGATGGTCGTGACGGCGTAGGAGATGCGGAGGCCGTGGAGCCTGGCCATGGCCATGCAACATCATCCCAAAGTGAAATGTTGCACTTCGAGACTAAGCGCGGCCGTAGAAATTTCCATATCGCGAGGACCGTCTGCGAACCGCTCCACTCCTTCTGCTCGGTATGTGCGGCGGGGTAGTGCGAGCGCAGGCCCGGGCTACAGCCCTCGGGCCGGGGAGCTATGTCGCCATCGGCGACGCCCCCGCACTGATGGCGACTGTCGCGCTGAGGTGGATGGTGGCCCCCGCGCTGGCTGGATTCACATCGGAGGTGAGGACCGTCGTCGTCGCGATCTGCTGAACGGTCTCGACCAGCCCGCTGGACGCGCTGCCGACGTTATCGGTATCGCCGCTGTAGGTGGCGACGACGGTATGCGTGCCGGGGGCCAAGGTCGCCAGCGTCAGCGATGCGTGGCCATTGCTGTCCACCGTGCCATTGCCCAAAACCGTGGTTCCCTCCTTGAACTGCACCGTTCCTGTGGGTGATAGTCCGCTTGTATTGCTAACAGTTGCCGTAAAGGTGATCGGCGTGCCCACGTTGACCGTTGTGTTGCTGGAGGCGATCGTCGTCCCCGTCGTGATCTGATTCACAACTTCGGTCAGAATATTCGATACGCCGGAGGCGTTGCCAGCATCTCCGGCGTATTGTGCGGAGAGGCTATGCGGCCCAGGAGCCAACTGGGTTGTCGAATAGGTTGCGACGCCGCTCCCGCTCAGGCTCACGTTGCCGCTTAGCGCGGTTGCGTCGTCATAGAAGACCACAGTGCCCGATGGAGTCCCAGTCGCCGCGGTCGCCGTGAGCGTGACACTCTGGGTCACGTTCGCCGGATTGGGTGAAACCGAGAGAGTGAGAATTGGCTGTTGCTTGACGAGCTGGATCAGCACCGGCGAGACGCCTGCCGCGTTATTGCTGTCGCCCGCATAACTGGCCGTCATGCTGTGCCGGCCCAGTGTGAGTGTCGACGTGGAGCACGAGGAGCTGCCTGCAATTAGATATACGTTGCTACAAATGGGCGTTGTTCCGTTCAGGAAGGTGACCGGCCCGCTGCGCGAGGGATCGTCGCTGGCCACAGTCGCGGTAAAAACCACAATCTGACTCACCAGGCTTGGATTGACGCTCGAGACCAGGCTGACGGTGGTTGGTTCGACGCTGAGCACCTGGCCGGAAAGATCGACCACCATCGGGCTGTTCCCTGCGTCGGAGTTCAACTTCACGGAGTCGAGCACGTCAACGCCGATCACCGTCGGCGCAAACTCCACACCCAGATTGCAGGTGGTGGAGGGGGCCATCGGCGTGGTGAAGCTGCATGTGGTGGTCGTGGAGTCGAGCGCTGCATTGTTGAGGACTGGCGCGGACAGGGTCAAGTTGTAGTTGCCGTCGTTCTCCAAGCCCTCGGCCTGAGACGCTGAAGTCTTGCCCACGCGCATCACCGGATACGCGAGGGCAACCGGAGTGGCAAGAATGCTCCGAATGCGGTTGTGTAGCGTGTCCGCCAGAAAGAGGTTGCCGCTCTGATCGAAGAAGAGCGCGTATGGGGCGTAGAGGCTCGCCAGGTTGGCAGGCCCGCCATCGCCTCCAAAGCTGCGGCTTCCAGTTCCAGCCACCGTGGAGATCACGCCGCCGTCGACCTTGCGCACGCGATTGTTGGACAGGTCGGCAATGTACAGCGAGTTGTCTATGCCGACGTTGACGGTCCACGGCGAGTTTTGCTCTGCCGCAGTGGCCGGGATCACATCGCCGTTGTACCCCGCGGCCCCGGTGCCGACCACCGTACGGATCG
>Ga0187864_10002626_pt1 | contig 15426 bp, 9 predicted proteins | sample June2016WEW_11_4_FD_132985 | JGI IMG/M metagenome (GOLD analysis project Ga0187864, IMG submission 132985) | Peatland microbial communities from SPRUCE experiment site at the Marcell Experimental Forest, Minnesota, USA - June2016WEW_11_40 | ecosystem: Environmental > Terrestrial > Soil >... | reverse complement strand
GTCCACCTGACAGGGGTTCGCGTGGTTTCTAGAGATCGTTGTCGGTGAGGAAGCGGCCGTGGTCGTTGCTCTCAAGCCAATGGTAGAGATGGACCTGATAAAGGTAGGACGCAACAAGTTCTTGCCAAGGAGCTCGTTCGACCAGGATGAGGCCGATCCGAAGGTTCTCAAGAAGAGATTAGACGTTGTTCTCGCGAAAGCCACCGGGCTGCAGTTGAAGCAGATCTATGGGCACGTACGGTAGGTCATGGAATCCTAGAAACAGTGATTGGTGCTGGGTGGCGAGGGGCAATCAAAGCGTGCGCTACATGGGCAATTACTTCTGTCGTCTCGGCCGCTTCTCACTGGCCCCTGACCACCAGCCACTGCCGTTAGTACTTCTGTCGCCTCAAGGCCTCTTCAATTGACCGCCTTCGCCTTGGCAGCTTTGTCTTTCGCGTCATTTTCCTCCTGCATCTTCCGCAGGCCTCGCCACCTTTCGTACTGTTCCTTCTTCGCAGGATCGGGATCTTCGTAATCCTGCAGCCAGAAGCGGAACCAATCCACCGATCCGCCCTGGGAGGCCATGCGTACGGCGGATTGGTCAGAACATGCTCGCTAGTATTCAACATCACCAACTCCACCGGTTTCTGCAAATAGCGAAGCCCAGCATACACCTCCCACATACCGAGCATACTGTTGGAGCCTGCTCCAACGACTTGCAATGGTGCGCTTACCTTATCGAGGTTGAAGCCCGGAGACCGCCTCAGCCATTGCGGCAAGCCTTCTCCGAAGGGCTGGGCCCCGATTAACGAATTCATTTCGTTGGCAACTCCGTTGCCAAGCTCTCCCCAGATCATGTATTGGAGATAACTTGCCATCACGCCATCGGTGATCGATGCGGCTCTGATGTGAAGGGAACTGGTCGTGAGCGTTTCCATGACGTAGAAGCAACTGCGACTGAACCCAATGATGCCAATCTTTTCTGAATCCACTAGACCATCGGACACCAGTTGGTTTGCAGCAGCTTCGTACCCAGAGACAGCGCAAGGCCCTTCGGAAGGCGTCACCATGGGACAGTGTTCTGCGATCTGCAGCACGGCTATTCCCGCCGCCGCCAGCGCTCTTGCAGCGAATGCTGTCGGAAGTAGGCCGGCGGGTTGAAATTCCGACTCAGTGAAACCGTGCGTCTGAATCACTAGCGGATAGCGCTGCCCTGCTTTGTAGTTGACCGGCTTGAACAGTCCACCTTTCCACTCCCGCCCGTCTTTGTCCTTCCACCTGTAAACGCTGGCCTCCCCCAGTTCCATGTTCTTGAGCTGCGGATTGGGATCCCAAATCACTCGCGATGTCTCTTCGTTTGTGGCAACAAGTTGCGGAGGTTCACTGATTCCCTGCTTTACGGCGACTGTCAGACCACCGTGTCCAACTTCAGTCACACTGTTGATGTGCAAGGCAATTTGCCAGAAACCATCAGCGCTTTGTCGGTACTCGATGGCCCGGTGTGACGAGTCTATGCGGTCGACAAAAGTCACGATGACCCGCTGCTTGTCTCCACCGACAAAATGGGCCTCAACGATCGAATGAAAATCCTTCTCGACACCGGTTTCCGTAAAACCCTTCAACATCTCCACGCAGGCGCGGGTATTAGAGAGCAGATTCACAACAGCCACACACGGCCGGGATGGCGTACCGTTTTTGGAGTCGATGTACGTGCCAGGCAGCAGAATCGCCTGACCGTCGCTCGACCAACTGGGCCCGCCGAACACAGGCGCCCATAACCCTCCACTGAGGCTGTTCGGTGCCTCCGTCAAGGATTGCACGTAGCCAGTTTGAAGATTGATCCGCACAAATTGTTGAACCGTCTTGCCGGCGCGGAGACGGTGTGCGTCAGATGGAAACGGCGGTGGGTACATTGTTTCCCATGACACCGGAACCTGGGCGACCGGCAGCGTCGTGACCAAAGAATTACCATCGGGTGACAGCTCCAGAACTGTACTGGGAGGACCATTATCCTTAACCTCGAAGCGCTTGCCGTCGATGACGGCCCAGAGGTGCTTGCGATGCGACGGATACCACCTGATTGTTTGAGGATCGTCCGGGAGAATCAACTGAGGCAAAGAAAGGCCAGTACCCAAGATCGCCGGCGCCCGACGCTCGTCGCGCGATTTCTCTAGTGGAATCGGATCAGTGACCGTGTAGACATAGTGTTGCCGATCGCGGATATCGAACGCGTCCACTGTTTCTGCAGTGGATGTCAATAGCTCCATCTTTTTGTTTCGAAGATCAGCAAGGATGAGGAGTTGATTGTCACCCGCCCTGTGTTCAAGAAAAGCCACTCCGCTAGAGTCGGCAAGCCAGCGCCACTCCCTAATGATCCGACCTTCCTTGTCACTGGGGAGATTGAAGATCCATACAGGCGAAGGTGGCTGCGATTCATCGGAATGCTTCAAGAAGCTCTCGATGTCCTCGCTGCGGTAGAACCGCAGGGAGTCCTCGATACGGTTCAGATCCAAAACACCACGCTCGGTATCGACGGCGACATAGTTCCCGTCCGGCGACAACCGAAGCGCCTCCGCTCCTCCCATGTAGGGATCGCCAAAGTGCACTAGCCCGATTTCGTCGGCTACAGTAAAGAGCCTCTTGGCTTGCTGCGCTGCTGCGATTGTAGAATTCCCGCTCCTCAAGCGTGTAATAGCGATGATAAGAAACCAGATGATTGTCATGTTATTCGAAAACATAGACGTCTTTGTCCCTCGCGATTAAGGTCATGACACCCGTAGAAGCATACTCGTGGAAGAAACCTCCCTTGTGCGCAGGAACAGCAGATGGGGCGGGGCACAGCACCCTCCCGCGCCCCGCCAGCCTTCAACTCTGAGCTGTCAACTGCTGGCTGTGAACTGGTTTCAAAAAGCCAGCTTAAGTGCGAACTGCATCGAACGCGGTCCGCCCATTTGGTAGAGTGGGCTCAACACGCCCAGCGAATTTGCTAGGGTGGCGGTGGCCTGCCCGAATGTGGCTTGGCCGAAGTATGGATTGACGGTTCCGAAATTCGGGTGATTGACAATATTGAAAACTTCTGCGCGGAATTGAAGTTTCAGCCTTTCATGGATTGGAAACTCCCGCCGGACGGCCAAGTCCATCTGCCAAGCACCGAAACCTCTCGCGAAGTTACGGGGGGCATCTCCAAGACCAGTATTTACAGCAGTAAAAGCAAGCGGGTTAATCGCCCGGCCTCCCGGACATCCTTGCCCCGGTTGAAGATCGCCAATTCCTTGAAGTACAGAAGCGCAATTGGAACCGTACAGATAGATTGGTGGACCTGGTACGAAGCTTAGCCCTCCGTCGTAAATCTTCCCGTTTGGTTCGAGAAGTTCGTTCCCTAACAGTGTTATTGGAAATGCGGTTCGCGCGGTAAACCGGTCATCAAGGCCCCAATGGTTGAGTACAGCGCCGGCAAAGTCGTTTTGTCTCACATTGGGCAGGGCGTAAGAGAGGGCCGCCGACAAGTTGTGTCGCATGTCGAAGTCGCAATTCCCCCGCTGGTACCCAAAGATGTAATTTTGGGAACCATAGTCCAGACAGTGAGACCACGTGTAAGAAGCCAGGGCCGTCAATCCCCGGCTCAGCCTCCGCCGGAACTGAACTTGCAGCGAGTTGTAATCCGATGTGAGGCCGTTCTCAACAAAGACAAAATAACTTGCGTTCGAGTTGCCGCTTACTTGGCTCGCCTGCAACAACCTTTTCGCATGCGCACCGACGTAGGAAACTGTGAGAGCCTGCGACTTGCCCAGCGCCTGCTCGATGCTGGCGTTCCATTGCAGCGTATACGGCAACTGTAGATGGGGGGCAAAGCCATAGATAGTACTGTATGGCGGCACAGGCGGGTTCGTGATCGTAGGAATCGGCGCTGGGAACACTGGGAACGAGACAAACTGATATCCGCTGAACCCACTGAACCCTGGTCCCTCAAAACCATACGACCCCAACTGCTGACCGGTGTCAAAGAAAACTCCGCCGCCACCACGGGCGACCGTTTCTCGGCCCGGCACATTCTGGAGTATATAAGCGACACCCAGCCGAGGCGCAAAGTTGTACCATGTAGTCCGCCAGAGCGGCGTACCCTGTGGCGCCAACGTCCAATCGCTGGGGCTAGTCCCTTGAATCGTATAAGGCTTTAATCCCTGCGTCACCCCCGGCGCGGGGTTCACCTCCCAACGCAATCCGAAGGAAAGGCTCAAGCGTTGCGACACTCTCCATTCATCCTGAGCGAAGGCCGAGAAGTTCATGTACAACGGGTAAGCAGGCGAGGTCACGCTTGCCGCAGAAAGCGCGTTGTTACTTGCCACCGCAGTTTCGCTTAAGTAAGCGAATACCAAGGAAGGACTGGACTGAATTGCAATCGGTGCCAGCCTACGATAGTCCGCACCAAATTTGAATTGGTGGCGTCCCAAAGAGATTCCAACCGTGTCCACAAGGTTCCATTGCCTCTGAGCGCCGGATTGTTCCGCCTGACTGAGCTGAAGAAAATATCCGCCGTAAACGAGAAGAATGTATGGATTAGAGCCAGCATTCAGTCCCGTAAGCTGCGCCAAATTTAGAGGCACGCCGCCCCCAAACGCAGTAATAACCTGGTCAGAGGTTACCCCGTTGGAGCTGTAATTAAGGCGGAAATCGTTACCTAAGTGGGCGGCGAACATGCTAGTGGCACCTACCGTGTAAGTCCGTAAAGTGTAGGCTGAGGTTTGTCTCGCTGTAGGAGATACATCACCTGTTCCCCTCGTCGCCGAGCTGGAGCTAGTACCACTAAACCGGAAGAAGAGCCTCAACTTATCGTTCACAACGTGGTCGAAACGAGCGCTAGTAGAATCGAGCGAATTCGGATTGGCCCAGGTCCCAATAAATTGAGCGATACCGTTCGTTGTATCGTCTATTCCGTTGGGACTTTGCACTGGAAAAGCATTCAGCGCTTGTTGAAGAGCTGCGGGCGCACTTGCTCGCAAGGCGGCATCGGGTACATCGCTGACCGTCGCTGCTTGTGGCGCGGTCAGGCGCAACCCCTCATACGAAACAAAAAAGAACGTCTTGTCTTTTCCGTGGTACAAACCAGGAACTTCCAATGGCCCGCCTAATGTTCCGCCGAAGTCATTCTGCCGAAGGGTGGGTTCCGACTTGCCAAAGTAGTCGTTGAACCAATCCGGGGCGTCAAAAGCGCCGTTCCGCAGGTAGTCATAACCCGTGCCATGCCATTGATTTGCGCCTGCCTTGGTCTCAAACGAAAACTGACCGCCGGGATTGCGCCCATACTCTGCCGAATAGCTCGAGCTCTGCACACGAAACTCCTGGAGGTCATCCACTGAGACTAGGGCCTGAGTTGTTCCCAATGCAGTCGCAGCAGGCACAGAACCGCTGGGCCCAGCGCCTCCCTCCATGTTCTGCCCGAAAGTTGCTCCCACATTGGCACTCACACCATCCACGCTGTAGTTGTTTGATTCCGGACGCTGGCCATTTACGCTAAACTCGCCTGTCGCACCAAGACCTGAAGGGGTATTCGAATAAGAAGACTGGGGGATTGGACTCACCGTCCCTGGCGTGAGCAGGATCAGATCCTGAAAGCTGCGGCCATTCAGCGGCATGTTCTGCACGTACGACTGATCGATCACCGTGCTGACCGACGCGTCCGTCGTATTGACCATCGAGGCGCCGCCGGTTACGGTGACGACCTCTGACGCAGAACCAACCGCCATCTCAAAGTTAAGCTCGATGGTGTCCTGCAGATGAAGAATGATGTCCGGCTTGACGATTGTCTTGAAGCCGGCCTTCTCAACTTCAACCCGATAATCGCCTGGCGGAACGGCGGGGATGACGTACGTCCCTGATTGGTTCGTCACTCCCGCGTAATGAACATTGGTGTTGTTGTTGATCGCCGTCACCTTCGCTTGGGTGAGGACAGCCTTACTTGGGTCCGAAACCTGACCGGTGATCGCTGCGTTCGTCGATTGGGCGAGCATCGCGCCGGCGCCGAAAAGCACCATAACCAGAAACAACACTAAAAACCAAAAATTCCTCATCGCGCGAGTCCTTTGACCCTCGATCTAACGATTTTTAACATCCACCTAACATCTTTTATGTACGGGTATTCGGACGAGAAGGTGATTCTGTACCAGAAAGCATCGTTAATATTTCTTGAGTATTCGCCCGTGCGCGGAGGCATTGCGGGCCGGACCGCGACCTGCTCCGGCGAAGCGAGATTGGTGTCTACGAAGCTACGCGCGCCCAAACAACGGCCTACGTGTCCAGACATTTCCGCTTTAGGGATGGTTTGGCGGAGCCGTGTGCAGATAGGCTAGGAGAAAAGGCTTGTTGGTCGGCTTCTTGCTTCCACCCTTGGGCTCAAGTGTTACAAAGACTGCGTTGATTTCCTCCAGCATTTTGGGATCCTCTGACTTGAGCACCCAGCGGCGATTCGCCTCGCTATCCATATAGAAGATTCCCAAGCTGACCGGGGTCGCTTGGCTCGAACCCTGACGTCCCCAAGCCTGGAATGCTTTTGCGTCGCGGTATCCCGGTTGTTGGTCGAGATCAAACGCGTAAAAAATGAGCGACTTGCCTTTCGTATAGAAGACGCGACCGAAGGGCTTCTTCGTTCTCCCCTGCGGATCTACATCGAACACGTCCGCGATGTAGAGTTGGCGGGCGCCCATGAGTTCTCGAATGTCACGGTCAGAGGCCAGGTACTGTTGCTGTCTTTCCGACGATTGTTCATGTTCGCGCAGCCGGGTCGATAGTTGGTCCAGCTGTGCTTCGAGGCTAGCGCTTTTGAGGAGAACCCTCTGACGCTCCTCTTCGGAGGTGGTCAGATCCTGGCGAACCGCCTGAAGCGCGCTGTCGGTCTCGCGTAACTGTTGCTGCAGCGTGTCTCTCTCGTTCGATAACGCCGCAAGCGCCGTAGATCGCTGCGTATCTTGGGAGGTCATCGCCTGCATTTTGGCCTCGACCGACGATTTGAGACCTTGGAGTTGTGCCAGTTCGCTCTCGGCACGATTCGCCTGCTTTTCTAATCCGTCAATGACTGCTGCATCGGCAGCGAGCTTCTGGTTCAGCGTGGCCCTTCCCGCTTGCTCATCCGCCAATTGCCGTCGCAGAGTTGCTTCCGCAACTTGGGTCGGTTCGCTGATGCGCGCTTCACGCTCGACGCCCTTCTTCAGCCCAGTTTCATAAGCGAGAAGCACCGCCAGGATCAGAACAGCAGCGAATCGTAAGACAGGCATCGCGCGGCGCAGTCGAACAAAATCATCGATCCGTGCAAATATGCTCTGCACGAGGGTTGACTTAGCTGGTTCGGATCTCTCGATCCCGGGTTCAACCGCCCCAGCCGCAAAAGTTGACAACATTCGCGCCTTCGCTGCATCGCGGTCCCATACAGGTGTTTCCCCGACTTCTGCTGAGGCAAATCGCAACGCTCCCACCTTTGCCATTCCCTCCGATGCCAGACTCTGATACTCAGCCAGCAACGATGCACACCGCGAGCACTGAGCAATGTGCCTCTCCAGGCGCTGCCACTCCTCTGGAGCTAACGATCCAGAAGTGGAGAGTGCACAGAGCTCGGAAAACTCGTCGGTACAACCGAAATTAGTGTTAGCGACGTTCATAAGCTACTTCCCGCGTCGGCGCACCATGGCCCCGACGCTCTTACGCAAGCGTTCCAACCCTCGATAATAGAAGTGCCGCGTATTCTCGAGGCTCTCGCCGAGTCGTTCACTGATTTCTCGAAATTCAAGACCCTTAAAGAAATGCATTTCAAGCGTTGCTCGTTGTCTCTCGTTCAGCTCTTCGAACGCGGCGTGCAGTTGCTCACCAGTCACCAAGTCAGCGAGCTGGTCGTCGGAGGCGACGGCCCCCTGTAAAGTATTCTGGACACGTTCGATGTCTGTACCATGGCAAAAGTTGCGTTTCTTGAGGTAAGCATGCCGATCAAACGCCCGGCGGTACGCAATCTGGACGATCCATGTCCGACCAGAGCCTTTCGAAGGGTCAAAACCTCTTACTTTCTCAAAGAGTTGTAAAAACACGTCTTGAACCAAATCTTCTGCTTCCGCTCGGTCGCGAAGAATTCGTAAGCCGATTCCAAAAATGAGATTCGAGTATCGATCAAAGAGCAGCGCTGCCGCAGTCGCGTCTCTTGCCTCAATTCGGACCACCAGATCTTCGTCGGTTAACTCCATAGTAGGTACAGGAGTCGGCGCCGGTGTTACGCGCCGCTGCAAAACAAACAACAACGATGATAATGTCCGATCTGTACTCACGAATCACACCACATCTAGCGTTCTAAGGAATTGATCTCCCCAGAATGAAATGGAACAGAATACACAACTCCTTGTCAACGCAAATAACCGCCTTTTTCGCGTGATTCATTACGATAAAAAACTTAGTCTGCGTGGTACAAATTATAGGGAATCAACGAAACAAGAAATCGTTGCGCAACGAGATGAGCGCAACAGAGCAGCCGCGGCGCTTCAGCAGCAGGCGATCCGGGATCAGTAGGTTTTGCAACGGCAGGCCCACGTTCAGGGGCGTATGAGTATGTTCAGAGCCGCGGTAGCAGGATAGCGTGGTCCCGCAGTACCAGAATTCTCCGGGATTGGTCTCAGTCTCGCTATTACAGAGGCTTGTGGTTGGCTACGTCGAGGTGCTGATCCTCTCGATCTGGCGATCGCAAGAGGCTCTTGACCGATTCACTGCACACGACTCGTCAGGGGAAGATATCAGAACCCGCTTTGGTGCCATCCCGATGGAGCCACATTCTTACGAGGTTGTCGCGAAGTGGGGAGGTTCTAGTTGAGTTGCAGATTGCGACGGCATTCGTCGAGCACGAGGACACGAACACACACGATTGTAGCAGCGGCCAGAAAACCGCTCCCCCAAGGGGTCGTCATCGCGCGATGACGACCCTTCCGCTTCATGCCCCAAAAGAGTCAGCCAGCAAGGCCTCTTCAATTCACCGCCGCAGGCTCCGTCTTCTTGTCGTTCTCGTCTTGCATTTTCTGCAACTCGCGCCAGCGTGCGTACTGCTCGGCTTTGGCGGGGTCGGGATCCTCGTAGTCTTGCAGCCAAAAGCGAAACCAGTCTACCGATCCGCCCTGCGACGCCATGCGAACGGTCGGATTGGTCAAAACGTGCTCGTCGCTATTTAACATGATCAAGTCCACTGGTTTTTGCAGATAGCGAAGTCCCGCATACGGCTCCCACATGGAGAGCACCCCGGCGGGACCGCCTCCGACGACCAATAAAGGTGCGCTTACTTTGTCAAGATTAAAACCCGGAGATCCTTCCAACCACTGGTGCAAGCCTTCACCGAAGGGCGCCGCGCCGATTATCGACTTTGCTTCATCGGCGCCTGCCTCCGTTAGCAGATACTGGAAATAATCTATCATGAAGCCGTCCGTGATCGAAGCGGCTCTGACGTGAAGGGAGCTAGTGGTGAGCGTCTCCATCACGTAGAAGCAGGTACGGCTGAAACCAATGATGCCGATCTTTTCCGGATCCACTAGCCCCTCCGACACTAGCTGTTCTGCAGCAGCCTCGTAGTCAGATACCGCGCAGTGTCCTTCAGAAGGTGTCGCAGTAGCACAAAACTGTTCATCCGAAACCTGCAGCACCGCGATTCCCGCTGCAGCGAGCTCTCTTGCTGCGAATGCTGTCGGAAATCCACCGGAAGGGATGAATTCTGACTCAACAAAACCGTGTGTCTGAATCACGAGTGGATATCGCTGCCCGGGCTTGTAGTCGTCTGGCTTGAACAGTCCACCCCTCCAGTCTCGCCCTATTTTATCCTTCCATGTGTAAACGCTAGCCTGCCCTAATTCGATGTTCTTAAGCTGAGGGTTAGGATCCCAGATCATTCGAGTTGCCTGTTTTGTCGTAACAACGAGTTTCGGAGGTTTATTGAGTCCCTGGTCCACCGTGATTTCGAAACCGTTATGCTCGACTTCGGATAAATCCTTGCCCTGCCCGGCTACATGCCAAGTACCGTCGGCCTCATGTTGGTACTCGATGATTCCAGTTGACCAGTCCGGGAGATTCCAGAAACTCACTACAACCCGCCGCTTGTCTCCACCCGCAAAACGCACGTCGTTTACCATATGGTAGCCTTCCTCACCGCCAGCGGTTTCTTCGTCACGACCTTTCAAGGTCTCCACGCAGGTCCGAGTGTTGGACAGTAAATCTACAACGGCAATACAGGGCCGAGATTGCACATGGTCCTTTGAACTGAGGAACGTGCCCGGTAACAAGATATCCTGACCGTCGCTCGACCAACTGGGACTGCCGCCCGCCCACCACCCTGCATCATTGCTAATCGGCGCTTCCGTCAAGGCTTTTATTGAGCCTGTTTGCAGATTGATTCGAACGAACTGATGAACAGAACCGTCATGCCCAGCGTGGATGCGGTGGCGGGAAGAGGATGCGAACGGCAGGTATAGCGTTTCCCATGACAAGGGAACCTCAGGAACCGGCAACTCAGTGACCAATGAAACGCCATCGGGCGACATCACCAGGTCTCCCTCGGGAACAAGGGGCGCACCATCATGCTTTACCTCGAAGCGCTTGCCGCCCACGACCGCCCAGAGATAGCTACGACTCCCGAATGAGGCGAATCTCGGATCGTCCGGAAAAGACAGCTCAAAAAGAGAACGCCCGGTACCCACAATCGCAGGCGCCTGACGCTCCGTTTGCCTTTTCTCTCCTTCGGCCGGGTCAGCGATTGTGTAGACGTAGTGTTTAGGGTCACGGATATCGAACGCCTTGATCTTCTCCGATGCGGATGTCAGAGGGACGGCCATCTTTTTCCGAAGATCGGCCAAGACGAGCCGCTGATGGCCACCATCCGTACGCTCCAGAAAGGCCACCCCGCTCGAGTCAGCCAGCCAGCGCCAAGCGTTGATGATCGGCCCTTCTTTATCCGTGGAGAGAATGACGACCCAAACAGGCGATGGCGGTTGCGCCCCATCGGGACGCTTCAGGAAATCCTCGATGTTCTGGCTGCGGTAGAACAGTAGGGAGTCCTCGGGACGGCCGAGGTCCAACCGTCCACGCTCTGTATAGACCGCGAAGTACTTCCCATCCGGTGAAAACCGGATGGCCTTAGCTGGATCAAAACCAAAGTGTGTCAGCGCTATGTCGTCCCCGACCGTGAAGGGTCTTTTCGCCTGACGGCCGGTGGTGCTGTCCGCGGAGATGAGTCCGGCAAGAAAGAAAAAGACGAAGAAGTTAATCTTGTTCACAAAGGCTCATTTATTGAATTACGTCTACAGAGTGTCGTCTTCACCCTCCGCTCGGACAACAGGTTGAGGTGCTGCAAAACACCCAGCAACCTCTTACCAAATCTGATCAAAATGTCAGTTTTAGAGCGAACTGCATCGACCGCGGGCCGCCCATCTGATACAGCGGGCTCATGACGCCCAACGTGCTTGCAAGCGTGCCGGTAAATTGACCAAATCTCACATCACCGAAAAGCGAGTCAACTGCGCCGAAGTTTGGATGATTAAATATGTTGAACGCCTCAGCGCGGAACTGCAGCTTCAGCCCTTCGTGAATGGGGAATTCGCGTCGGACAGCCATATCCATTTGCCATGCTCCGAAGCCGCGCACGAAGTTCCGGGGAGCATTACCTGGACCGGTTGGGTTACCCGTGTTGGGATCAACGGGTGGCAGAGCGAAAGCATTGGGATTGACCGCCCTGCCTCCGGGACATTCCTGGCCAGGTTGAAGATCTCCGAGTCCTTGGAGTACCGAGGCGCAATTAGCACCGTACAGATAGACAGATTGGCCAGGAACCAAATCAAGACCTCCGTAATATTCCTGATTCGTCACAGGATCGAAGGTCGTGTTCCCTTGCAGTGTTACCGGAAAGCCGGTTCGCGCCGTAACGCGGTCGTCAAGACCCCAGTGGTGTAGTAGCGCGTTGTAGAATCTGTTTTGCCCCACGTCCGGCAAATCATAAGAGAATGCCGCCGAGAAATTGTGCCGGATGTCGAAGTCGCAGTTGCCTCGCTGATAACCGAGAAAGTAGTTCTGTGATCCGTAGTCTACGCAGTGCGACCACGTGTAGGAGGCTAAGGCCATTAACCCTCGGCTTAACCGCCGTCGAACTTGCAGTTGCAATGAATTATAATCCGATGTGAGTCCGTTCTTAACGATCTCAAACTGACTTGTATTCGGATTTTTGGGAGTTTGAATGGCACTGTCTTCCAACAATCTTGCGCCGTGCGAGCCGACGTACGAGACCGTCAGAGCCTGCGACTTGCCTAGCGCCTGCTCAATGGTCGCGTTCCACTGAACCGAGTACGGCAGTTGCAAATGCCGAGGATAGCCAAAAAGGCCCGCATAGGGAGCGGTGGGCGGATTCGTGATGGGAGGGATCACAGCAGACGTTGGAAACGGGATTAACTGAAAGCCCGTTGAAGAGCTAAAACCTGGCCCGTCGTTGTACCCCAGCGAGCCTTCTTGTTGCCCAGTATCAAAGAAGATCCCGCCGCCGCCGCGCACTACGGTTTCCCATCCCCGCGAATTGCGAAAGAGGTAAGCTGCGCCCAGCCTGGGCGCAAAATTGAACCAGGCAGTCTGCCAGAGCGGCGTGCCCTCCGGTGCCAGCGTCCATGTGTTGGGATCCGAGGAAACGAAGTCGACTGTGTATGGCTTTAGACCTTTCGTCACACCCGGTGCGGGGTTCACGTCCCAACGCAGCCCCATAGAGAGGCTCAAGCGCTGCGATGCTTTCCAGTCGTCTTGGGCAAACGCCGAGAAGTTCATGTACAGCGGATAAGTGGGAGCAAAGATCTCCGCGTTTGCGAACGCTAGGTTCGCCTCCACGGCAGACTCGCCAAAGTAAAGGTACTGAAATTGGGGACTTACTGGCATAGCCGTCGGCGTCAGCCGACGGTAGTCCACGCCAAATTTAGACTGATGGCGTCCAAAAGAAAGACTCACCGTATCCACTAAATTCCACTGTGTTTGGGATCCCGACTGGGAAGACTCGGCCAGAGCCGCCACCCCTGGACCACCAAGGAAAAGGATGTCCACCGTCGCCCCGGAACTGGTCCCCAGAAGCTGGCGAAGGCTAACAAATGTACTGCCGCCAAAACTGTCCATTAGGGTTGAATTTGCGGCAGCGTTTGAACTGTAATTCAGACGGAACTCGTTGCTGACACGGCTTGTGAAGAGGCCGCTTGCACCAGTCGTGTAGGTCCGCGTCGTATAAGCTGAAGTAGTGTTTGTTGTTGGAGAGAAACCACCTGTTCCCCGGGCCGTCGTATAGGAGCCCGTATCACTGAATCGGAAGAAGAGCCTCAGCTTTTCGTTCAAGACATGGTCGAAGCGCACGCTTGTGGAATCCAGAGAGCTTGGGTTGGACCATCCGGCGAAATACTCGGCAAGACCGCTACCCACATCTGGGCCATTCGGAACCGGGAAGGCATTCAAGACCGGTTGGAGTGCAGCGGGCGCTGGAGTGTCTGTTCCCGTACAGCTACCACTTTCACCCCGCAGGCAAAGGTTCGGAACGTAATTAACGTTAGCCGACTGGGGCTGAGACAGACGCAAGCCTTCATATGAGACAAAGAAAAACGTTTTGTCTTTTCCACTATACAGGCCGGGAACCTCCACCGGCCCTCCCAACGTGCCGCCAAAATCATTCTGCCGGACAGCAGGTTCCTTCACGCCCAGGTAGTCATTGAACCAGTCCTGAGCGTCAACGTACCCGTTTCTCAAATAGTCGTAGGCCGTGCCGTGCGATTGATTGGCACCCGATTTCGTTTCGAACGCGAACTGTCCACCGGGATTGCGGCCGTATTCCGCTGAGTAGGTGGAACTCTGTACGCGAAACTCCTGGAGATCATCCACGGAGACGAGACCCTGCGTGGTTCCTAAGGCAGTTGCTCCAGGCAGAGAGCCGCTGGCGCCTGCGCCTAGATACATACCATTCCCCGTGCTCGCACCAATGTTTGCGCTCACGCCATCAACTGTGTAGTAGTTCGATTCTGAGCGTTGCCCATTCACACTGAATTCACCCGTTACCCCGACGCCGCTTCCAATGCCATTGATAGAATTCGTCTGTGGGTTTTGCGTCACTGTGCCCGGCGTGAGCAGAATCAAATCCTGGAAGCTGCGGCCGTTAAGCGGCATGTTTTCCACGTACGTTTGATCGATCACCGTGCTGACCGATGCATCCGTGGTGTTGATGTTGTTTTGATCCGCCGTCACCGTGATGGATTCCGATATCGCGCCGAGGGTTAAGGAGAAATTCTCTGCAAGCTCATCCTGCACGTGCAGGATGAGGCCCTCCTTGATCAGAACTCGGAAGCCGGGGGCTCCCGCGGCCACGCGGTAAGCCCCAGGATGAACGTCGGCAAACACATACAGCCCGACTCCGTTGGTCTTGGTTCGCTGCTCCGCGTTGGTTTGCGTATTCGTGAGGACGACCTCGGCACCGACGACAGCGGCACCGCTGGAATCGCTCACTCGTCCTGAAAGCGTTGCTGACTCGCTTTGTGCCAAACAGAGGCCCGATGCTGCGAGTACCCAGAACAACACAAACCATTTCGTCATGTGCTTTCCTCTCCAGTTGCCTGTTAAGCAATACAACTGAGTGGAAAGCAATGTGCCGGGGCGGGAGAGAAAATATTACAACTCGGTGAAAGAACAAAGAAAATCACGGATGGTTGATAGGATTGCGCAGGTAGGCGTACATCAACTTCTTTCCGCTGGGCTTCTTGGTCCCGCCGTGGGGCTCCACAGTCACAAAGACGGAATCGATGGCCTTTAAGAGATTGGGATCTTCCACCTTCAGTGCCCAGCGCGACTGCTTCTGGTCGTCTATATAGAAGATGCCAAGGTTCAGAGCTGCCCGGCTGCCATCGGATCGCTGGCCCCATGCCTGGAAGGAGGCATTCTTCAAATTGGCGGAATCGAGGTCATAAGCGTAGAAGATCAAGCGCTTCCCCTCGGTCAGGAAGATGCGTCCGAAAGGGCGGGACTCGCCATGCGCATCCTGATCATGCACGTCGATGATATGAAGGTTACGGGCGGCCATCACGTCCCGGATGTCGCGGCCCTCAGCCAGGAGTTGCTGTTCACGATCGAGGGCCACTTTCTGTGCGCTCAGCTGATCGGAAAGCTCCGAGATGCGGTATTGTTGAGCCACCAGATCGGATTCCTTCTGGGAAGCGTCAGCCCGCAGCGCCTCCATTTGCCCACGAATCTTTGTAAGTTCACCCTCTTTGTTCTGGGCATCCTGAATAGCGCTCGTTTTTTCTGATTCGAACTGCAAAACCTGCGCTTCCAGGACCCGGAGCGATCGAATATCCCGCTGATGTTCGGCATCGAGCTGCGCGATACGCTCTTGGGCAGCGTTGAGCTGCTGCTGCAAAGACGCGTCCGGCTTGGCCTCCG
>Ga0187864_10002625_pt1 | contig 15426 bp, 10 predicted proteins | sample June2016WEW_11_4_FD_132985 | JGI IMG/M metagenome (GOLD analysis project Ga0187864, IMG submission 132985) | Peatland microbial communities from SPRUCE experiment site at the Marcell Experimental Forest, Minnesota, USA - June2016WEW_11_40 | ecosystem: Environmental > Terrestrial > Soil >... | reverse complement strand
GCCCAATCCCGGCCGATTCGAGATGGGTATGTATCCGTTCTCGATATCAAGCTCTGGGGCATGATCCACGATTGCCCAATGCTCTGGAATGCGGAAGGGATAGGTCTCCTGGAGTGCAAGGTTAGGCAGACAGGCCCAGAGTTGTTGAGCTGCCGCGGTTGATACCGGACTGGCACAGGTATGCAATTGCACTCGCGCGGAATAGATCTCCGCCATGGCCGCGATGTACTTGGTTTCCAGTATGCCGCCGGTGGTGCCGAGGTCGGGCTGAATGATATCGACGGCATGGTTTTCCAGAATCTGGCGAAAGCCGTAACGGGTGTACAACCGTTCTCCGACGGCAATAGGTATGTTGACGTGTTCCGACACTTTCTTCAATGCGCCCACGTCAGAGGGGTCAACAGGTTCTTCGTAGAAATAGAGATTAAATTGTTCCAACTGACGGCCAAGCCGGATGGCGACATCAGTAGTCATGCCGGCGCTCATATCAGCCATCAGATCAACATCCGGTCCAATGGTTTCACGAATTGCCTTGGTACTTGCAATCACCCACTTCTCGGTTTCGCGATCGACCTCGCGCAAGGTGACATGCTTCAGCAGCCAATGCGGAGCAATAGGCCTCGCGAGGGGATAAAACTTCAGCGCCGTATAGCCGAGCTTCACCACCCGTTCGGCCTCACGCACGAGCTCGTCGATGGTCCGGCAACTATAGGACCACCCGTTGGCATAGACCCGAACCTTATCCCGGAATCGGCCGCCAAGCATTTCGTAAACGGGAACGCCCAGCGCCTTGCCTTTGATGTCCCAGAGAGCAGTCTCGATCGCGCTCATGCCGGGGAAGAGGATAGAGCCTCCGCCTTTGGCCCAGAAAGTATGATCGTACATCTCGTGCCAGATAGGCTCGATATTGGCGGGGTCCTTGCCCAGCACGAACCGCTCTACCAGGTCCTCAACTATGGCCGCTGCCGCGCTATTGCCGACGCCGTACGCCAGTGCGGCTTCGCCTACTCCGGTGATGCCTTCGTCAGTGAAAAGCTGCAACAACACTGGGTGCCGCCCGCCGATATCGACTCGATAAATCTTTGCGGCGATTACTTTCATGAGATTCTCCTGTTAAATCAAGTCCCCGCGTCCTGACAAAGCACTTTCTACGGTAGCGAGCTTGCGACTTTTACTCACTGATCCAAGTTCCTTGGTTCTTTGCCCTTTCAACAGCCGCCGCCAGAAAATTCATTAAAACGCCCTTAGAATCATTAGCGTTTTACGCAGCCTGCTAATGAGAGAAGTGATAAAGCCGCCAGTAGGTCTTGATCTTCCGCCAGCGCGCAGCCATGCCGTCGGGCTCGAAGATCAGAAACAGCACGATCGCCAGCCCAAAGACTCCCAACTTCAGGGAGGCGAATAATCCCACGAGGGCGGGGAATACGTCATTCAGTACGGAGGTGGCAAGGCGCAGCGCTTCAGGCAAGCCTGTGATGAAAAGCGCCCCAAGGATCGAGCCCAGTATACTGCCCATGCCGCCGATGATTATCATCGCCAGGTAGTCGATGGCAAGCGTAATGGGAAAGTTCTCCGGACTGATGTACTTAGCCTGATAAGCAAGCAGCGAACCAGCAACACCCAGATAGAACGAGCTGACACCGAACGACATCAGTTTGTATTTGAACAGATTCACTCCCATGACTTCCGCCGAGATGTCCTGGTCGCGGATTGCGACAAAGGCTTTGCCGACCTTGGTGCGGAATAGATTCTTGGCAAAGAGAACCAGGAAGAACATGAGCGAGAAGATGAGGTAAAACACTTTTCCATCTGAATCGAGCTTCAGTGCAAACAGCGAGGCCGCCGGAACGCTCGTGCCGTTGACGCCGCCAGTGACCGAGTTCCAGTGAGTGACGCCGAACTCGATGATGAAGTGCGCAGCCAAGGTTGCCATCGCCAGGTAAAGTCCCTTAAGGCGCAACGAAGGGACGCCGAAAATCATTCCCACAACAGCAGTCAAAATGCCGGAGAGCGGGATCGTGATGACGAACGGCAGCCCAAGCGATGCTAGATATGCAGTGCTGTACGCGCCTGTCGCCATGAACGCCGCATTGCCAAGCGAGATTTGACCGGTAAAGCCGGTAAGAATATTCAAGCCCAGGGCCCCGATAATGGCGATTCCCACGCGGTTGAGGACGTCCATCCAGTAGCTGGTGGCATACAGTGGAACAGCCAGCAGCACGAGCAGGAAAAGCGCTAGGGAGCAGCGTGCTAAACCGGAGTTGAAGATCGCCATGTCCTTGGCGTACGAGGTTTTGAAATCGCCACATCGAATCATTGTTGCCATCCTCGCGAGACGAGCGAGCCCCTAAGCAAATGCCGGTCAAACACGTTGAATGTGCACCTTGCCGAACAAGCCGTGCGGCTTGATCATCAGGATGGTGACTAGAATTACGAACGGCGCGACTTCTTTGATTCCGCCGCCGACAAGCGTATCCAGGTAGCCGCCCGCTAGGTTTTCCAGTACCCCGATCAGCAACCCGCCGACAATCGCACCCGGAATGCTGTCGAGTCCGCCCAGGATGACCACTGGTATTACCTTCAGGCCAATGAGGGCGAGAGAGGCATCGACACCGGTCCGTATGGCACCCAGCAGAATGCCGCCGATGGCGGAGACCAGCGCCGCCATCGCCCAGGCAAGCGCGAACATGAAACGCACGGAAATGCCCATGGAAAGTGCTATCCGCTGCGAGAACGCAGTAGCCCGCATGGCGATTCCGGTGCGGGTGTACTTAAAAAAGAGGGAAAACAGAAGTAGCAGCACGACGACACAACCGATGCTCCAGAGGTAGGCCTGCGAGACCGGGACGGGGCCGATCCTTACCGGCGCGGCGGGAAAAATCTCCTCGAAGGGCCGCGTGTCCGTGCCCCAGATGCCTTGCACGATTGCCCGCAAAATACTCGATAGCCCAAGCGTCACCATGATGATCGAGATAACCGGTTTGCCGATCATCGGCCTCAAGATCAACCGCTCGATAGCGATGCCAAGCAGGACCGCGAAGGCCAGGGTCAACAGCATGGCGGCAAAAAACGGAATCTTGCATGAGGTCGTAATTGCCAGGCTGATGTATGCGCCCAGCAAAAGAAACTCACCCTGGGCGAAGTTCAGCACGCTGGTGGACTTGAAAATGATTACGAACCCCATCCCGACCAGCGCGTAGATGCTGCCCACCACGACGCCGTTAAGGAGCAATTGCAGGAAAAATCCATCCGCTGCCGCCTTCCTATGCCGTTTCCAGATCACGCACCAGCAGCGTGGTTTTGATCTGCATGGACTTGCCATCCGGAAAACCAATGACGGTTTCAATCGGCACCTGCGCCGATGAGCCGTAGAGCGCGGCGATGACATCCCGATAGCGCTCCTCCACCAGCCGGCGACGCACCTTCCGGGTGCGCGTCAGCTCTTCGTCATCCGCATCGAGTTCCTTGTAGAGCAAAACGAATTTCCTGATCTTGGCCACCGCCGGAAGCGTTTTGTTGACCTTGTCCACTTCTTTTTGCAACAAGTCGTAGACTTCCCCTCTGGCAGAGAGATCGCTATAGCTGATGAACGCGATCTTCTGACCCTCGGCCCACTTCCCGACAACGCTCCTGTCGATGCACAGCATTGCGGCGACATAGGGACGGCTGTTGCCGATCACCATCGCTTCCTTGATATAAGGAGAGAACTTAAGCCGGTTCTCGATCAACTGCGGCGAAAAGCGGGTGTTGTCCGTAAGCTTCATTAGATCCTGATGGCGGTCGATGACGACCAACTGACCATCCTCGGTCAAGTAACCGGCGTCGCCCGAGTGCAGCCACCCATCGGCCAGGGTGTCGCGCGTGGCGGCCTCGTTCTTGTGATAGCCGACAAACACCGAGGAGCCGCGGGTGAGGATTTCGCCGCGATCGGAGATCCTTATCTCGGTGCCTGGGATGGGCCGGCCCACGGTGTGGAATTGAATGTCGTCCACCGCATGAACGCAGGCGATGCCGCTGTTTTCGGTCTGACCGTAGATCTGCTTCAGCGGAATACCGAGGGCATTAAAGAATCGGAATACATCAGGTCCCAATGCCGCTCCGCCCGTTGAAGCGCTGCGGATGCGGCTAAGTCCCAGCCTGTCTTTCAGGGCCCTGAACAGACCCCAATAGGCGAGTTGATAGGCGAGCTTCCATCCCAACGATGCCCGGCCTTGCTTAAGGCGAAGGTCCGCCATCCTGTAGCCCACGGGCATGAGCAGGTTGTACATGAAGCGCTTGAAGCGGCTGGTGCTCATGATCTTCACCTGCACGGTGGAGGCGATGTTCTCCCAGACTCGCGGCGGTGCAAAGATGAGATTGGGGCCGATCTCCCGGATGTCCTCCATTACCGTTTCCGGCTCTTCGGGGAAGTTGACGATGAATCCGGCGGTGAGAGCGCTCGCCAGACACATCATCTGCTCACCAATCCAGGCAAGCGGCAGAAACGAGACGAACTCGTCGCCTGGAAGCTTGGGGTCGACCTTGTTGAAGTTTTCCGCCGTGGTGAGCAGGTTCTGAAAGGTGAGCATCGCGCCCTTGGGAAAGCCAGTTGCGCCCGAGGTGTAGCAAATGATGGCTACGTCGGTGGCGGCGCCTGCCTCGACATTCTGCATCCACAACTCCGGCCGCAAGCGGGCGAGCTCGCGGCCCTTCTCCTCCACGGCCTTCATGCTGATCAGCCGAGGATGCTTGTAATTGCGCATGCCACGAGGATCGCTGTAGATGATGTGCCTTACGTTGGGCAGCTTCTGGAGCATGTCGAGGATTTTGTCAACCTGCTCCTGGTCTTCGGCCACAACAAATGCGGCCTCCGAGTGATCGATGACGTAGGCCACCTCGTTCAGGTTCGAATCCTGGTAGATCCCGACCGAAGTGCCGCCGGCCGCCTGCGCCGCCAACTCGCTGTAGACCCATCCGGGCCGATTATCGCCGATGATGGCGAGCTTCTCGCCGCGCCCCATGCCGAGGCTGACGAGTCCGAGCGAGAAGTCGCGGACGTGATCGTGGTATTGACGCCAACTTGTCGGCCGCCAGATACCGAACTTCTTTTCGCGCAGCGCTGTTCTGCCATCAAAGCGCACCGCATTGCGCGCCAGCAGCTTGGGAAAGGTGTCCGGGCCTTTAGCGAGAGCGGCCAGGGGTTCGAGATGATTCCCGCTCTGCAATCTAGGTCTCCACCGCCTCACTGTCTTCCTGGCCGAGGTAGGCCTTTTGCACGTGTGGATTGCGTTGCACCTGCTCGGGAGTGCCATCGCCGATCTTGAGTCCGAAATTCAGCACGACCACGCGGCTACAGATGCCCATCACCACTGCCATGTCATGCTCGATCATCACCACGGTTGTGCCTCGATCTTCGTTGGTGTCGATGATGAAGCGGGCCATGTCTTCCTTCTCGTCGGTGTTCATGCCTGCCATAGGCTCGTCGAGCAGCAGAATCTTGGGTTCCAGGGCCAAGGCCCGCGCTAGTTCCACGCGCTTCTGCAGGCCGTAGGCAAGAGTTCCCACGATCTTCTTGCGAATGTGCTGAATCTCCAGAAAATCAACGATGTCCTCGACCACCACTCGCTGCGCCACTTCTTCCTTTTCACCCCAGCCGTAATAGAGACCTCCTTTGAGAATGCCGCTGTGCTGATGGGTGTGGCGGCCGATCAACAGATTGTCAAGCACGGTCATTCCCTTGAAGAGCGCAATGTTCTGAAACGTTCGCGCGATTCCTATGCTGGTGCGCGCATAGGGGGAGCGATGGGTAATGTCCTGGCCCTCGAAGATGATGCGCCCTTTTGGGGGACGATAAACGCCGCTGATGGCGTTCAGCATGCTGGTCTTGCCGGCGCCATTGGGACCAATGATGGCATGGACCGAGCTCTTCTCCACCTCGAAGCTCACGTCCTGTAGCGCCGTGACGCCGCCGAAACGCAGCATCACGTCTTTGACTTCCAGTTGAACGGCACTCATCTTCATTTCCACACACGCCGGTCTTCTATCTTTTTGGCGGCCGCGGGGAGGGTTCCGGGCGCCACAAACTCCACCTGGCCGCGCACCTTGAAGCGATCCCGGAGTTCTTCGGCAATTCGATTGGCCAACCAGTGTTCATCGTACGGGCTGCAGTTGAGCTCGACCACATAGTGCAGGCAGTCCTGGTGGTCCTCGCGCGTGACGACCGCCTGAAACCGGTCCACTTCCGGGAACTGCCGCATCACCTCTTCCATGTGGCTGCCGCGCACGAAAATGCCCTTGACCTTCACCGCATCGCCCACGCGGCCAAGAATGCCGCCGCCCAGCTTTGGCGTGGTACGGCCACAGGCGCACGGCTGGTCATCCAGGAAGGTGCTGATATCGCCGGTCGCGAAGCGCACCAGCGGATAGGTTTCATCGAAGATGGTCGCCACTACCTGTCCTGGCCTGCCGGGCGGGGCGGGATTGCCTGTTTCGAGGTCTAGGACCTCGACGATCACCTCAGGATGCAAATGGATACCCTTCTGTTCGAAGCACTCATAGGCGAGCATTCCAAGATCGGCGGTGACGTAGCCTTGCAGCACGCGGATGCCGTAATCGGTTTCCAACTCGTGGCGCAGCGACTCCGGCAACATCTCGTCGGTGACATAGGCGACCTCAATTTGCAGCGGGGAGCGCACCTCGGCCGCTTTTTTGAGGATCGTGTAAAGAAAGCTTGGGGTTCCGACGTAGCCGGTCGCTCCCAGATCAGATGCGATACGCACCTGCAGCTTGGTATTGCCGGGACCGGTCGGCACTACCACGCAGCCGAGACCTCGTAGCGCGCCGTCAAACATAGACCCCGCGGGAGTCATGTGGTAGGAACAAGTGTTGAGGACGATGTCGCCGGCCCGGAAGCCCGCCGCCGCAAGCGCCGGCCGGAAACGCCAGAAGTCCGGGCCGTGTCCCTGCAGGTCGTAGGTGAAGCCGGGCGACATGAAGATACGCTTCAAGGTTCTCGCTGGCGCCGCCGCCAAGCCTCCAAAGGGAAGGTCTTCAGCCTGCAGCGCCGGCAGGTCGTCCTTGCGCGTGATCGGAACCTTGGCCAGGTCGGAAAGATGCCGCACGTCATGCGGTGCCACGCCGGCCAGATCCATGCCTACGCGGAAGCGGGGGGCGTTAACGTAGGCATGCGCGATGGTCTGGCGCAACCGGTTCTCGAGATAGGCGATCCGGTCAGCCGGCGAACCCGACTCCAGGACCGGATACAGAATTGTGCTGGGCCGCAATGGCGACATTACAGTCTCACCTCAACTAGACCGCTTCCGCTTCGGTAGCCATGTCGTGGCACAAGGATTCGACCTAAAGAACTGGATTACCCAGCACAAGCTGCCGGTTGTGCAAGAGGCTCCTTGGGACGTTGCGGGGCGAAAGTTCATTCTGAACCCCTGTCCGTTTGATCCAAAACACAAAAACAAATCTGCGTATATTCTGCAGTTCCGCAATGGAGGGATTGCGGCTGGATGCTTACACTCCAGCTGTTCTGGCAAACGATGGGCAGATCTCTACGCGATGTTTTCGAACGGGGAAAGCGGGGTTCCCAATGTAGTCGGTGGCACCCGGTCCCAAACGGAAACCCTGCTGCACCTAGCAGACGACTGGGAACTGTTCCACACACCTCAACGCGAAGCGTACGCGAGCGTGCCCATCGGTAATCACTGCGAAAACTACCGCATTGCGAGCACCGCGGTTCGCCATTTGTTACAGTACTCGTTTTTCCAAACCCAGAACAAGCCAGTGCGTCCAGCTGCGGTCCAGGAGGCCATAGCTCTGTTAGAGGGCAAGGCGCACTTCGAAGGGCAGCAACACACGGTTTACCAGCGGGTCGCTGAGTATGAAGGGTCTATCTACTTAGATCTGGCCGATGCCGAAAGGCAAACGGTCAAGATTACCGGAGGCAGGTGGCGCTTGATTTCAAACCCGCCGGTGAAATTCCGCCGGCCGCCAGGAATGGGGGCATTGCCGGTACCAGTGTCGGGTGGAAGCCTCAAGGGATTGCGGCCCTTTGTAAATCTCGCAACCCATGATCACTGGAAGATGTTTATCGGTTGTCTCCTGGGCGCGTTGCATCCAGCAGGGCCTTATCCGGTGGCTTGCCTTCATGGGGTACAGGGGAGTGCTAAGACTACGGCCTGCGCAGTATTCCGTGCCCTAATCGATCCAGTCGAGGTCGGTGGTAACTACCACAACGGCTTACGCGCGGCGCCTAGAGATGTGCATGATCTGGTCATCTCAGCCGAGAACAATTGGCTGATAGCCCTCGACAACCTCAGCTACATTCCTACCTGGCTGTCCGACGCATTTTGCCGGTTGTCAACCGGCGGTGCTTTTGGAACGCGAAAGTTGTACTCCGACGATGAGGAAGTACTGTTTAGTGGCCGTCGACCAGTCCTGCTGAACGGAATTGAAGAACTGGCAACACGTAGCGACCTGCTCGATCGCGCCGTGATCATCTGCTGCCCTGAGATCTCGGAGGAGAAGCGCCGTTCCGAAAGAGAGTTTTGGCGGGAGTTTGAGTCAGTGCGACCCAGAATCTTGGGTGCCCTGCTAGACGCAGTTGCTGCCGCCCAACGCGATATTGACAAAGTTGAACTACGAAAAATTCCGCGTATGGCCGATTTCGTCAGGTGGGTAACCGCTGCAGAAAAATGCTTGCCATGGAAAAAGAAGTTCATAGATGCCTACAAGAGAAACCGCTCCCAGGCACATGCGCTCGCATTAGAGGCATCGCCGATCGCGCCGTTAATTCGGCGACTCGTGAGGGCAAAGCCCTGGAAGGGTACCGCGACGAAATTGTTATTGAAATTGCGTAATCTTGGCCCCGATGTCCGGGAGCAGCAAAGTTTCCCGAAGAGTCCCAGGGTCCTCTCAGGCATTTTGCGACGGCTAGCACCAAACCTGGGTAATGTCGGTATTTGCGTGAAGTTTGGAAAAAATAACAAGCGGTGGATTGAGATTTCGGCAAGTACCAAGACCCGAAAGCAAGATGTGAACTCGAAGGCTTGAAAGCTTGAATTAGACAAGCGCAATTGTGGGTTGCTAGACATCTGTTGGGTCAGGGTCAGGAGCTATGAGAGCTCGATTGATTTACGAGGAGGTGCAGTTATGCATTGCAAACAGCAAGATTCAGATCCGAATAGGTTGAAAGTTATTGCTGCCAGATTGGAGCGATGCGCTGGCCAGTTAGAAGGACTGGCAGCGATAAAGAAACCGCGAAAATTTCAACGGCTGCTATCCGAGAGCGCAGCACAGGCCTGTGCGGTGGCTTTAGCACTTCGCAAAGGCGAGATGGGGGTGCAAGTCGGCAAAGTCATCGCAAGAACCGCGCGTTTACTCCACCGCTCTGCCCGGTTGTCCCCTTTCCCAATCGCATTTAGTTCTGGCGTACAAGAATCTACGCAAGGTTCTGGTCGCCAAAAACAGAAACGATAATGTCACGCGAATTGAAATTGCCACAACCCGCACGGGATTCAATATCGGCTGCGGCCTGCCGACGTAATAAGACTGCGGAAACCGGCAAACATGCAAAACTGAACAGCGGTTTCTGTAACCGCTATTCAGATTTAAGCCGCTAAGTGATTGAAAATATGGACCGAAAAACACCAGATTTGCCTAGTGTCCCGGTGGTGTCCCGAACCGGCGGAAATGGCGGTCCTGTGTTTATTGATTCGGCGGAACTGGCGGAACGTTGGCGCGTGCCGGAATCCTGGATTCGCAACCGCACCCGTGCCCGCACCCCGAAGGAAGAGCGCATCCCCTGCCTCCGGCTGGGGCGCTACGTCCGCTTTGAATGGGGCTCGCCCCGGCTGCAAAACTGGCTCGAAAAAAAGCGCCAATAAACATCTTGGTTTACGCTAAGAAAGATGATATAATCGGTGGCATGGGAAAGAAGAAGACACCGAACCCACATGCACAGGCGCTCGGCAGTCTTGGCGGCAAGGCCAGGGCGAAAAACCTGTCTCCAGAGGCAATCGCCAAGATTTCCCGTAAGGGCGGGAAGGCACGGGCGAAGAACCTATCCCCTGCTGAACGCAGCCGGATTGCGAAACTCGCCGTCCAAGCCCGCGAACGCAAACGAGCACAGCAACACCGGAAGGGGGAGAACTGATGCGAAGCCGCAAACAAAACGGACTGATCATTCGTATCGGGGAGCGCTGGTATGTGCGCTATTGGGAGCGCCGCAATATCGGCGGCAAAATCGAACGCAAGCGGGTCTCTCATCAACTTGGCCCGGTCATGACGCGGGGCAAGAAACCGCCAGCCGATATCAAGAGCGAAGCTGAAAGGCACATGGCAACGGTCAACAGCGGCATAATTCCTGCCGAGCGAATCGTTACAATCGACGATTTTGCGGAGCTTGTTTACCTGCCGTGGATTGAGAAACACAAGAGGCCCTCGACAGCGAAGGCATACCGGGACATTTGGGAAAATCATCTGAAGGCATATTGCGGAGCAGTTTGGCTTAAAGACACGCGGACATACCACATTCAAGGTTGGCTGAATGAAATTGGGAAGGGCAAGCTGGGCCGCAACACCCTTAAGCACATCAAGAGTGTCGTAAGCGGCATGTTTACGCTGGCGAAGCAGCAGGACTATTTTCAAGGGGAGAACCCCGCACGCGACACGGCTATCGATCCGGCGGCTACCGAGCCCAAAGAAACGTATGCTTACGCTCTTGAGGAAATACAGAGCATTCTCAACCGGCTGCCAGAGCCCGGCGCAACAGCCTTTGCCGTGGCCGCCTTCACGGGTTTGCGCCATGGCGAAATTCAAGGGTTGCTATGGGAGAACTACCGGGACGGCGAACTGTTCGTTTCTCGCTCGATTTGGAATGGCCGCATAAATGACCCCAAGACGCGCAAAGGTCGTGCTCCCGTTCCTGTTATCCGGCAGTTGGCCGAACGGTTGGAAATGCATCGGCTGCGCTGCGGGAATCCGCAGACCGGCCCGATTTTCGCTAATTCCAAGGGTAACCCCTCATCTCTCGTGAATCTTGCAAACCGTCTCATCCTGCCGGCCCTGAACCGCTGTGTTATTTGCAGCAAGCCGGAAGATGAGCACCGCAAGGCAAATCACCAATACCAGCGGGACGCGAAGATACCTGAGTGGCACGGCTGGCACGCGGCACGGCGCGGATTGGGGAGCAACCTGTATCGCCTAGGCATCCCGGAGATGGTTATTCAGCGCATTCTTCGTCACGCGAACGTGAGCACGACGGCCACTTATTACATCAAGACCGCCGCAGATGACGTGCGCAATGCGATGGACAAACTTCAGGACACCATCGGGACACCAGCAGCCAATAGGGGCGTTATGTAAGTGATTGAAAAGATTGGAGGCGCGGGCCAGAATCGAACTGGCGAATAAAGGTTTTGCAGACCTCTGCCTTACCACTTGGCTACCGCGCCTCGTCGGTGAGCATTCTTAAAGTAGCGAAAAACGTCGAAAATGTCCATCTGACGCCTTCACCTGTTCCGCGGGGCAATACGGCGAAGTGAGCCGTTAGAGCAGTTTCAGGTGAAGTTAGCCACAAGCCTTGTGCCAGCATCCTGGCGCGTCCACCGCGCATAGCGCCACGCTTATTCTACCCAACACGCGCAACCACTGTGCGTGCCGGGACCCCCGTCTTTCGGCGCGTTCTTCAGCAGTCTGTAGGCCGGGGGCCATGGTGACTGCGGATCGCGGGCAATGCAGGTACAATGATCAATTCGCGCGTGCACGCGTATTCAAAGCCAAACAGGGGTAGTACCGCCTCGAAGATCACGAATGAACATGTGCCGAATCTCACGGTACCGCTGATCCCAATTTGAGTTTTCCTGGCATCGCCCCGGGAGAGAAAAGGACGGAGACGAACATCATGACCAATACCAAGATAGCGCTCGTTACGGGAGCCGGCAGCGGCATAGGCCGTGCCGTCAGTCTAAGTCTGCAATCGGCAGGGTACTCGGTCGTGCTGGCCGGCCGCCGCGCCGCAGAGCTCGAGAAAACAGCCGCATTGGGGCAAGCTTCCCAGGGCAAAATGCTTCCGGCGCCCACCGATGTCAGCAATCCCGAGAGTGTGCGGGCTCTATTTGCCAGGATCAAGGAGACGTTTGGCCGGTTGGACCTGCTGTTCAACAACGCCGGCACAGGTGCTCCCGCCATCCCCATGGAAGACCTCTCTTATGAGCAGTGGAACACGGTGGTAGGCGTCAACCTCACCGGCGCTTTTCTTTGCGCTCAGGAGGCGATTCGCCTTATGAAAGCGCAGAACCCGTCGGGCGGGCGGATCATCAATAATGGCTCGATCTCGGCGCACGCGCCGCGGCCCAATTCAGCGCCCTACACCACAACCAAACATGCCATTTTGGGACTCACCAAGTGCATTTCGCTGGACGGCCGAAAATACGGCATTGCCTGCGGCCAGATCGATATCGGCAATGCGGCCACGGAAATGACCGAGCGCATGACCGCCGGTGTCATGCAAGCTAACGGTACCAAGATGATCGAGCCCCGGATGGACGTTCGCCATGTTGCCGACGCCGTAGTCTACATGGCAAGCCTGCCGCTGGAAGCCAATGTGCAGTTCCTCACTGTAATGGCCACGAACATGCCTTTCGTCGGTCGCGGGTGAGCTGAAGGCCCCCGGCTTTATACATAGAGGCACGGAATCAGCCGGGGTTCTCGCTACGCGCTGCTTGTGCGCGTAGTGGGGTAAAGCAGTGCCGCCCACGCCAAGGAAAACTGCTGGCTTCAGTCATGGGGAATCACCGGCCTGCGCGCTGAGAAATCGGCTCAGGAAATGCCGGACATCACGCGATGATTGCGCTAAAATATCGCCACCCATAAATGGAGTCACGTTAAGCAGTGATGCGCGTCATAGAAGGTTGTGTCTAGTCGGGTAGCATAGCGTCACCGCAACCTTGACCGAAGCGCGAGAAGTGGATCGTTGTTGTTTTCGACCGGTATTGGGGCGAGTTGGAGATCTCCAAATTCCTAATGGTTCGGAGCGGAAAGGCATACAAACATGGCTATCCAGAGCACGAAAGCTAAAGTGGCAAAACAAGAGGCCGACGGCGCTCTCGTTCGCATCGGTCTGGCTTTGTCAAACTGGAGCGAAAAGTGGTTTCCTGATCCCCTGGTCTTTGCATTTGCGGGGATCGTGGTCGTTTTCGTCGTCGGATTACTACTAAAGGAATCCCCAGCCAAACTGGCAATTCAGGGCGGCAAGAACTTCTGGACTCTGGTTCCTTTCACCATGCAGATGGTGATGATCATCATCGGCGGTTATGTGGTTGCGACCACGCCGGTGGTGAATCGCTTCATCCAGTGGCTGTCTAAGATTCCCAAAACCGGGAAGGGCGCGATCGCGATGATAGCGTTGTTTTCCATGCTGACTTCGCTGATCTCCTGGGGACTGAGCCTGATCTTCAGCGGCCTGCTTACCCGCGAATGCGCCCACCGCGTCAAGGGCATGGATTACCGGGCGGCTGGGGCCGCCGGCTACCTGGGCACGGGAGCGGTGTGGGCTCTTGGCCTTTCGTCCTCGGCAGCCATGCTGATGGCGACCAAAGGATCGATTCCCGCTCCACTGTTCGCGATCAGCGGCCTTATTCCTCTCAGCCAGACATTGTTTCTGTGGCAGAGCATGGTTACGGCCCTGATTCTGATCGTCGTCTCGGTCCCCGTCGCCTACTGGTCAGCGCCCTCGCCTGACAAAGCCAGAACCGCCGAAGATTACGGCATTCAGTACGAAGAGCCAAACCGTCCCCTGGAGCCGCAAACCAAGCCAGGAGAATGGCTCGAGTACAGCCCGGCACTTACGATTTTCATCGCCGCTCTGCTGATCTGGTACCTCGCGGATATTTTCCGCACCTCGCCCCAAGGCGCTCTGGCCGCGCTGGACCTGAACACTTATAACCTGATGTTTATCACCGCAGGCATACTCATGCACTGGCGGCCGAAGAGATTCGTTCGGGCAATTGCCGAGTGCGTTCCGGCTACCGGAGGCGTTTTGATACAGTTCCCGTTCTATGCCGTAATCTTCGGCATGATCGTTGGCACCGGGATCTCCGATTGGCTGGCTAACCTGTTCGTCCATATCACAACTCACAACACCTACGGGTTGCTGGTGGCAGCGTACTCGGCCATCCTGGGTGTCTTTATTCCCTCGGGCGGAAGCAAGTGGCTCATCGAGGCGCCCTACGTGCTGCAAGCCGCGAACCTTCACCACGTAAACCTGGGATGGGTAGTGCAGATCTATAACGCCGCCGAGGCTCTTCCCAACCTGGTGAACCCATTCTGGATGCTGCCTTTGTTGGGCATTCTAAAGTTGAAGGCAAGGGATCTGGTCGGTTATTCCGTTTTGCAGATGTTCCTGCACGTACCGATCGTCTTTTTCCTGTGCTGGCTGTTTGCCCAGTACATCCCCTATGTACCGCCGCTCAAATAGTAACGATTCGGCTTCAATCGAAGGAGCAAGCGGACGGTTTCCGCTTGCTCTTTGTTCTCGAATTCTGGAGCCAAGCCCCGGCATCGAGGCCGGAGCGTACCCCTTTGCGGGCAGGCGCTTCGGGATGTATCGTACTGAAAGGTAATAACTTATTCGAGCAGCACGTCGTGGCGCCGACCGCATCTAATCGTCCAGCGGTCGTCTGCTTTGCCTCGCGATCGGTTTGTCCGCAACACAAGGACCAGACACGGAATAGAATTATGGAGTCAGGTTTAGACTGCAGCCTGATGAAGATCACAGGTTGGGCTACGGACAACTCTTGTTGGCGGCCGGGTTCTTAACAGTCGAGGGAGAAGTGTATCCATGAGGTCCCCCAAGCTTTGGATTCTCGCGTTCGCGTTAGTGCTTGCGCCGTTGCTGGCCGCACACGCTGCCGATACCGCGAAGGCCAGCGCCGCGGATTCGTCCGAGACGAAGTTTCACGACGGCGGCATCAACGACCTCAGCGCGATCGGAAACCGTAATGTAGGTTGCGGCCGAGGCGTGGGCAACTGGTACTCCATCGAAAAGCAAATTGCGTTAGGAAAAGGTTTCGCCGACCAGATAAGCCGGACCGCGAAGATGGTGCAGGACCCGGTTGTTACCGAGTATGTGAACCGCATTGGACAGAACATTGTTCGTAACTCCGACGCGCAGGTCCCTTTCACCATCAAGGTCATCGACTCCGATGAGATCAACGCATTTGCTCTTCCCGGTGGCTTCTTCTTCGTGAACTCGGGATTGATACTCGCCGCCGATAACGAATCGGAGCTGGCCGGCGTGATGGCGCACGAGATTGCTCACGTCGCCGCTTGCCATGCCGTCCGCGGCGCCACCCGCGGACAGCTCGCAAATCTCGCGGCCATCCCGCTCATCTTTGTCGGCGGCGGTATCGGTTACGCGGTCTCGGGTATTGCCGGCAT
>Ga0187864_10002624_pt1 | contig 15432 bp, 7 predicted proteins | sample June2016WEW_11_4_FD_132985 | JGI IMG/M metagenome (GOLD analysis project Ga0187864, IMG submission 132985) | Peatland microbial communities from SPRUCE experiment site at the Marcell Experimental Forest, Minnesota, USA - June2016WEW_11_40 | ecosystem: Environmental > Terrestrial > Soil >... | reverse complement strand
CCGGGATCCCGGTGCTGAAAATAGGAGTTTCCTACAACTGCCGGGGCAACAGGCTCGACCTTGTCCCTGCCGAACTTGACGCCATCGAGGCATGTGAGCCTGTTTTCGAAGAGTTCCCCGGATGGGATGAAGACATCGGAAAAGTGCGCACGTGGGTTGATCTTCCTCAAAACACCAAAAAATACCTGAAGGCGATTGAGCAAATTTCAGGGGTCCCCGTCATGATAATATCCATCGGCCCCAGCCGTGACGCAACGATTATTCTCAGAGACCCATTCACCTACAGGGGGTCGCAAGCACAGCCCGGATGAAATTAGAAATCAAGAGCCAGCGAAGGCAGGGAGAGTTTTGCTAATTGCTCTATCGGCGCTTCGGGTAGAAGCGTGTCGAACTTTACATTGACAGCGCAGTCCTCGAAGGGGTGGAAATGGACTGCTACGATTGTTCCGCTCTGCCTGACAGTGTATGAAGGATCCATCAGCGGATGAAGATAGCTGATGCAAAGCCTTTTTCCGAGCAGCAGGCTGGCAGTCTCTTTTTTGGTAATCTTCACAAAAAAACATGTCCCGCCCCGGGATATGTCGCATAAGTCCACCTTGAAGGGCTTGCCGACCGGCTGTTCAGATGTACTCATCAGGAGCGCTGTCGCCTTCCATCCGGGGTTGACCCTTCTCAGACGGCGGCGGTCCATTTTCCTGGCTTTAAGCAGGTCTGCGATCTTTTCAACACTTGACGCAAAGCCTTGCAATTTGGATTCGAGCATCGGGAAAGTGGTCCTCCACACCTTCAGAATGTCTGAATCCAGGTAGCTTACCTCTGTCCTGTATTGCGCTATCATAGTCGTCGTACACATCGAAAGGGAGAAGAAGGTGTCCTCGCCTGCCAGTTCGCCTCTTTCGACAGCCCTCAAAAAGAGCTCTTTGCCGTCCAGGAAATAAACCACTCTGGCTCGTCCGCTGTTAACGAAATAGAGCCGGGATTTCCACTCATCCTGCTGGAAAATCTTCCCCTCGGTCGGGTAGGTTGCCTTTTTGCAAGCAAAGTAAAGGGCGTTGGTTTCCTCAGCGCTGAGAGTGTCGTAGAGTTTGGCCCAGATTTCCCGGTGTCCTCTGTCGATGGTTCGGCTTTTTTCCTCTTCGATGATCTCCCCGGAACGGATTATCTCGCTAAGCGCCATCGCGTCTATGTCGAAGATGCGCGATCTCATGGCCTCCGCCGCTTCGAAATTCTTCTGCTTCGCGCAGTCCACCACGAGCTCGAAAAGCAGCTTTATCGCCGCTTCCTTGTTGCCCTGTTCCAGGCAGTTCTGTATGAGTTCTTCCTTCTCGATCAAGTTTTCCATTTTACTTCCCGGCGTCAAACTCCTCCAACTCATGCAAAGGCCTCTCTTAGTAAGCGTTCAGCTCCGTAATCGAAGACAACCTCCAAAAAGCCGGGGCCGAGTTCGGATCAGATGAAATCGAGCACCTTTTCAAGCCATTCCTCAAGCCCGAGATGCGAAGAACCATCGAAACTTTCGACCGTTCCCGCAGTTCGCAGATGCAAGTTCCGTGCAATTTTGAAAAACTGGTCCACGGCCGCAGAAAGGTCCACATATTCGACGCCCGCAGGATTTATTATCTTGTGAAAAACCCTCTAGACGTCACCCCGCACCGGCTTCCCGTCATGCCTGCGGAAGCCGGTACGGCATGACGAAATCATTTTTAATTTTCAGTCGTTTCTCCCACCAGAGAACGCTTTTTCATCACCCTGCCAGACCCGGCCAAAATTGAGACCTCTTGTTTTATTTATGGTCGAACACCTCGGTGATGAAGGATTTAAAAAAAAACTTTGTGGTCCGCAATAGTTCAAAAAAGGGTATCTATACTAATTTATTAATCTTTTATGGATAAGAGTTAGACACATACCCTATTACTACCCTGAAAAATCCCCCTTTCGTATTGGATTGAAATGCTGTAAAGGATTGAAAACGTCAGTGCTGATGTGGAGGATATTTTCAGAAACCGGCGTGTTGATAGTTGATTCTCTGGCTTTCCCAATCGTTTTGAACAGGGATTCACTTACGTGGACGGGTGAAAAAATGTTTGAGGGAAGAAGAAAATTCAAGAGGTTTAAGGGCAAAGAAGGAGCGTTTGCTGCTTTCATGAAGCCTAATGAACTCATTAACATGGGGCAGGTCCAGAATATCAGCATGGGCGGGCTGTGTGTCCGGTATTTGTCTACACACGATGATAATGTGGGACGCTCCGCAATAAAAATATTCGGCAGCAACGACCGTTTCATTCACCTGGACAGGGTTCAATGCAGAATCGTGTATGAGCATGAAGTGCCAGAAGGCTCCTGGGAGCAGATCAGCACCAGGCGCTGTGGCGTGGAGTTCGAAAACCTGTCTGTCAAGCACATGTCCCAACTGCAGGAATTCATCGATAATTTTGCCGTTGATGAAAACCAGGGTGAAAACCCATAGAGCTGGTTACCTTGCCTTCCCCGGTGCGCATCGGGGACCCGGCCGCACACACTATTTTTTTATTGTTCCCAATCGCGCTTGCCGATTCGTCTGCTGACGGTTCAGGGCGCTTTGAAGTCCCGCACTGAAGGCCCTCATTCTTGACATCAACTCCATGATAGCTATCTCTTAGGCTGAACGGAACCGAGCAATCAAAGCATGCGGCTTTGCGCTTATCCATCCGGTGCAATCAAACCGAATTGCGAGGATTATCTTGCCCATGAATTACTCTCTTGGCCTCCATGCAGATTTCATAGATTCGGAATATCAAAAATGGAAATCGGACCCTGAAAGCGTGAGCCGCGAGTGGGGGATTTTCTTCGAGGGTTTTGAGCTTGCGGCCCGTCCCGAACAGATGAGCGCGGGCTTTTGCGACAAGAACGAATTATTGAGGCAACGCAGCGTACAGGAACTTATCTATCGCTACCGCGATCTGGGGCACATTATGACCTGCCTGGACCCGCTGGACAGATGCGCCGACACGCATACGCTGCTCGCCCTTTCCGGTTTCGGTCTCTCGGAAGAGGACCTTGACCGGCTTTTCTACACCCCGGCCACGCTGTTCCAGCAAGTGACTCCGCTGAGGCAGATCATATCGGCGCTTCGAGAGACCTACTGCCGGTCGATCGGCGTTGAGTACATGCACCTTCAGGACCCTGACGAGCGGCTCTGGCTCCAGGAGCGCATGGAACCATCGCGAAACAAACCCGGGTTCACCAAGGGTGAAAGGCTCGCAATCCTCAATAAGCTCTGCCAGGCTACTCTTTTTGAGCACTTCCTCCACACGCGCTACGTCGGTCAAAAACGTTTCTCGCTGGAAGGGGCCGAGGTCGTCATACCGATGCTTGACGCCCTTCTGAAGCATGCCTGGCGGGCAGGGTGCCGCGAAATCCTTTTGGGAATGGCGCACCGGGGGCGCCTGAATATACAGGTAAACGTTCTCAATAAGCTCTATGAACAGCTTTTCTGCGAATTCGAGGAGCATTATGACCCTGAGTCGCTTTTCGGGTCGGGGGACGTCAAGTACCACAGAGGATACATGGTCGACCTGGATTTTAGTGACGCCCGGCATTTGAGAGTATTGATCCCAAACAACCCGAGTCATCTGGAAGCGGTTGACCCGGTGCTCGAAGGATTGGCATACGCAAGACAGGAACAGCTTGGACAAAAAGGCCGCCAACAGGTGCTTCCCGTTCTGATCCATGGGGATGCGGCCTTTTCGGGCCAGGGAGTCGTGGCCGAAACCCTCAACCTGTCGCAGTTGGAGGGCTATTCTACCGGGGGGACGCTTCACCTCGTCATCAACAACCAGATCGGGTTTACCACGCTTCCCGAGCACGCTCGATCCACCCGGTATGCCACCGACATAGCCAAGATGCTCATGGTGCCGATCTTTCATGTCCACGGCGAAGATCCTGAAGCCGCGCTTCACGTGGTGAAACTGGCGCTGGATTACCGCACGGAGTTCGCAAAGGACGTCGTAATGGACCTGGTTTGCTACAGGCGCTACGGGCACAACGAGGGAGATGAGCCTTATTACACTCAGCCCCAAATGTACGCCCGGATAAAGGACCGGCCCCCTCTCTACAAAATTTATTTCAACTCTTTGAAAGAATCCGGGATCGCCTCGGAGGAGGAACTGAACCGTTACGTCGAGGGCGTAAACGAGTGCATGGAGCTCGCCTACTCGAAAGTGCACGACAAGCTCTGCAAAATGCACGAGGAGAACTTTTACGACCTTTGGCAGGGAATAAGCGGACAATATTCCCACGAACCCGTTGAAACAGGCGTTAACAGCGAGAAACTTCTCAATCTCGCCCGAAGACTGAATTCTTTCCCCGAAGGCTTTGCCGTTCACCCCCGTCTTGCGCGCATACTTGAAAGAAGGCTCCGCAGAGTGGAGCAGGGGCAGGGCATAGACTGGGCCAACGCCGAAACGCTTGCCTTCGCCTCACTTGTGACCGAAGGCACTCCGGTTCGCCTCAGCGGACAGGACAGCGGCCGAGGCACTTTCAGCCAGAGGCACAGTGTTCTGTTCGACATAAACTCCGAAGAACGCTACATCCCTCTGAACAATCTTTCTGCCGGCCAGGCCGCGTTCATGGTCTACGACAGCATGCTCTCCGAGGAAGCCGTGCTTGCGTTTGAATACGGCTATTCACAGGCGGCCCCCAACACCTTGACGATCTGGGAAGCCCAGTTCGGCGATTTTGCCAACAACGCCCAGCCGGTTTTCGATCAGTTCATCTCGAGCGCTGAGTCCAAGTGGCATCGGCTCAGCGGCCTGACGATCTTTTTGCCTCATGGTCTCGAGGGGCAGGGGCCCGAGCACTCGAGCGCCCGTATGGAGAGGTTCCTGCAGCTTTGCGCAGAGGATAACATGCAGGTTTGTTACCCCAGCACGCCGGCACAGTATTTTCACCTGCTCCGCAGGCAGATGCGCAGAAATTTCCGCAAACCCCTGATCGTCTTGACTCCCAAAAGCCTCCTGAGGCTTCCCGAGGCGGTTTCCACCCTGTCGGATCTCTCTTCAGGCCGTTTCAGGGAAGTAATCGAAGACCCCGGTTTTGAAGAAGCTCAGAAAATATATTTTTGCAGCGGGAAAATATATTACGGGCTGGTCGAAAGGCGAAAAGCCTCCGGCGTGAAGGACAAGGCGATCCTGCGGGTTGAACAGTTCTATCCCTTTCCCGAAAAGCAGCTCAGGGATGCTCTATCCAAATACTCCTCGGCCGCCGGGTTCTGCTGGGTCCAGGAGGAGCCCGAAAACATGGGCGGGTGGGACTTCATCCGATCCAGGCTGAAAACCTTGACCGGTCGCGATCCGGCCTATATTGGAAGAGCGCCGGCGGCAAGCCCGGCTTCCGGCTACCTGACTACGTACAGACAAGACCAGGACATGCTGCTGGAAATGGCGTTTGGGTCTTAACATCTGATTTGCCGTCAAACTCCACACCTCGCGGAGCGTGGAGTTTGACGGCGAGATGCACCATGGGAGATGCCATGATTGAGCTCAAAATTCCCGAAGTTGGCGAATCGGTCCAGGAAGCGCTGCTTGTGCAGTGGCTCAAGCGGGACGGAGAATCGGTCAGCAAGGACGAAGTCCTGTTCGTTATCGAAACCGACAAGGTTACCCTTGAGATTTCAGCGCCGGCTGACGGTGTTTTGAGAATCCTTGTCCCGGAGGGACAGACCGTGAAGGCCGGCGCGGTCGTCGGCCGGATCGAGGAGACTGCGGAAAAGAAAAGTGCCGAGAGTGTAAAAAAACCGCCCGAACCGGCGGAAAAAGTTCCTGCGGAAGAGAGCAAGGCCCCGGGTCCTGAGGCGTCCGGGCCCGCACCGCCGGAACGGAGCGCCCCCGAACCTTCTCCCCCGCCTCGACCGGAAGGGCCGGCCCCCTCCAAGCCGATCGTCTCCTCCCCGGTCCGCGCCCTGGCGGAGGAAAAGGGAGTTGACCTTTCCGCCGTTACGCCGACGGGCCCCGGAGGAAGAATTACCGAGGGAGACGTCCTGCTTTTCCTTGAGCAGCATGCGCCTGAAAAACCGGCGGCAAGGGCGCCAAAACGGGAATCCCCCCCTGCCGTACCCGCTCCGGAAGAAGGGCCATACCCTGCCCGCGAAGAAACTATCCGCAAGCCCATGTCTCCGATTCGGCAGCGGATTGCTGCAAGGCTCCTGGATGCCCGCCAAAATACGGCAATGCTCACTACGTTCAACGAGATCGACATGAGCCGGGTGCAGGACTTCAGGAAACGGTTCGGGGAGGAGTTCCGGCAGAAACATGGAATCCGGCTCGGACTAATGTCCTTTTTCCTCAAGGCAAGCGTCGCCGCCCTGAAGCAAATGCCCGAGGTCAATGCCTTCATCGAGGGAAAGGACATCGTCTATCATAACTATTATCACATAGGCGTGGCGATCGGGGCGCAGCGAGGCCTGGTCGTGCCGGTAATCAGAAATGCCGAAAGGCTCGGGTTCGCGGCCCTCGAACGGGCGATTGCCGATTTCGCAAAAAAGGTCGAGGAAAACAGGTTCGATATCTCGGATCTTGAAGGAGGCACCTTCACGATCACCAACGGGGGGGTTTTCGGCTCGCTTCTCAGCACCCCCATTTTGAACCCGCCCCAGAGCGCCATCCTCGGTATGCACAAGATGGAGGACCGGCCCGTGGTGGTGGCCGGACAGATTGTTATCCGGCCGATGATGTATGTGGCGCTCAGCTATGATCATCGGATAATCGACGGCAGGGAAGCGGTTACTTTTCTGCGCAGCATCAAGGATTTCGTCGAAAATCCCGAGCGCATCATGATGGAGATATAGGGAGATATGGATGCCTGACAAATTCGATCTGATCGTGATCGGCGCCGGGCCTGGCGGCTATGTTGCCGCCATCCGCGCGGCTGAGCTGGGCATGAAGACGGCCTGCGTCGAAAGAGATGCCCGCCCCGGAGGGGTCTGCCTCAATGTGGGATGCATCCCGAGCAAGGCGCTTCTGGAATCGACGGAACATTACAGCATTGCAAAAAGCCGCCTTGGCGAACACGCAATCACGGTGGAAGGGGTCTCAATCGATCTGGCGCGGTTAATGGAGCGAAAAGAAAAAATCGTCTCCGGCCTGACTGAAAACGTCCGCAAGCTGATGGAGGGCAGCGGTGTGCGGCTGATTCGCGGGTCTGCGCGCCTGAAATCCGCCGGGGAAATCGAGGTGCTCGATCCGGACAAGACCTCCGCACGCTACGGCGCTGGAGCGCTCATGCTCGCTACCGGGAGCGAGCCGGTAGATCTCCCCTTTCTGCCATTTGACGGCGAACGGGTCGTAAGCTCGACGGAGGCGCTCAAATTCGAATCGGTCCCCAAACGTCTGGGAATCATAGGCGGAGGGTATATAGGCCTTGAGCTCGGGTCTGTCTGGGCGCGCCTGGGATCGGATGTAACCGTGATCGAAGTTTTACCCAGAATCGCGTTTACCCTTGACGGGCAAACAGGCAGGCGTCTCGAAAGGTTGCTCCGCCGGGATGGCCTCAATTTTCGTCTCAAAACAAAAGTAACGCGCGCCGTGAACGCCGGAGACGCAGTGAAACTGTTCCTCGATTCGGGCAGCGGTAAGGAGGAAGAAGCCGAATTCGACAGGGTGCTTGTCGCCGCAGGCAGAAAGCCCCTGGTCCGGGGCCTCGGACTGGATGAACTCGGAATCCGGCTCGACCCGATGGGCTTCGTCATAGTTGACGAAAATTACCGTACAAATGTTCCGGGAGTTTATGCCATAGGGGACCTGATACCCGGCCCGATGCTCGCCCACAAAGCGTCGGCCGAAGGGATCGCCGCAGTCGGGCGAATTGCGGGACTTGCAGGCGACGTCGACTACGATTCCATTCCCGCCGTGGTCTATACCTCACCTGAAGTGGCATCTGTGGGAAAAACCGAGGAGGAGCTAAAAACCCTTGGCGTAGGCTACAGATCGGCGGTTTATCCGTTTTCCGGGACCGCGCGGGCACAGTGCCTGGGCGAGACGGACGGATTTGTCAAAATCCTCGCACACACCGGCGCCGGACGCATCCTGGGCGTACACATCATCGGTCCGCGCGCCTCTGAGATGATCGCCGAATGCGTCATCGCCATTCAGTCACATATGAGCGCCGAAGAGCTGAGTCGAACCGTTCACGCCCACCCCACCCTGTCGGAAGCCGTGCGTGAAAGCGCGGCCATGCTGCTCAGACGATGAGTTAAGCCGGCACAAGACGGTATAATGGACCGGATGCGTGCGGCTTGAGCCGGCCCATGAGGGTTCACAAATGTGATGGACATGGGAAGGGGGATTGTGGCCTTGTGAAGTCAATGTTCAGGAGAGCTGTGTTAAAAAGTACCGAGACCCTGGCTAGAGGGAATTAGCATATCATCTTCGCTCAGTTTTGTGAAGAGGGTCCATCCTTCTCTGCGTCGTTCAACTGAGTGGGTTGTGCACGGTTTATGACGTTCTCGATTCCCTTGTAAAGCTGGTGAAGTTGTTGGCCGACTTCATCGTTCAGTACACCCGGCCCTCTCGCCCATCGTGCTCTCGCTGCATTGGAAACTGCCTCCAGACTTTCAGGAGTGGGCGGGTCGGGGATAAGGGGTCTCAAGCTGTCCACTGCGATTCTGTTCAAATCTGATGAGTAAGGGTTGCAAACGATGAAAGAGAGCAAGGCTTTGTATTCTTTCTTGTTGAGGATGTCCTGAAGCTCCCTTCTCCCTTTCCTCTCACCGATGCGCATCCAGAAATACAGCACCACACTGATGAATGCGAGCACGAATAGCCCGGCCAAGCCGTAGGTGTACTCTTCCTTCGCCTTTTGACTGGCCCGCTCCTTTGCCATGGCAAATGTGTTCCTGAGGTCACCAGGATTCAAAGAACGATTCAACTCCATAAACTCATCCAGCTTCTGTTGGATTACCACAAGTTGCTGAAGACGCTTTGAGGTGTCACCGGAGCAAACGTTGTCTTTCGTGTCAGTCTCCGTACTTGCTAAGAAACTCTTGAGTTCCTGGATATAGTCCAACAGTTCACGTTGGCTGGACGGAACCCGTGCTGCAATAGCTTCTATTCGGTCTACCGTTCTAAGAGCCTCACTGATCCGATACTGTGCTCGGACGCCTCCAAATATGCCCCATTCTTGCGGCGATTCTGCAAGTAGGATATTTTCTTTCAGTTCCGGCCAATCAGATTGAATAATAGAAACAAGAGCATTCTGCAAGGGCAACAACTTAGGACCTATTTCTTTGTTCCACCTGCTCTCGTGATATTCACACATGTGACGGATTGCATCATCCTGTTTCCTTTTCTTCTCCTCAGGCGCCATCGAGGCTATAACGCCCTGGATCTTTGAATGGCTCTGCTCTAGACGTGCGGTTTTGGTCTCTAGTACGCCAATATGCTTGAGGAGTTCCGATCGCTCATTCGGCAAAACCTGAAGTTTTTCAAAGCTGGACAAAAGGTTACGCGACTCAAGAATAAGCCGGTTCGTTTGCTCAAGTAGGTCCCTGCAAGATGAATCGGAGGCACAGGAATCGTCGCTTTTCTCAATACTCGATATTAGTGAGTCCGCACGGTCACGGAATGAAGTGATAGCAGCCTGTCGATTACAGTCCTGAAGCTTCTGATCTGCAGTTGACACAGAGTTTTGGAGAGCCAACGAACATTTCTGGAGATTTTCAAGCAATTCGGCGAACTCAGATTTCTGATTTCCAGAAGGTATTAAAACACCTAGATCTGAACTTTCTCGGATAGCAGCTTGAACTTGTGCCAGCACCTTACTTGTATCTTTAATATACCGTGTCAATGAGGATTGATTCTCTGATGGGACAGAAGAGCGAGCCTTTTTGGCTGCATCGACTAATGATTTTGCCTTTGTTAGATAATCGCTAATCATAGCAGATTTTTTTGCTTCCGAAAGCCGCACCTCCAGCCTTGAAATAATCTGTACGATCAATCTTTGATACTGAGTAAGCTCTTCGACGGCACCCTGTAAATCATCTTTCTTGCCGTCTTGTTCTAAGTAGTTTCGCATTTTTTGCGCGTTTTCTAAATGCTCAGCAACTTCCGATTCTAATTTTTTGATGGTCTCTTCTTGACTCTCAATTTCTTCAGTAGTTATAAGAGCAGGTGAGCTTTTGATCATTTTATCTACTTCGTGCTTAATGCTTGGGATCACAGTGAGGAACAATCTTCTGCTTATCTGGTGTTCGTAGCGAGCAAGATCTAGGCAGGTATTCGATACTTCCGAGCTTTGTTTGTCCAGGTTTTGGATCATTGACTCCTTCACAGGCAGTTGGCGCAGCGACTTGATCTCATTTTTCAACCCTTCGCAGCTTGATTTGTCACCAAGGATTTCAGATGCCGCAATTTCCAGTTCTCGTCTGGAGAGTGCGTCGCTATTTTTGGCCGTGACTGTTCTAATTCTATCTAACAATGCACGCGCTTTCATATCCCAATTCTTTAAACGTTCAATATTTTGGTTAGCCTGAATCAGATTATTTATTTTGGAGGAAGCAGAGTTTATCTTTTGCTGGCTGTTTTCAAGCGATCGCATTATTTGGTCAATATCGGTGCGTTTTATAATTTGCTCATCTTGCGCATACGAGAAGGCTTCTCCCTTAGTTTGCAGAGTTGCAATCAGGCTCCTGATTTGGCTAATGCCCGATTGCAGTAACTTTAAGTCTGATTCGGAACCTCTGCTTTCAGCCTCCCGTTGTACGCGATCTAGAATCTGAGATGCTTGTTGGTCTATATCTGTAGCATTCCTGGAAAAACTATGTGCCTCATACCGATTGTAAACTCCGCCGATCAGGTGAGCTATTTTTGGAGAAATGACCACAAGGAGAATAATGACCAAACAAATGGAGACCGTCCGTCTAAGATTTCGGAGATTTGCTTTATCAGTGACAATTTGCTTCACCTCCGAAATGCGTTCATGAAAGAAAGTCGATTCGGAACGTCTATAATCATCTTTGTCTGGAATGACCCTGACGTCACTCCATTCTGATTGTTTCAAGGGTAGGGTTGTAATTCTGGTACTCTTGTGAGACTCGTATGAGATCATAAATGAGTAAGCGCGAGCATGTAGTAACCCCCAAAGTTTCTTGGTAAACAATATAAGTAGCCAAAAAGGCAAGTGGATAACCTGATATGCTTCCATGTAACCTTTACTTTGTACGAGAGCAGCAATTGGGACAAGTAAGAGCAAGGGGACCCCGACCGCTAACAATCCGGTAATAGTCCATCCGAAGGATGTCCAGATCCAAAGTACATAACCAAATATCACCACCAAGCAAGTAAGTCGCTCGATCAAAATCAAGAACCGAATGGGAAGCCGTTGCATAACGTTCCAATGAGTATCCAGTATAAAACGGACATAGTAACGGTGAGAAATAAGTACTACGTCTGCCACATAGGCAAAAAGAGCAACATGGCCAATTGGAAAAGAATCCTGTTTCTGCTTTAAGGGGAAAAAACTCTGATAGCAAAAATGCTGATAGAAGGGTTTTCGCTTAACAATTAAACGATGGATGGACCTCCATATATTTATCCATCTACCTTCGGTTGTTGCGTTACTTTCTGTGAAAATCTTAGCCAGTTCTTGGGAAGTATCCTCGGAATTCCAAAACTCGGCGGCCCAAATATCTCGAAGGGTAAATAATGACTTTTCCCACAAATTGAAGGCTTGTCCTTTCAGCGTCGCTTCCGACTCACCGACTTTAAGGTATAAGGCTATCGCGCGAATTCCCAGGTTCTTGACACCAGCCAGCAAGTCTTCACCAACTTCGGCCCCTTTTTTCGGAGAAGGTAAATATGCAACTGCGGCAGAAGCATTAACCATGAGATCGCACAAACGGTTTAGTGCAGAATACGACATAGCTTGATTCGATTTATATTCGCTATCAAAATGCATGCAAAACACATCCAACAATTCGGCCGGTTTGGATGACACCGCGGCAAACACGCGAATTGGTTCTCTAACCCATGCTGATGCTAAATTATCTAAAAGGACCTGAGAATAGTTGATGCCAGCTTCGTCGTTGTCTAAAAATAACGCTGTAAAATACTCTTGCATTCGGCGATGTCTAAGGCGTTTTAGCGTCACTCCATCTGGGCCAAACTCCGCTAAATTAGATTCCTTAAGGAGATCCACCATATCCTCATGCAGCACCTTTAAACCATGCTTATGGAAAGACTCCCACGTTGAGTGTGCTGAGCGTAGTTTAACTAATAGTTCCACGAACCACAATGCTTTCGGAATGTTATTCCATAGCTTAACAAGCATCGAGAAGGACTCTTCTCTGTCTGCATCTTTGTCATAGATACTCCTCAGAAGTCCCTTAATATCATCATGGCCTAGAAATATATCATTAAGATCCTTGTTTGTATATAGGCACGTCATGAAATCGAATGGATGTACATTTACAGTGCGGGGCGAAATACCCGAGATCATCCCATAAAAACAGTAGGGTGCCAGAAGTGATGAGATATAGGAATGCAGATCTCCAAAATCGCTGCCTGCCTTTTTCAATTCCCTGGTAAGGACGTCCTTAAAAATGTCGTTGAGTGTATTTGCCAATGGTTCAGTTTTATCATTATAATATTGAGTGATAAGCGAAAGGAGATAAGGATTAGAAATGTAATTTTGAAGAAGCCCTTGTTGTTTGGAAGCAGTGAGACCCTCCCTTATATTTGAAATTATGCTTGCCTTGTCGTGATTGTTTGCCCTGCGATAAAATCTCTCGAATTTCGCTAGATGTCTATCGATATTGCGCTGGGTTATTGGCTGGAGAGTTATGAGGCGTCCCACTATCCGTCCCTGATTATCCTCGTCACGGCACGAGATAATGAAGCGATCCTTAGGCAAGGGGGTATATTTCGCTTGGTCTTGGACAAGTTTATTCAAAGTATCAGCGAAGGCTGTGTACACAGATCTTTCGGTGAACTCATCAAGACCATCTATGAAAATAAGGAATCGATAGTCGTCAAATGATTCCTTTATGAATTGGGCCATATGTTTACATCTGGCGAAATCTGGTCTCGCAGAAATATGTTCAAGGTGACGAACCAGCAGATCCTGCATATTCCTGCTGCTCCGTACGGTCTCTATAGAGAGATCATTAGCAAGGATTAGGACGGGGATCCAGCCAAATTCGAAGTCATCCAGTCGCTGTCGGAGTAACCGGAAAAGATCAAAAAAAAGCGTGGATTTGCCGGAACCAGGCTCCCCCTGCACCATTAAGGGGATTGATTTGCTAAGATTTGCAAAAATAAATTGCTCGTCGATAAACGTAACAGCGTTCTTGATTTCCTTCCGTTTTTTCTGAGGCTCTGCCTGATGAGCGGTTTTCTCTTCAATTGCTCCGATCTTGATCAAAATATGTTTTGGATCAAGCTGAGTTTCTGCGCTCGGGAAATCCTTAGGCCCCAAGGCCTTTATTGGAATCCTAAGGTAGTCTAAGATGACCCTGCGATGTTGCTGTTCCATTGAAAGACTTGTGTTCACAGGCAAGATAGCTCTCCTGACATACCTTTTGATGAGCGGGTTCCATAGTTGCCTCAAAGTAAAAGCAATAAGGACGAAAATGGATGCACCTATAATATCACACACAATATTAAGGAGGATGGGATCGGTGGAGGTTTTCTCGCTAAGCCATAAGCGAATTATGCTCCAGATGGATGTTAAGTGTGCCCAGAATATGAACACCAAGGCAACACAAAACAAGCACGTAAGAATGGTAATGCCGACTAGGACGATTCCTAAGTTGACAAAGAAAAAGCGTCTGGATACTAATCTCATTGTTTCAAGCCCAGTGAAAGAGTTATATCAGGGGAGGCCTTAATTCTTTTTAATACAAGTGCAAATTTGCGTATTGAAGCTCCTTCTGAGTCCGGATTTTCCCAAAACACGCTGATAACCATCTCGCAGTCTATACAATGAACTCAGAATGTCAACTGAAATCAAGTTTCACATGTGTCCATGGAAGGTTTTGGTGTCTCCTTACTGGCTCCTCTCGCAATAAGGTGCCACACGTTGAGCGACCCGAGGGGGATAGCTCTTGAAAATGAAAATTGCCAAGAAAGTGGAAGGGGGATTATATGGTAATTTTCAGGGACCCCCTTCTATTTAGTCTCAACCATTCTGAAATATCGATGTTTTATTCTGAACGGTTTTCTTATAAAATAAAAGTCGGGAGCGGGCACAAACATCTGTAGACTCAAACTTGGCAGGTAGGTGCGGGCGTGCCGTGCCGCGGCTGTGGCTCGTGGTATGCGGATGGGCCGCAAGCGTCTGCTGTCTGCGCAACAGGTCGCCCATGCCCGCAAGCTGATAGAGCAGGGCGAAGGCGCCTATAATGTAGCTAGTGTCGATCCGGAAACCCCGGTTTTGATATTTGTGCGACTAGCTCAAGCGTTGACATTATGAGCAGATTATGACCGGATTGTGTATAAAATTCTTGTACTTTGGTGCTGTGTCAATGATTTGTGGCTTTATTCACAGTTTTTGGACATTCTACTCCATTACTATTTGTACAACTAGGTCAAGTCAGGTGTTAAGCTGGTGTAGCTCTAAGTCTGCCAAGCAAAAGCAGATTGTATGAAAGAAGCGGGGTCAAACCTACACTTTTCACACCCCAAGCTCCATCTCAAGAATTCTAACTCACTCAAACAAAGATTAAATCTCCCCTGTCTGTTTGCCCTGACTTTGTCAAGAGTGCAGGTGTGACTTCTCTCTTGCTCTTGCTCACTCCTGGAGTTATTCCTTTTCGCACCCCCCACTCCATCCGGCTTGTTCGACGTATCGTGTCAGCGTTAGAGTGGGCTGGTAAGGCTCCTTCCTCCAATAACTTACCCAACCGGGTCAAGATAGTGTTATTCACCAAAGACTGCCCCCTTTATAAGCTTCGGGATCATGGGGGTCAAGGACACCTGGATGTTCCATTGCTGTGCGAAGGCGTCCGCACAAATAGGCATGTACTGTCCCACGATGGGGTGGCTCCCCGCTAATCCTTACAAGAATCGACCCCCCTTCTGGCTGGACCGTATCATGACCGCAGGCATCAATAAATTAAATAGGTTTGCCATCGGGTCCATTAATCTCCGCTTTCCACTTTTTGTGGATGAGTTCCACAACACTAGCAGGCATGGGGATATAGCTCAATTCGTTTGCCAGCTTACCACCACTTTGATAGGCCCATGTGAAGAAATCCAGAACACGTTTGGCGGTTTCCGGGTCTTTCTGCAGCTTATGCATCAGGATGAAGGTCGCACCACTTATTGGCCAGGTGTCCTCGCCCGGTTGATCTGTAAGAACTATATAGAAATCCTTGGAGTTTGCCCAATCCGCATCCGCTGCCGCAGCCTGGAAGTTCTTCGCATCCGGCTTGACGAACTGCCCTTCTCTATTTTGCATCAT